>Ga0081539_10000186_pt1 | contig 147547 bp, 145 predicted proteins | sample TabmetS4T2R2_FD_71023 | JGI IMG/M metagenome (GOLD analysis project Ga0081539, IMG submission 71023) | Tabebuia heterophylla rhizosphere microbial communities from the University of Puerto Rico - S4T2R2 | ecosystem: Host-associated > Plants > Roots > Rhizosphere ... | reverse complement strand
TCACCCCACGGGGGCGCGCCGGGCGCTGCGCGCCCGGTGCCCGCGCAGCGGGCGTGACCAGGCCGCACCCGCCGCATGGCAAGAACCCACAAGCAACCCACCGGTGGATCCAGGCTCAACGTCCTGAACGCGCCTTTCAGGGCACGGCCGATGTCCTGAACGCGCCTTTCAGGGCAGTTCGACCCCGGGCGGTCGGTGACCGTCCGTGCCTGGGTTCTTACGAGAATCTGACAACGCCGCCGGTTGAGCCGTTGCCGCTCCCGCTCCGTCTTCGCCAGTGACACGACAAGTGTCGACTACGGCGAGGAGTGGTTCATGAAACATGGTGTGATCAAACGCTGGTCACGCGGCGCACGCGTCTTCATAGGACTCGCCGCGCTGGCGGTGGTGGCCGGCACGGCGACCATCGCGCTGGCCGCCGGTGGGAACCAGGGCAACCCGGCGCCGCTGTCGGCGTTCGTGCCCATCGAGCAGGTCCGGCCGAACGTCAAGACGCCGCCCGCCGGCAACCAGGGGTCCACCGGTGTGTTCACCGTGGACTGTGGCACCAACGCCAACAAGAAGTTCAGCCCGGACAACCCGGTCGCGCAACCCGGCATCAAGAACGGCGCCCAGCACGTCCACGACTTCGTCGGCAACCTGTCGATCAGCGCCGACTCCACCGACGAGAGCCTTGAGGACTCGGACACGACCTGCGTCAACGGCGACAAGTCGTCCTATTTCTGGCCGGTTGTCCGGATCAACCAGCAGGCCAACGTGGGTGGGGCACCCGTGGGCCAGCCGACGATCAGCTGCCCGACGGTCGCCAACCGGCTACCCGCCGTGCCGCAGCAGGCACGCGCCGAGGTCGACCAGAACCTGGCCCTGCTGGACAAGCAGATCGCCGACGCGAGCAAGCGGCTGACCGACCCGGCGGTGAAGTCCGACCCGAACTTCGTCAACAACGCGATCCTCGGCCCGCTGCGCGACAAGCGGGTGGCCACACTGGACCGGATCGCCATCGCCATCGGCCGGGGCGCACCCCGGCCGACCGGACTGCAGTCGCTGGCCGACTGCGACCTGAGCTACGACGGCGCACACGGCAGCGCGCACGGAGGCGGGCACGGCACGACCGCGGCCACCGCCGCGCCGGTCGTGACCCCGACGGTGAACTGCCCGAGCGTGCGGGACAAGCTGCCCGGCGTCCCGGCCCAGGCCGTCAACGAGGTGAACTCGAACCTGGCGCTGCTGGACAAGCAGATCGCCGAGGCGAACCAGCGCCTGGTCACCTCGCAGGGCCAGGGCGGCGCGAACTTCGTCAATAACGCCATCCTCGGTCCGCTCCGGGACAAGCGGGTGGCCACACTGGACCGGATCGCGATCGCCATCGGCCGCAACGCACCCCGCCCCACGGGGCTGGAGAAGCTGGCTCCGTGCACGCTCGCCAACCCGGGCTCCGGCGGTAGCTCGGGCGGTGGCAACTCCGGTGGCGCCACCCCGACGCCCACGGAGCTGCCGGGTGTCGAGGGCCCGAACCTCGAGCTGGCGGGCAACGTCGGCACCATCGTCCAGCCGGCCAAGGTGCTGATCGAGTACCGCGGCAACGCCGCCGGCAAGGTCGTGGCGATGCCGAAGTTCCTCAAGGCGCTCACCGGCGAGTCCAAGCCGACCAGCCGCGGCCCCGCCAACGCCCGCCTCACCTGGACGTGCAGCGGCTTCACCGACCGCCTCACCGACAAGTACCCCATCTGCCCCCAGGGCAGCCAGGTGATGCGCGTGCACGACTTCGCCAGCTGCTGGGACGGCAAGAACACCGACAGCGCCAACCACCGCGACCACATCAGGTTCCCGGACGCGAAGACAGGCGCCTGCCCGGCCGGCACCCAGGCCGTGCCGCAGCTGCGGATCTCGATCGCCTACGACATCCCCGTCGAGATACAGAAGAAGGGCCAGTACCAGCTCGACGCCTTCCCCGAGGAGAACCACAACCCGGCCTCCGACCACAACGACTTCGAGAACGTCAACTCCGACCAGACCATGGCGAAGATGGTCGACTGCATCAACACCGGCCGCCGCTGCAGGTAGCACCCGCCGGTGAGGGAACGGTTCCGGGTGGGCCTCGCGCCCACCCGGAACCGTTCCCGGCCGTCAGAGTTCCGTAAGATCCGCATCTCCCGGAGAGGGCTAACATCGGCCGATGCTTCGATCATCGCGGTGGGCACGCGCGGTCGCGCTGGCGGTGCCGGGACTGCTGCTCGCGGGGTTCGGCATGACGCATCCCGCCGGTCTGCACGCCGGCAACGCCCACTGGTGGGCGCTGTTGCACGTGCTGCTGCTCCCGGTGCTGCCGCTGCTGGGGGTGGCGCAGTGGGTCCTGCTGGCACCCGCGCCCGGCCCACTGCGCTGGCTGAGCCGGCTCGCGGCGTACGGCTACGCCACGTTCTACACCGGACTCGACGCGGTGGCCGGGATCGCCGCGGGCACGGTGGAGGAGGCCTCGGGCGGCGTCTCGCCACTCACCGCACGGTTGCTGATGACCGGCGACGTGCTCGGCTACGTCGGGGCGTGGTGCTTTCTCGTCGGCAGCGTGTGCGTCGTCGGCGGCGTCGTCCGGCACCTCGGTTGGCACGGCGCGCTCGGCGCCGCGCTGTTGCTGCTGGCGAGCGTGTCGTTCCTCGACAGCCACCTGTTCTGGCCACGCGGTGTGTTCACCATGCTCGCCATCGGCGTGGGCATGCTGCTGCTGGGCTTTACCGACTCCCTCGGGACGCGGCCCGCAGGACGTCCCGGTTCAGTCGGCCGATCGTCTCCAGCGGAATCCCTTTAGGACAGACGGCCGTGCACTCACCGGTGTTGGTGCAGCCACCGAAGCCGAGGTCGTCGTGCGCCGCGACCATGTTCAGCGCGCGGTCGTACCGCTCGGGCTGGCCCTGGGGCAGCAGGCCCAGGTGCGTGGTCTTGGCGGCGGTGAACAGCATCGCCGACCCGTTCGGGCACGCCGCGACACAGGCGCCGCAGCCGATGCACGCGGCCGCCTCGAACGCGGTGTCCGCGTCGGCCTTCGGGACCGGCACGGCGTGGGCGTCCGGGGCGCTGCCGGTCGGCGTGCTGATGTAGCCGCCCGCCTCGATGATCCGGTCGAACGCGGACCGGTCGACCACCAGGTCCCTGATGACCGGGAACGGCCGGGCCCGCCACGGCTCGACGGTGATGGTGTCGCCGTCGGTGAAGTCGCGCATGTGCAGCTGGCACGTCGTGGTCGCGCGGGCCGGGCCGTGCGCGACGCCGTTGATCACCATGCCGCACATGCCGCAGATGCCCTCGCGGCAGTCGTGGTCGAACGCGACCGGCTCCTCGCCGCCGGCGATCAGCCGCTCGTTGAGCACGTCGAGCATCTCCAGGAACGACATGTCCGGCGAGATGTCGTCCACGACGTAGGTGCGCAGCCCGCCCTCGGCGGACCCGCCGTCCTGACGCCAGACGCGCAGGGTGAACCTCACCGGTAGCTCCTCGTGCTCGGGGTGACCTCGTCGAACCGCAGCTCCTCGCGGTGCAGCACCGGCGGCGAGGCGTACTCCCAGGCGGCGACGTAGCCGAACCCCTCGTCGTCCCGCAGCGCCTCGCCGTCCTCGGTCTGGCTCTCGGTCCGGAAGTGGCCGCCGCAGGACTCCGCGCGGTGCAGGGCGTCGACACACATCAGCTCGGCCAGCTCGAGGAAGTCGGCGACCCGGCCGGCCTTCTCGAGGGACTGGTTGAGGCTCTCGCCGTCGCCGAGGACACGCACCCGCCGCCAGAACTCCTCGCGCAGCGACGGGATCCGCGACAGCGCCTTGCGCAGCCCGGCCGCGGACCGCTCCATGCCGCAGTGGTCCCACATCAGCTGGCCGAGCTCGCGGTGGAAGTCGTCCGGTGACCGGTCTCCCTTCACCGCGAGCAGGCGGTCGAGCCGCGCCCGGACCTCGCCCGTCACCGCGGCGACCGAGGCCGGTGACACCGTCGGGAAGGGACCGTCGGCGAGGTAGTCGCCGATCGTGTTGGGCAGGACGAAGTACCCGTCCGCCAGCCCCTGCATCAGCGCCGACGCGCCGAGCCGGTTGGCGCCGTGGTCGGAGAAGTTGGCCTCGCCGATGACGAACAGCCCGGGGACGGTGCTCTGCAGGTCGTAGTCCACCCACAGGCCGCCCATCGTGTAGTGGACGGCCGGGTAGATCCGCATCGGCACGCGGTACGGGTCCTCGCCGGTGATCCGCTCGTACATCTCGAAGAGGTTGCCGTACCGCTCGGCCACCGCGGCCTTTCCCAGCCGCGCCACGGCGTCCGCGAAGTCCAGGTACACGCCGAGCCCGCCGGGGCCGACGCCGTGCCCGGCGTCGCAGATGTTCTTGGCGGCGCGGGAGGCGATGTCGCGGGGCACGAGGTTGCCGAAGCTCGGGTACATCCGCTCCAGGTAGTAGTCCCGCCCGTCCTCGGGGATCTCGTTCGGCGGCCGCGTGTCACCGGGTTCGCGGGGCACCCAGACCCGGCCGTCGTTGCGCAGCGACTCGCTCATCAGCGTCAGCTTCGACTGGTGCGCGCCGCTGACCGGGATGCAGGTCGGGTGGATCTGGGTGAAGCACGGGTTGGCGAGTAGCGCCCCCCGGCGGTGCGCGCGCCAGATCGCGGTCGCGTTGCTGCCCTTGGCGTTCGTCGACAGGTAGAAGGCGTTGCCGTAGCCGCCGGTGGCCAGCACGACCGCGTCCGCCAGGTGCGTGGTCACCTCGCCGGTGACGAGGTCGCGCGCCACGATCCCGCGGGCGCGGCCGTCGTCGACGACGAGGTCCAGCATCTCGGTGCGCGGGTGCATCGCGACGCGGCCGGCGTGGATCTGCCTGGCCAGTGCCTGGTAGGCGCCCAGCAGGAGCTGCTGGCCGGTCTGCCCCCGGGCGTAGAAGGTGCGGGCGACCTGTGCGCCGCCGAAGGACCGGGTGTCGAGCAGCCCGCCGTACTCACGGGCGAACGGCACGCCCTGGGCGACGCACTGGTCGATGATCTCGACGCTGACCTCGGCCAGCCGGTACACATTGGACTCGCGGGACCGGAAGTCGCCGCCCTTGACGGTGTCGTGGAACAGCCGGAAGACGCTGTCGCCGTCGTTGCGGTAGTTCTTGGCCGCGTTGATCCCGCCCTGCGCCGCGATGCTGTGCGCCCGGCGCGGGCTGTCCTGGTAGCAGAACGAGATGACGTTGTACCCGAGCTCGGCCAGGCTCGCCGCCGCCGAGCCGCCCGCCAGACCGGTGCCGACCACGATCACGGTCAGCTTGCGCCGGTTCGCCGGGTTGACCAGCCGGGCCTCGAACCTCCTGCGCTCCCAACGCTTCTCGAGCGGGCCGGAGGGCGCCTTCGCGTCCACGACCGGTGTGCCTGTCACGTACATGTTCACCCGACCAATCCGGTGAGGACGGCGACCGGCACGGACAGGTACCCGGCGGTGATCGCGACCGCGACGCCGCCCGAGATCGCCTGGAACGCCCGCTGCCGGGCGGCGCTGGACGCCCCCAGGCTCTGCAGCGCGCTCCACAACCCGTGCCTGATGTGGAAACCCAGCGCGACGACGGCCAACCCGTAGGCGCCGGCGACGTACCAGAGCCGGAAGTCGGCGGTGACGTTGTCGTACACCGCGAGGTGGACGCCGTTCGGGTTCAGCACCCCGGCGGTGAGGTCGAGGAGGTGGTAGAGCACGAACAGCGCCAGGACCACGCCGCCCCACCGCATCGTGCGGGCCGCGTAGCTGCCCTGGACCGGGCGGCGGTGCCGGTAGCCGGCCGGGCGGGCCCGCCGGGCCCGCCGAGCCAGCTGGATGGCGGCCGTCATGTGCAGTGCCACGCAGACGACCAGGCCGACCCGCACGATCCAGACGAACCCCGCGTAGCCGAGCAGGCCGTCGAGGAACGTGCGCAGCCAGCGCGCGTACGAGTCGATGCTGTCGCGGCCGAGGAAGATCTTCAGGTTCGACAGCATGTGCACCACGACGTACAGCAGCATCAGCAGCCCGGTCACACCCATCACGGCCTTCTTGCCGACGGTGGTGGACCAGAGCCGCCCCGGCGCGCTGCGCTCAAGCACTGACACGACAGCCAGTAAACGCACACCCGCGTCGAGTCGTCCAATATATCGAGACGCTGGAGTTGATAGTCTCAGACTATGGAGAGGGCCGACCGGCTGACCTTGCAGCAGCTCAGGTACTTCCTCGCGGTCGCGGAGACGAGGCACTTCACGAAGGCCGCCGAGCAGGTTCCTGTGGCGCAGCCGTCACTGTCCCAACAGATCCAGACCCTGGAAGCCGACCTCGGCGCGCCCTTGTTCAGCCGCGTGCGTGGCAACGTGACGCTGACCGCCGCGGGTGAGGCGCTGCTGCCGGTCGCCCGCCGGATCCTGGCCGATGTGGACGTCGCCCGCCTGGAGGTCGGCGAGCTGGTCGGGCTCCGGCGCGGCCGCGTGCGCGTCGGCGCGACGCCGAGCCTGTGCGTCAGCGTCTTCGCCGACGTGCTGAGCCGGTTCCACGAGCGGTATCCCGGCATCCGGCTGCTGGTCGAGGAGGGCGGTTCGCGGGACCTGTCGGCGGCGCTCGTGCGTGGTGACCTCGACCTGGCCCTGGTCATCGTCCCGCCGCAGGGCGCCGACCCGGCGCTGACGACCCGGATCGTGCTGCGGGAGGACCTGGTCGTCGCCTCGGCCGCGGACCGGCCACCCCCGGTGAACCGGCCCACCATCCGGCTGATCAACCTCCGCGACCGCCCGCTGGTGATGTTCCGCCGCGGCTACGACCTGCGGGAAACCACCCTGCAGGCCTGCCGGGCGGTGGGCTTCGAACCCCGCCTGGCCGTCGAGGGCGGCGAGATGGACGCCGTGCTGCGCTTCGTCGAGGCCGGCCTGGGCCTGGCGATCGTGCCGAGCATGGTCCTCGCCGGCCGGCCCGCGCTCCGCGGCACCCCGATCGCCCCGCCCGGCCTGCGCCGCACCGTCGCACTCGCCCACCGCACCGACGTCCCACCCACCAACGCCGCCCACGCCTTCAGCGACATCCTCCTCGACTACCTGGCGGACAAGTCGGCCTCGCCGGCCGGTCCGTGAGCCGAAGGTGGGGTTTCGCCAGCACTCAACTCGTGATCATCCGTGGTGAGACGTAGTCGGCGAGGGCCTGCTGGCCCTGGATGTTCACGTGCACGCCGTCGCCGGTGTCGTAGGCGGGGAGGATGCTGTTGGGGCGCAGGGGGTCCTCGATCACCTGGTCGAAGTCGAACACGCCGTCGCAGGTGCCGGCGCAGTTGCCGCCGCGCTTGACGAACGTGCCGACGGCGTGCCGGTCGAGGTTGTTCTGGTCGGTGTAGCCGGGGCGGGGCGTGATCGGCGTGACGTACACCTTGATGCCCGCGTGGCGCAGCCGGCCGAAGACCTCCCGGTAGCTGGCCAGGATCTGCTCCGCGCCGCACGCGTCGGCGAGGTCGTTGGTGCCGTAGTAGTAGAGGACGGCGGTCACGCCGTGGAGTGCGAGCACGTCCCGGTCGAGGCGGGCGAGCGCGTCGAGGCCGGCGAACTGCCCGGGGATCGACGGGCAGGCGGCGGAGCTGGTGGTGCCGCCGATACCCGCGTTGGCGATGGTGACCTGCCGGCCGGCGGGCAGTTCGGCGACCACGCGGCGGGCCAGCTCGTCGGTCCAGCGCTGGTTCGTGCCCAGCTCGGTGCAGCCCGGCCCGCAGTTGGTGCTCCCGGTGCCGTCCACGACGGAGCTGCCGAAGGCGACGACGGTGCCGGCCAGCGCGGGGTTCGCGACGTCGACCGCGCTCACCAGGTAGGTGCCGCCGGTGATCGCCGTGTACGCGGTGCCGGCGCCGTCGGCGGTGTGGTCGCCGGAGCCGGCGGGGCTGACGTAGTTGTCCCGGAACGCGCTGATGTGCTCGCCGGGCGTGGCCGGGCCGGCGAGGTACAGGGACACGGCCACGTCGTCCTGCGGTTCGGTCGCCAGGCGGACGGGGTCGCTCCACACGTCGCCGCCCACGGGGACCACGACCGCGCGGCGGTCGTGGAAGGTGACGGCCCGGGCGGGACCCGCGAGCGCCGGGCCGCCGTCGCTGCGGGCGACCGTCGTGGCGTCGACGGTCAGCGGGGTGGTGCCGAACGTGTTCTGGACGCGGATCCGCAGCGCGTGCCCGCCCTGGCTGAGGTGCGTGATCATCCGGACGGACTGGTGGTCCAGCACCGTGGGGGCGAGCCGCTGCTGGGACTGCGCCCACGAGGTGAACCACCGTTGGCCGGTCGCGGCCGCGGTGGACGGCGCTGCCGCGGCACCACCCACCAACGCCACGGCGGCGAGCACCGCCGCGATCCGCTTGTCCATCCTCATGGCAGGGCCTCCGTCAGTCGGGTATGAGGGCCACGCGATCCAGCACCGTGTAGTCGTGACGCTGCTCCGCCCCCAGCAGGACGATCTCGTCTATCGTCCACTCAGGACTCCGGTACCTCAGCGAGGTGGGCGTGCCCTTGCCGATGGTGAGGTGCGGGATGAAGCCGGGGTGCTTGTCGTTCCATCGCAACGCACCGGCCAGGTCGGCCAGCACGGTGTCCTGTGTGGACAAACTCATCAGCAGGGTCTCGCCGAAGTTGGCCATGTCCCCGAGCGCCACCGACGGCCGCCGCGGGATGGCCGCCCGGTCCCGGACCCACGGGATCCGGCCGGCGGGGTCTTCCTCGCCGTAGTAGCCGAGGGTGATGTGCCACGCCTCCCGCGGCACCCGGAACGTCATCCCGGGCACGTCGGCCAGCGCCGCCGCCAGGTGGTCGGCGATCGCGTCGGGCGGCACGGCGGCGGTGAACAGCCTCACACCGCACGACCTTATCCGCCGGTGGCTGTCACATTTCGCCGGGCGCTATCCCGAGCTGGATCGCGACGAGCCGGCGTTCCACCTCGTCGAGGCGACCGGCCGCATCCTGCCCGAGGTCACCGACCGGCCGGGCCGCTGGGTGGTGCGCGAGCTCGAGCGGCGGGTGCGCACGTCCACCTGAACACCCGGGTGACCGCCGCGGTCGGCGGGCACGTCACCCTGTCGACCGGCGAGCGCCTGTTGCAACCAGCGTGCAATAAACTGGCCGCCTCACTTCCAGCCTGACGCCGACGAGCATCTCCCGTCCGGTGTGGACACCGGGTTGGTGCGAAAGTTTCGCGACGCTCTCCGGCGCGTGCCTGACCGGCCGGCGATATCGGGTTCGAAATGGCGGTAAAAACGGCCCGGTGGCGAGGGTAGGACCTAATTTGCTAATGTTCGTATACAGTGTGCGACGAATGCCACGCGCACATGTTCAGGCTCCCTGAGGTGAGAGAGAAGGCAATGGCTCAGAAGGTTCTGGTTCAGTTAGTCGACGACCTGGACGGCACATCGTCCAGTGACATCACCACGGTGGAGTTCGGCCTGGACGGGGTCGTGTACGAAATCGATCTGAATCCCGGCAACGCGGAGCGGCTGCGCAAGGTCTACGAGGACTTCATCACCTCGGCGCGGCGCACCGGGGGGCGGATGAAGCGGGGCACCCGCCCGGCGAACGCCGCCAGTGCCAACGGTGAGGCCGGTGTGATTCGGGAGTGGGCGCTCGAGAACGGATACGAACTGGCCGGCCGCGGCCGGATCCCGGCGCACGTCATCGACGCGTACAAGGAAGCCCAGCAGCCCGCGCGGAAGGCGAAGGTCGTCGCCGCGGGTAAAGGGGCGACCCGGCGCCGGACGGCGGCGAAGAAAGCCTGAACTCCGTCCGGGCGTCGGGGCAATCACGGACAGCGTGACGCATTTGAGCGCAAAGTGACGATTCGGCTGTGACAAATGCTGCAAAAGTGCCGCTGCCGACCGGTCAAGACCGGCGGTGATCTCGGTCAGCGCATCTGCCCGCGGGTCACCCGCCGGGTGGCGGGTCCACTGTGGATGACGTGAGGTAGGCGACCACGTCGTCGTGCCGGTGGTAACGCGCCCAACCCGCGGGTGTGCGGTCGTGGGGAACGACCTCGGCGGGTGCTTCGGCGGTGGGGTCGGCACCAAGGCCGACGAGCAGCCGCACGATGTCGAGGTGGCCGGCGAGGGCGGCGGTGTGCAGTGGCGTCCCCCAGCCGAAGTTGTCCTCGTCGAGTGGGAAGCCCAGCGACACCAGCAGCGCGACCGCCTCGGGCCGGTTGAGCGCGACGGCCTGGTGAACCGGCTCACGCAGCCAGGTGTTGGTGTGGGCCCGTTCGGCGAGACCGGGGTCGCCGGCCAGCAGCCGCCGCACGGCCGGGCGGTCCACGCGCATGGCCGCGGCGACGAGCCGCTGGACCGGGTTCAGCGGGGTGGCCCGGGCCCCGGCCCGGCCGAGCAGGTCGACGATCTCGGTGTTCCCGCGGATCGCCGCGAGCTGGCGGGCGGGTTGGCCGGGGTCACGTCCCCACCCCGTGCCGGCGGCGTCGGGGTCGATGCCCGCCTCGGCGCAGCGGCGCACCAGCAGCCGCGTCCGGTGGGGCAGGTTCCACTGGGCGGAGTACCGGAGCTCGGTCTGCACCAGCCCGGCCGGGGAGGACAGCTGATCACTCTGCCGCCGGTCGAGCCGGGCCCGCCACGGCCCACCGGTACGGCGTCCCAGCCCGTGCTCGAGCAGTAGCTCCAGACCGGCGTCGTCGTCGTGCGGGTGCGCGCACGCGTTGCGCAGGGCCTGCTCGTCGTTGGGGTCGGCGCCGGCGTCGAGCAGCAGCCGCGCGAGCGCCAGGCCGTGCTGGTGCGCCGGCTGGTGCACGGGATCGCGGTGGCCGCGGAACGCGCCGGACAGCGCGGTCACCGGCGGTGGCTGGCCGTCGGGCAGGTAGCCGGCGTCCGGGTCCGCGCCGTGCGCGAGCAACAGGCGGGCCACCTCCGGCGTGGAGTGGCCGGGCTCGGTGCTGTCCAGCCGGGAGAACGCCACGTAGAGCAGCGGCGGCCAGCGGTGCGGCCCGCCCTGCCGGTTGGCGAGCGACGCGTCCGCGGCCAGCAGCGCCCGGGCAGTGGCGACGTCACCGACCGCCGCCGCGGTGTGGATGGTGGCCGCGGCCAACCCCGGGTGTGCGGCCAGCAACCGGCGGGCCTCGTCCTGCCGGTGCGGGTCGTCGGGTTCCTCGCCGGCGCCGGCGTTCCAGCTGTCGCGGTTGGTCAGGCACGCCAGGCGCAGGAACTCGTGGACCGGGTCGGCGTGGCCGGCCGGGCAACGCTGCGGGGACCGGCTGTACCGGGCGACCATGTCGACGTGCTGGCGGAACCGGCGCCAGCTGGCGAAACCGTACGAACGGGCCACGACCAGCTGCGCGTCGGCCAGGGTGAACCGGGCCCACTCGGGGCTGGTCAGGGACACGCCCGCCCAGCGGGGATGCGGCAGCGCCATCGTGACCGCGTCGAGCCGGCCGGTGCGGACGAGATCCCGCACCTCCTTGGCCTGCTTGCGAAGCTGCTCCCAGGACGGGTTGGCGGGTAGGGGACGGGCCGGCATCACGGCCTCCTTCCGGGATACGCCCGCGGTCCGCATCGCCAGGCCGAAAGGAGGGTCCGTACACCGATCGCCGTCGAGAACCGGGCGGGCTCAGCCCTTCGCGCGGACCGCGAGCGTCCCGGGAACGCTCACCACGACGATAACACCGGCACGGTCAGCCGTGCGGTCGCGCGGGAACGGCGTTGACAATGGCCTCCCGGGCCGCGCGGGCGAGGTTCTCGTCGTGTGGCCGGTGCAGCTCACGGGCCAGCTCGATGACCCGGTCGAGCAGCGCCAGCGCCTCGTCGTGGCGTCCCGCCGCGCGGCACGTCTCGGCGTAGGTGTGCCGGACGTCGATCTCCAGCTGCACCTCGGCCAGTGGCGCCAGCAGTTCGAGTGCCCGCCGGTGGTGTTCGAGCGCCTCGTCGAGCGACCCCGAGATCCGCAGCGCGACACCGAGGTAGTTGTGGCACAGCGCCTGGTTGTGCCGCAGGTTGTGCTGCTCGGCCAGCCGCAACGCCTCCCGCAGCGTGCGTAGCGACTCCGCCGGGTCCTCGGGTGCCAGTGCGACGCCGAGGGTGACCAGCCCGGTGACCCGGGCGGGCCCCTCGGCCAGCGCGAGGGACGCGCGGGCGAGCTCCACGGCCTCACCGTGCCGGCCGAGGCGCAGGGCCGCCCAGCCGTCGAAGGCCAGGGCCTGGGACTGCCCGCCGCGGTGCCCGAGCTTCTCGAACAGCTCGCGTGCCCGCCGGAAGTGCGCCCGCGCCGCCGTGAAGTCGCCCAGGTCCCGGTGCACGAAGCCGGTGCGCAGCGTCAGGCCGGCCGCGAGGTCGTCGTCCGGGCCGGACCGCTCGGCCTGTTCGTAGGCGGCGAGCGCCTCGGTGAGACGTCCGGCGGTGGCGTGGGCGAAGCCGAGGTCCGCGAGCAGCGCGGCCCGCGGCCGGTCGCGGCCGAGCCGTCCCGCGGCGGCCGCGGCGGCGTCGAGCAGGCGGAGCTGGTCGTCGGTGCCGCGGTGCCGGAAGAACCAGACCCGCAGGGCCTGCGTCAGTTCCACCACCACCTCGTCCGCGCCGAGCCGTACGGCGGCGTCGAAGCAGGCGACCAGGTTGACGTACTCGAGGTCGAACCACGCCATGGCCCGCGCCGGATCGCCCGGCTCCGGTCGCGGGCGGTGCGGCGACGGCAGCGTCCGGTCGTGGGCGACCGCCTGCGCCAGGTAGTGGTTCAGGACCCGGTGCACGGCGGCGTCGGCCAGTGGTTCCTCGTCGGCGGCGAGGTCCGCCGCGTAGCGCCGGAGCAGGTCGTGCATCCGGTACCGCCCGGGGGAGAGCTCCTGCACGAGGTGGGCGTCGACCAGCTCCTCGAGCACCGCGTCGACCCGGCCTGCCGGCAGGCCGGCGAGGGCACCCGCCGCGGCCGCGTCGAAGTCGGTGCCCGGCAGCACCCCCAGCAGCCGGAACACGCGGCGCTGGTCCGCGTCGAGCTGCTGGAGCGACATGCCGAACACGGCGTCGAAGCGGCCGGCGCCGTCCCGCAGCCGCTCGGCCAGCACCGCCACCGTCCAACCGGGACGGTGGCGCAGCCGGGCACCCGCCATCCGCAGCGCCAACGGGAGCCCGCCGCACTGCGCCAGCACCTGGCCCACCGCGTCCTCCTCGGCCAGCGTGAGCCCGGCCGCCCGGCCGAACAGGTGCGCCGCGTCGCCGTCGGCCAGCGGCGCCAGGGACACCGGCGGCACCCCGTCGAGGCTGACCAGCCGGGACCGGCTGGTGATCAGGACCCCGGACTGCCCCGCGCCGGGGAGCAGCGGGCGCACCTGCTCCGCGTCGACCGCGTTGTCGAGCACGACGAGCGCCCGCCGGCGGGACAGCTCGGAGCGCCAGAGCGCCGCGCGTTCGGCGACGCCGGCCGGGGGATGGGTGATGTCCAGCGCGCCCAGCAACCGGCCCAGCGCGGTCCCCGGCTCCAGCGGCTCCTGCCCCGGGGTGAAGCCGTGCAGGTCGAGGTAGAGCCCGCCGTCCGGGTAGGCCGGCGCGAGGCGGTGGGCCACGTGCACGGCCAGGCTGGTCTTGCCCACGCCGCCCATGCCGTCGACCGCGACCACGCCCGCCGTGCGCAGCAGCTCCTCGACCAGCGCGGACTCCGCCTCCCGGCCGGTGAAGTCGAACAGGTCGGCCGGCAGGTCGTTGCGGCGCGGCGGCGGCGCGGCACCGGCCTTGGTCGCCTCCGCCCAGATCGGGCGCAGCGGCCGGGGGTCGCGGCGCACGACCCGGCACAACGCCACGACGGCCTCCCACGGCGGCACGAGCCGGCCGGTCAGGTATCGCGACAGCGACGAGCTGCTCAGCCCCGCCTCCTTGGCGAGGGCACGCAGGCTGAGCCCGCTCAGCTCCTTGATCCGTGCGAGCTGGGTGACCAGTCGCTGCTGGGGGCTCGACACGGGAAACACCGTACCCGTCCCGTGCCACGCGACCGGATCAACCACGCGTTCGTGCTGGTGGCGGCGGCTCCGCGTGTCCCACGGTGTCCCACGGAGGACGCGGGACCGGGTGCGCCGGTGATCGGATGAGTCCCGTCAGACAGCACGACGAAGGAGAAGCGATGCCGACCGAGCGAATGCCGAACCCGGCGGTCCTGCTCCCCGGGGCGATGGAGGCGCTGACGGCCGTCGACACGGCCGTCGCGGGCGGCGGGGTGGACGGCCGGCTGCTGGCCCTGAGCCACCTGCGGACCAGCCAGGTCAACGGCTGCGGCCCGGGTGTGGCCGGGGGTGTCCGGCAGGCGCGCCGGCACGGCGCCACCGCGGAGCAGGTGCACGCCGTCGCCGCCTGGCGGGAGACGCCCTGGTTCAGCGACGAGGAGCGGGCCGCGCTGGCCCTGACCGAGGCCGTGACCCGGCTCGCCGATCGCCCGGACCCGGTGCCGGACCAGGTGTGGGACCTGGCCGCCACGCACTTCGACCACAGGGAGCTGGCCGCGCTGCTGCTCACCATCGCCATCACCAACGCCGTCAACCGTCTCGACGTACCCACCCGCCAGCAGTGACTCGAACCGTAGAGAGGAAAAGACCCATGTCGACCACGAAGACCACCAGGACCTACGACGGTTTCTCCGAGGACGAGCGCAGCGCGATGAAGGAGCGCGCCAAGGAGATGAAGGCGAGCACCCGGCGAGGCGCCAAGGCCGACACGGAGGGCGACGTGCTGGCGAAGATCGCCGAGCTGCCGGACGCCGACCGCGCGCTCGCCGAGCGGCTGCACGCCGTGGTCAGGGCCAACGCGCCGGCCCTCACGCCGAAGCTGTGGTACGGGATGCCCGCGTACGCCCGCGACGGCAAGGTGGTGTGCCACTTCCAGCCCGCCGCGAAGTTCCGGACGCGGTACGCGACGTTCGGCTTCAGCGACGAGGCGAACCTCGACGAGGGCGCGATGTGGCCGGTCTCGTTCGCGCTGACCGAGCTGACCGCCGACGACGAGGCGAGGATCGGCGCGCTCGTCAGGCGGGCGGTGAGCTGACGCCGCAGGGAAAGCCGCTGGGGGAGCGATCAGGATCATGATCGCTCCTCTTCGCGGGCGGAATGGCTAGGCGCCGCCGCCGTGCGCCGCCGCCGACAGGTCCTGCCAGTCGGCCCAGGTCCTGAGGCGGTCGGCGTAGGCCTGCTGGACCATCGGGTAGAAGCCCTGTCCGAACAGGACCCGCAGGGGCGGGTTGTCGGTGTCGACGAGCGTGAGGAGTGCCCGGGCGGCGGCGGCCGGGTCACCGGCGGGCTGCTTGCCGGCGACCGCGCCGAGGCGTTGGCGGAGACCGTCGTAGGCCGGCTGGGGCTGGGCCAGGTGGCCGTTGTCGAGCGGGTCGGGGTTGTGGCCGTTCCGGGTGGCGAAGCCGCCTGGCTCGATGATGGTCACCTTGACGCCGAAGGGGGCGACCTCGCCGGCGAGGGCCTCGTTCAGGCCCTCGATGGCCCACTTGGAGGCGTGGTAGGCCCCGCCGAGCGGCATCGCGATGAGCCCGGCCGCAGAGGACAGCTGGATGATGTGCCCCGCGCCCTGGGCGCGCAGGTGGGGCAGCACGGCCTGGACGACCCACACCGCGCCGAACAGGTTGGTTTCCAGCTGGTCGCGCAGTTCCCGCTCGGTCAGCTCCTCGACGGCGCCGATCTGGGCGTAGCCGGCGTTGTTCACCACGACGTCGAGCCGGCCGAAGTGCTCGACGGCCCGCTCCACGCTCTCGATGACGGCGGCCTTGTCGGTCACGTCCATCGCCAGCGGCAGCACCGCGTCGCCGTAGGTGGCGACCAGGTCCTCGAGGCTCGCGGTGTTCCGGGCGGTGGCGGCCACCTTGTCGCCGCGGGACAGCGCGGCCTCGACGAACTCGCGGCCGAGACCGCGGGACGACCCGGTGACGAACCAGACCTTGCTCATGTTCTCGTTCCTTTCCAGGGGTTCGGGGGTTACCAGGCGACGGGGCCGAGGCGGTCGATGAAGGTGCCGGTGGGGCCGTCGGCGTCGAGCGTCGCGAGCTCGATGATCGGGTCGGTGCCCTCGGTGACCGTCAGCTGCCCGGTGTGGTTGTTCATGTCGGTGGCGGTGAACTTGTGGTTCGCGACCTCGCCGGGCGTGAGGGCGTTGAACTTGACGTCCGGCAGCGCCCGCGCGTACCGGACGGTGATCATGTTCAGCGCCGCCTTCGACGAGCTGTAGGCGAGCTCGTGCATCGCCGAGACGGGCTGCGCCGGATCGGTCACGACCGCGAAGGAACCACCGCCGCTGGACACCATCACCACCCGCGGGTGGTCCGCCGCCCGCAGCAGGGGAAGGAACGCGTGCGTGACCCTGACCGGTCCGTACACGTTGGTGTCGTAGACGGCGTGGAGCTCGCCGGCGGTCGCGTCCGCCGGCGGGACGGCGTGTCCCGGCGCGCCGGCGTTGTTGACCAGCACGTCCAGCCGGTCGGTGTGCTCGCGGACCAGCCGCACGGCGTCGGCCACGGACTCGTCGGAGGTCACGTCCAGCGGGACCATCACGACGTGCACGCCGGCGGCGGCCAGTCCGTCGGCCGCCGCCTGGCCGCGGCCCTCGTCGCGTGCGCCGAGGAAGACCGTCCACCCCAGTTCACCGAGCCGCCGGGCCGTTTCGAGACCGAGTCCCTTGTTCCCGCCGGTGATCAACACCGAGGTCGTGCCGGTCGAGGTGTTCGAGTTGGTGTCCATGTCGGCCTCCTGCTGTATGAGCTGGTCGGCCACAGGACACCGGGTGATCAGTCGCTGTGACAGGGCATGAGCCAGATCACGTCAGCGGCTCAGCTCCGCACGTGCCGCGGTGAGGAACGCGACCTTGGGCCCCTTGAGGTGGTCCCAGAGCGAGCCGTCCTCGGGCTCCTGCCAGAGGACGTGGTCGAGGGCGCGTACGTAGGCGCGGGCCAACTCGTGCAGGGACGAGTCGAAGAGGACGTGGATCAGCCGCTCGCACACCCACAGCTCGTCGAGGACGTCGAGTGCCCGCGTCTTCCACGCCGGCGTGCCGTCGCGGTCCTCGGCCGCGCGTTCGGCCTGCTGGGCGCCGCGGATGAACTGGCGCAACAGGTCCAGCTGCTCCGCGCGGCGGGCCTCGGCCCGTTCGGCGGCCTGGCGGCGTTGGTCACCGCGGTCGGCGCGGCGCTGCACGCTGGTCTGGACCAGGTAGGACAGTCCGCCGCCGAGCAGCACGCCGATCAGGGAGAGGAGCGAGGCCCACGCTGGTGTCTGCATGGGGCGATACATACCAAACCAGCCGTCGAGCCCGGCATCGGACTCGTGACCACGGCCGTCGCCGCCTTAGTCCACAGTGGACACGAGGTGGGGTCACGCGTACATCCGGACCCAGTCCACCTCGAACACCGCCGGGCGCAGACCGCTGTCGCCGGTGAGGTTGTCGAGCTGGATGACGAGCCGGCCGGAGGGCATGTCCTGGATGTTCCCCCGGTCGTCGTTCGCGCCGTCGGACAGCCGGAACCACTCGACGCCGTCGACGTAGCCGACCAGCGCCTCCGGCGTCCACTCGAACGCGAAGTTGTGCCACCGCTTCAGGTCCAGCGGGCAGAGGTCACGGCGTTCCTTCTTGTCCGACGGGCTCCGCGGGTAGTGCAGGAACGCCGTGAGGCACTGCGCGTCCGGGTCGGTGTACTCGACCCAGTCGTACTCCCCGTCCCGGAGCCGCTCGTCCGAGGTCGGCCAGATCAGGTGCAGCGGGTGGTAGAGCCCGCCGCTCGGCCCGGTGTTCCGCGAGCGGGACCGGATCTCCCACCGGCCGTACCGGCCGTCGCGCCGCTGCCTGATCCACCCGGTGTCGCCGTTCTCCTCACCGTGCATGGTGAGCATGCCGTCCGCGACGGTGCTGTTCTTCGCGCACCGGCGGCCGTTCCCGCCGTGCCCGGGCCAGCAGTTGGCCGTGCCACCCTCGGTGCCGCTGGGCACGGCCCACCTGGCGGGGTCGACCGGACCGGTGTAGCCGAACTCGTCGGAGATCGGCAGCGGGTCGCCCCAGCCGTACCTCACGGCGGCCTGCGTCTCGTCGCCCCGCGGCACCGCCGTGATGGCCTGGTCGATCACCATCGTGTGCGTGCCGGACGTCGACGACCAGCTCGCCTTCGCCGCACCCGCCATCTCCCGCAGTTCCGCGCGGGGGTAGCTGGAACCGCTGGTCGTGACCCCGTTGACGGCGGCGCGGAACTGGACCGCGGCGCAGTCCGGGGTCGCGACGAGCCACGGGTCGTTCGCGTAGGTGGCGAGCGCCGGCTGCTCGACGTTGGTCGGCTCCCCGTCCTCGCCGACGGGCAGCCCGACGTACCAGTCGGACAGGTCCAGCACGTCGGCCGGGTACGCGCAGGAGGCGCCGCCGTCGGCGGACCAGCGGGTGCTCAGGTCGTCGTCGAGGGTGTTGGCCGGCACGTTGCCGTCGTCTGCACTGGCGGAGACTCCGGTGACCCGCGGCGGAGACCCCGCCGCCGAAGCCGCCGGCAGGGACACCCCGGAGGCCACGACCGCGGCGGCGATCACCAGAACCGCACGATGAGTTCGTCTCATGCGGGCCAGGATGTGGTGAACCCGGCGGGACCGGTCCCGCACGGCAGGCCCACGCGGCACGCGGGTTGACCATGACGCGGGTGCTGGTCCCTTCCTGGGGCCCGACCGTCCATTGTGGACCGCTAGGCCAGTAGTGAGCCTGTCGGTGCCCGGCGCTGACGGAACGTGAATCCCGTACTCCAGCCGGGTTGTCTCGGCATGGCGTGTGCCGGTTTGCCCGTAGCATGAGCCGGATGCCTTCTGCGCAAAGGAAATGAGTCGATGACCAACCTGAGCGAGATCTCCGACTTCTCGATGGAACGGGCGGCCGGCTGCCCGTTCGACCCCGCTCCGGCGTTCAGCGAGCACCAGCGGGACAGCCCGATGCGGCGCATCCGGTTGTGGGACGGCAGCACCCCGTGGCTGGTGACCGGTTACGCCGAGCAGCGGGCACTGCTCGCCGACCCCCGGGCCAGCGCCGAGACCAGCACTCCCGGTTTCCCGAACTTCGCCCAGGACTTCGGCAGCTCGGGGCTGAGCTTCGTCATGATGGACGACCCCGAGCACAACCGGTTGCGGCGCACGGTGATCTCGCCGTTCACGGTGAAGCGGGTGGAGGCCATGCGGCCCCGCGTGCAGCAGATCGTCGACGAGCGGCTCGACCACATGCTGGCCGGGCCGAAGCCGGCGGACATGGTGGCCGAGTTCGCCCTGCCCGTGCCGTCGCTGGTGATCTGCGAGCTGCTCGGCGTGCCGTACGCCGACCACGACCTCTTCCAGGCCAACAGCAGGACGATCCTGCTCCAGGAGGCCACCCCCGAGGAGCGGATGGCGGCCGCCGGCGGGATGTACGAGTACCTGAGCGGCCTGCTCGAGGACCGGTTCACCAACCCGGGCGAGGACATGCTCTCCGGGTTGGCCGCCCGGATCACGGCGGGGGAGCTGACCAGGGAGGAGGCGACCGAGATCGGCGTGCTCATGCTGCTCGCCGGCCACGAGACCACCGCCAACATGATCGCCCTCGGCACCCTCGCCCTCCTGCGCAACCCCGACCAGCTCGCCCTGCTGCGCGCGAACCTCGACGACCACAGGCTGGTCGCGTCGACCGTGGAGGAGCTGTTGCGCTACCTCACCATCGCCCACGGCGGGCGGCGGCGCGCGGCGCTCGAGGACATCGAGATCGGCGGCCAGAAGATCCGTGCCGGCGAGGGGATGATCCTGGTCAACGAGACCGGCAACCGTGACCCGGCGATCTACGCCGACCCCGACCGGCTGGACATCCGGCGGGACGACCGCAGCCACCTGGCCTTCGGGTTCGGCGTGCACCAGTGCCTCGGCCAGCCGCTGGCCCGGCTGGAGCTCCAGGTCGTCTACCGCACGCTGTTCGGGCGTGTCCCGACCCTCGAGCTCGCCACCGAGCTCGACCGGATCCCGTTCAAGCACGACGGTTTCGTCTACGGGGTCTACGAGCTGCCCGTGACGTGGTGAACACCGGTGGAGCCCCGCGCGGCGCGGGGCTCCACCGGTCACTCCGGCAGCAGGTCCGCCAGCGTGATGGGGGTGTGGCGGACCCGGACGCCGGTGGCGTTGTAGATCGCGTTGGCGACCGCCGCGGCCATGCCGACCACGCTGATCTCGCCGATTCCCCTGCCACCGACGGCGTTGTGCAGCGTGTCCGGGTGCTCGACGAAGTGCACGTCCACCTCCGGGATGTCGGCGTTCACCGGCATCAGGTAGCCGGCGAGGTCCGCGTTGGCGAGCCGGCCGTTCGCCTCGATCTCCAGCCCCTCGTGCAGGGCCGCCGACACGCCCCAGATCATCCCGCCCGAGATCTGGCCGCGGGCCGGGGTGGGGTTGACGATGCGGCCGGCGTCGAACACGCCGAGCATCCGGGACACCCGGACCTCCCGCGTCCACCGGTGCACCCGCACCTCGACGAACTGGGCGCCGAACGAGCTGAACGAGTGCTTCGTCAGCTCCTCGCCGGGCGCCGACGACCCGTTCATCGCGAGCTCGGTGCGGCCCACGGCCCGCAGCAGCTCACCGAACGTCATGCTCCGCCCCGCCGCCAGCACCCGGCCGCCGGCGTACGCGGCGTCCAGCCCTTCGAACGGAGCGCCCGGGCCCGTCGCCAGGGCCACGAGCTCGTCGATGATCGACGCCGCCGCGACCATGATCGCCGTGCCCGCGCTCGCGGTGGCCGTGGAGCCACCGGACAGGCCACCCGGCGGCAACGAGGAGTCACCGAGGACGGGCGTGACCCGTGACCGCTCGATGTCCAGCGACTCCGCGCCCACCAGGGACAGCACGGTCAGCAGGCCCGTGCCCGGGTCCGCGCCGCTGGTCGCGACCTCGGCCGTGTCGTCGTCCCGCAACGTGACGCGCACGGTGGCGGGGAAGCGGATGGCCGGGAACATCGCGGTCGCCGTGCCCATCCCGACGAGCCAGTCGCCGTCCTCCCGGCCGTGCGGCAACCGGTGGCCCCAGCCGAACCGGGCCGCGCCGATCCGGTAGCACTCGTCGAGGTGCTTGCTCGACCACAGCAGGTCCGAACCCAGCGGGGCCGTCGAGTCGTTGCGCATGCGCAGCTCGATCGGGTCCATGCCCAGCGCGACGGCCAGCTCGTCGATCGCGCTCTCCAACGCGAACGACCCGGGCGCCTCACCCGGCGCGCGCATCCACGTGGTCGGCGGGATGTTCAGCGGCACCATCTTCTGGACGAGCCGGATGTTCTGCGCCGAGTAGTACTCCTTGGTGCTGTACGAGGTCGGTTCGACGAACGACCGGTCCACCGGCGTCGTCGACCACGACTCGTGCCGCACCGCGATCAGCGTGCCGTCCGGCGCCGCGCCGAGCGCGACCTTCTGCACCGTCGCCGCGCGGGTCGCGGTCGCCGTGAAGACCTGCTCACGGGTCAGCGCGACCTTGACGGGCCGGTCGAGGACCCGCGCCGCCGCCGCGGCCAGGAACGCGGGGGCGGACGTGCGGCCCTTGCCGCCGAAGGCGCCGCCCACGAACGGGTTGATGGCGTGGACCTTCGCCAGGTCCACCTCCAGCGCGCTCGCCAGCTCCATCGCCTGCAGGTTGGCGCCCTGGTTTCCACTGTAGACGGTCAGCTCACCGCCGGCCCACACGGCGACGGCCGAGTGCGGCTCGAGCGCGGCGTGGCTCTGCGTGGCGGTGGCGTAGGTGGCCTCGACCACGACCGGGCTGGCCGCCAACGCGTCCTCGATGGACTCGACGCCGTCCGCCAGGATGTCCTGTGTGGAGGGAGATCCGTCCCGGTTCGGCGGGGCGTCCTCGGCGCTCGCCAGTCCCTCCGCCAGCGAGGTGCGGGCCGGCTGCTCGTCGTAGGTGACCACGACGGTCATCGCGGCGTCCCGCGCGTGCTCGAAGGTGTCCGCCACGACCAGGCCGATCGGCTGCCCGTAGTAGTCGACCTTCGTGCTCTGCAGCGGAACCCACGTCTCACCGAAGACCGGCGTGGTGCCCGGGCGCATCTCGAGCGGGTCGAACGGCGAGTACACGCCCAGCACGCCGGGCTCGCCCTTCGCCACGGTGGTGTCCATGTGCCGGAGCTCGCCGTTGGCCACGGTGCTGACCACGATGTACCCGTAGACCAGGCCCTCGGGGTTGTTGTCGGTGCCGAACCTCGCGCGGCCGGTGACCTTCAAGGGGCCGTCCACCCTGCTGGTCATTCGCGACTCCCCTCGATCAGCGCGCGGACGACCGTCCGCTTCAGCAGGGACACCTTGAAACCGTTGCCCGACAGGGGCTTCGCGCCGTCGGCGGCCACCGCCGCGGCCGCCTCGAAGGACGCCTCGGTCGCCGGTGTGCCCCGCAGCGCCTCCTCGACCGCGGTGAGCCGCCACGGCACGGTCGCCACGCCACCCACCGCGACCCGCGCGTCGACGACCCGGTCGTCCCGGATGTCCAGTGCGACCGCGGCCGAGCACAGGGCGAACTCGTAGGACGCCCGGTCCCGGACCTTCACGTAGGTCGACCGCCGCGCCCAGTCCAGCCGCGGCACCACGACCTCGGTGATCAGCTCGCCGGGACGCAGGTCGTTCTCGACCTCGGGCGTCTCACCGGGGAGGCGGTAGAAGTCGGCCAGCGCCACCGTACGGGTGCCGTCCGCGCCGGCCAGCACGACCCGCGCGTCCAGCGCGACGAGCGCGACCGCGACGTCGCTGGCGTGGGTCGCCACGCACGTCTCGCTCGTGCCGAGCACGGCGTGCATCCGGTTGACGCCGGTGATCGCGGGGCAGCCGCTGCCGGGTTCGCGCTTGTTGCACGGCATGGCGACGTCGCGGAAGTAGCCGCACCGCGTGCGCTGCAACAGGTTCCCGCCGATGCTCGCCATGTTCCGCAGCTGCTGCGACGCGCTGGCCAGCAGGGCGCGGGAGATCACCGGGTACACCCCCGGGTGCGCGGCGATGTCGCTCATCCGTTCCAGGGCACCGAACCGCAGGCCGTCGCCGGTGTCGATGCCGCGCAGGGGGAGGTCGTTGATGTCCAGGACGTGTTGGGGCGTCAGGACGTTCAGCTTCATCAGGTCGACGAGGGTCGTCCCGCCCGCGAGGAAGGTGCCCGGGGTGGTGACGGCGGCGTCGACGGTGGTGGGCGCGGTCAGCTCAAACGGTCGCATCGGACCGCCTCGCCTGCTCGACCGCCGCGACGATGTTCGGGTAGGCCGCGCACCGGCAGAGGTTGCCGGACATGAACTCCCGGACGTCCGCGACGTCCTGCGCCACCGCGGCCGCCGCCGACATGAGCTGGCCTGGGGTGCAGAACCCGCACTGGAAGGCGTCCTGGTCGAGGAACGCCTGCTGGACGGGGTGCAACCGCTCCCCGTCGGACAGCCCCTCGACGGTCGTCACCTCCCCGCGCACGGTCGCGGCGAGCGTGAGGCACGAGAGCACGGGCCTGCCGTCGACGTGTACGGTGCACGCGCCGCACTGGCCGCGGTCACACCCCTTCTTGGGGCCGGTTATCGAGAGGCGTTCACGCAGCGCGTCCAGCAGGGTCACGCCCGGCTCGACCCGCAACTGCTCGGTGCGGCCGTTTACTTGCAGGGAGATGTCCACCAGATCCCTATCCGCAGATGTATTGAACCGGATATCTATCCGCTTCGAACGCTACCGGAGCACTATCCGCGTCGCAACGAACTGGAGTTCGCTCCAGGTACATTCATTGCGCGAACGGGCAAGGGAGGGGGTGGCGATGACGACCGGATCGGTGAGCCCGCGCCGCGCGGACACCCGGCGCAACAACGAACGCATCCTCGCCGCGGCACTGGAGTCGCTGGCCTGCTCGGACGAGCTCTCGTTCAACGCCATCGCGAAGAAGGCCGGCGTCGGGGTCGGCACCGTGTACCGGCACTTCCCGACGCCCGAGGCGCTGGTGCTGGCCGTGTACCGGCGCGAGGTGGGGCACCTGGTCGAGGTCGTGCCGGACCTGCTCGCGGAGCACCCGCCCGAGGAGGCCTTCCGCATCTGGACCCGCCACCTGGCGAGCTACCTGATGACCAAACGCGGCCTGGCCGACGCCCTGACCACGGCGACCTCCTCCGCGCACGAGGAGTTGGCCGCGGGCACCTACGACGCCATGCTCGGCGCGGTCACCGCGCTGCTGGAGGCCTGCGTCGAGGCCGGCGTCGTCCGCCCGGGCCTGGACCCGCAGACGGTGATGTTCTCGCTGGCCGGCCTGAAGTACCTCGACTCGAGCGGCGACTGGCAGCTCCAGACGGAGCGGTTCACCGACCTGCTGTGGCACGGCCTCCGCACCTGACCAGGACCAAGCACGCACCGGCGGCGGGTGTTCGCGTCTGGGCGGAATCTGGGCGGAAGCTGGGCGCGGGATCCGCGAAGCTGGCCGCACATGGCAGATCGCAGAACTCGCGGCAGGAGACAGTCATGCAACGATCCAGACTTCGAACATTCGTCGCCGGCTTGACGATCACGGCGCTCATCGCTCTGGGTAGCGCGATTCCCGCGTCGGCTGATGACTATTCCGTTGTCCAGAACCTGGGCACCGGGCAATGCCTGCACCACAACCGCAGCGGTACGGTCAGAACCGTCACCTCGTGCAGCCGCACCAACGGTGCCCTACAGTGGCATGTCCACACCCTGGGGACAGTGGACGGAAGGACAGCCAGGCAGGTCCGCAGCAACAATCCCCTCCAACCGCCCTTCTGGTGCCTCGACAGCAACGCAGAAGGCGATGTGTACGCGAACGAGTGTAATGGGACCAACCAGTTCCAGATGTGGGAATGGATCGTCCAACCCAACGGTGTCGACAATGTCGTGAAAAACATCAGAACGGGTCGCTGCCTCGGCAGCCCGTCGAACGGTTCCGGACGAGTCAACACCGTTCCGTGCCCGGACAATGACGACTACCCTTACCGGTGGTGGCGACGGCTGCGGTAGGACCCCGGGGCTCGCTCCCTTCATGAACGCCGGGAACGCGTAGTTCACATGGCGAAGCTCCTGGTACCTGAGTTGTCGACCAAGATCAATCAGGCGTGACCAGGAGCTTCGCTGTGCTGTCTTTGCCGACTCACACCTGAGATTCCGGGGAGGCGGGCTGCAGGAAGTCGCCGATCGCGCGGGCCACCGCCGCCGGTTCGTCCAGCATGGACAGCACGTACGCGCCCGGCACCTCGGCGTATCGCCCGGCGGGCAGCAGCTCGGCCAGCCGGTGGCCGTGCTCGGGTGGCATCACCTTGTTGTCCGGTGACCACAGCACGAGTGCCTCCCCGGTGAACTCGTGCAGCGCCACGGTGTCGCGGATCAGCTCCTGCCTGGGGAACGGCCCGCGGCAGTACTTGAGCAGGTCACGGCGGACGTTGGGGTCACGCAGGAGCGGCGCGGTCCAACCGCGGACGAGGTCGTCCGGCAGCGGCCGGCGGGCCATCTGCCCGAACAGCGGCGGCAGCCGCCGCAGCCAGCCGACACGCAGCTGACGCGCGGCGAACCGGACGCCGCCCGGGAGCCGCACGGCGAGGGTGACCATCCTGCCCGGGAGGCCGGGCGGGAAGTTGTCGAACGCCTCGCAGGGCAGGATCACCTGCCGGGCCACGCGGTCGTCCCGCCCGTACGCGGTCAGGAACAGCCCGCCACCCCAGTCCGAGTGCACCAGCGTGACGGCCTCGAGGTCGAGCGCGTCGAGGAAGTCGGCCACCAGGTGCACCTGTCCGGGCAGCGTGAGGTCGGCGTCCCGCCGCATCGGCCGGCGGTGGGCACCCAGCGGCAGGACGGGCCGCAGGTAGGTGAACCCCGCCGGGAGCAGCGGCAGCACGCGGTCCCACACCGTGTGGTCCATCAGCAGCCCGTGCAGCAGGACCACCGGCGGCCCGGCGCCGACCTGGTCGTACTCGATGACACCGGCCGGCACCTCGACGTCCCGCACGTCCGCCTCCTAGAACCGTCGCCCTGATGACAGTTCTAGCGCCTTCGTCACGTGCGTGACCACGGTGGACACACCGGCCATGGCGACGGGCACGACGGCCGTACCCCCCGACGGCCGTCGTGCCCCGTTCAGCCGACCTTGGCGAAGAACCCGCGAAGGTCGTCGACCAGGAGGTCCGGGGCGTCGTGCGTCGCCCAGTGGCCGCCCCGGTCGTAGGCGTGCCAGGAGACGATGTTGGTGTGGTCGCGCTCGGCGAAGCGCCGCACGGCCTGGAAGTCGCCCGCGAACGCGGCCAGTCCGATGGGCACGGTGGTCGGGCCCTGCGGGGCCATCCGGTGGTTCTCGTAGTAGAACCGCGCCGCGGACGCCGAGGTGTTGGTGAACCAGTAGATCGATGCGTTGGTGAGGATGTCCTGCGCGCTCAGGGCGTCGCCGAACAGCTGCCCGCTCCACGCGAGCTGGCCGACCGGCGAGTCGGACAGCGCGTGCGCGAGGGTCTGCGGCTGCGCCTGCTGGCTCCGGTCGTGCACGGCGTGCTCCACGAACGCCTGCCCGAACCGCAGCTTCCCGAAGTCCTCCGGGGTGAGCCCGTCGAACTCGCCCTCCTCGCCGCGCGGGAACGAGAAGATCTGGGTGACGTGCACGCCGAGCACGTGTTCGCGGTCCAGCTCGCCGAGGATGGGGGACACGATGGACCCCGCGTCGTTGCCGTGCGCGCCGTACCGGTCGTAACCGAGGCGGGCCATCAGCTCCGCCCACGCCCGGGCGGTGCGGTGCGCGCTCCAGCCGCGCTCGCGGGTCGGCCCGGAGAACGCGAACCCGGGCAGTGACGGGATCACCACGTGGAACGGCCGCTCGGCGGCGGGGTCGGTGAGTGCCGGCACCAGGCCCAGGTACTCCACGAAGCTGTTCGGCCACCCGTGGGTGAGCAGCAGCGGCGTCGCGTCCGGCGCGTCCGAGCGGACGTGTACGAAGTGGATGTTCTGACCGTCGATCTCCGTCACGTACTGCGGGAACTCGTTGAGCCGCCGCTCCACGGCGCGCCAGTCGAACTCGTCCCGCCACCGCGTCACCAGCGGCCGCACGTAGGACAGCGGCACGCCGTACTCCCAGCCGGGCGGTGCCGGCGTGCCTCTGCCGCCCTCGACGACCTCGTCGTGCGGTAACTCGTCGGCCCACCGGACTCGGGCCAGCCGGTCGGCGAGGTCGTCCACATCGGCCTGTGGGATGTCCACACGAAACGGTCGGATCATGGGAATGCCTTCCTGGGTCGGCGAAGCGCGCGGGGCGTCATGACAGCACGCGCCGACTTCAGTGCGGTGACAGCTCGGCTTCACGCCGCCCCGACCGTTAGGCTCCCCCCGGGGATGGTCGGTCAGGGGGAGCTTGATGATGGGGTCGGGTCTTGGCTTCGGGGTGCTCGGGCCGCTGGAACTGACACGGGACGGCACGCCGGTCCCCGTGAACGGGCCCAAGCTGCGGGTGGTCCTCGCCGCCCTGCTGCTGGAGGCGAACGCCACGGTGTCGATCGACCGGCTCGTGACCCACCTGTGGGGCGAGCACCCCCCGGCGACGGCACGCAAGAACACCCAGCTCTACGCGCTGCGGCTGCGCCGCGTCCTCGGCGACGAGAACGTCATCGAGACCCGGTCGGACGGCTACGCGCTGCGGTTGCGGCCCGAACAGCTCGACCTGCTCCGGTTCCGCCGGCTCACCGGGGCCGCCCAGGACGCCCGGGACGCCGGCGACCAGGCCGCCGAGCTGGACCTGCTGGCCGACGCGCTGCGTTGCTGGCGCGGCACGGCGCTCGACGACATCCCCTCGGAGTCCCTCCAGCAGGAGAACGCCACCCAGCTCGCCGAGGAGCGGCTGCAGGCCCGGGAGCGGTACCTGCAGGTCTGCCTCGACCTCGGCCGGCATCGCGAGATCATCGGGCTGCTGGGCCGGCTGACCAGGGAGAACCCCTGGCAGGAGTCGTTCTGGGAGCTGCTCCTCCTCGCCCTGCACCGGTCCGGGCGGCTGGCGGACGCGCTGGAGACCTACCGCACCGTGCACCGGATGTTCACCGACGAGCTCGGCGTCGAACCCGGTCCGCGGCTGCGGCAGGTCCACCAGACGCTGCTGGCCACCCCCGCCGACCCCCCGCTCGCCGAAGCGGCCGTCGCGCTGTCACCGCTGGTCGGTCAGCTGCCCGCCGACCTGCCGAGCTTCTCCGGGCGGGCCGAGGACCTCGCGGCGCTGGACGCCTCCCTCGCACCGGACCGCGACGACCCGCGGGTCCTGGCGGTCGTGGGGCCGGGCGGGATCGGCAAGACCGCGCTGGCCGTGCACTGGGCGCACCGCGTCCGGGACCGGTTCCCGGACGGCCAGCTGTTCGTCGACCTGCGTGGTTACGCCTCCACCTCCCCGGTCTCGACCACGCAGGCGCTGACGCTGTGCCTGCTCGCGCTCGGCGTGCCCGCCCGGCACGTGCCCGCGACGGTGGAGGAGCAGATCGTGCTGTACCGCGCCTCGCTGGCCGGGCGGCGGGTGCTGGTGGTCCTGGACAACGCGGCCGACGCCGACCAGGTCCGGCCGCTGCTCCCGTCGAGCCCCGGCTGCGTCGCGCTGGTGACCAGCCGGGGCGACCTGCGTGGGCTGACCGTGCTCAACGACGCCCGCGTGCTGGGCCTGGACGCGCTGACCACGCCGGACGCCCGCGACCTGCTGGCAGAGCTGCTCGGCGCGGACACGGCCCTGGCCGAGCCCGCCGCCGTGGACCAGCTGGCCGAGCTGTGCGGGCACCTGCCGCTCGCCCTGCGCATCGCGGCGGCGAACCTCGTCGGCGGGAAGTACGCCCAGGTCAGCGAGTACACGGCGGCCCTGCGCAACGACCGGCTCGCCGAGCTGGCCATCGTCGGCGACCCGGGTGTGGCGGTGCGCGCCACGTTCCACCTGTCCTACGTGGCGCTCGACGAACGGACCCGGCGGGTGTTCCGGCTGCTCGGCCGGGTGCCCGGGCCGGACTTCTCGGTGGCCGCGGCGGCGGCCGTGACGGGGACCGCGGAGGGGATCAGGCGCTCGCTGGACCTGCTGGTCTCGGCGAGCCTGCTGACCAGGCGCACCAGCCGGCGCTACCAGTTCCACGACCTGGTCCGGGAGTACGCGGCGGCCTGCGCGTCCGCCGACGAGCCGGCCGCCGACCTCGCGGCCGCGGACACCCGGCTCTTCGAGCACTACCTGCGTACCGCCAGCGCCGCCACCACGCTGCTGTTCCCCGCGGTCCGGCGCCTGATCCCGGCGGACCGCGAGGGTCATCCCGACTCTTGTGGCCACGCCGCCCACTTCGCCGACGACGACGCCGCGCTGCGCTGGCTCGACGACGAGCGGGTGAACCTGGTCGCGGCCGTCGAGCGCGGCGCGGCCGGCACGGACCTGCGCCACTACTGCGGCCTGCTGGCCGACGCCCTGCGCGGGTACTTCGCCATCCGGGGGCACGCCGCGGACGGCCTGGCGCTGACCACGAACGCCCTGGCCGCGTCGAGGGCCGCGGGCGACCGGCGGGCCGAGGTCGCGGTGCTCGTGCTGCGTGGTCTCATCTACTACAACCTGAGCGACTACGAGCAGGCCACGACGCAGTTCGGCGCGGCGCTGGAGGTGAACCGGCATGCGCCGGACCCACTGGTCGAGGCGGAGTGCCTGTACAACCTCGGCCGGGTGTACTCGCAGCTCGGCCGGCCACACGACGCGAAGCACCACCACGAACAGGCGCTGGCCATAGCCCGGGAGACCGGCGACGAGGCGACCGAGGCCCGGGAGATCAACTACATGGGCGTCGCCCTGCTGTCCCTCGGCAGGATCGACGAGGCCACCGCGTGCCACCGGAAGGCGCTCGAGATCAGCCAGCGCATCGGTGACCGGTCCATCCGGACCCCCGCGCTCAACGGGCTCGGACTGGCGCACTGGACCGCCGGCCGGCTGACCGAGGCCGTCGAGTGCCACCAGGAGTGCGTGGACTTCTGCGGCCGAGCCGGCCTGCGGCACCAGACGACGGCCGCTCTCGTCTGTCTGGCCGAGACATACTGCGACCTGGGCCGCTACCAGGAGGCCGACGCCTGCGCCCGCGAGGCGTTGGAACGCGGCCAGCAACTGGGTGAGCGCCGGCACGAGGCCGGCGCGCTGGAGGTCCTGGCGACGGTCCGGAGGAGACTGGGCCGGCACGAGGAGAGCATCCGCGGCTACACGACCGCGTTGCACCTGGCCCGGAAAATCAACTTCCGCTACGGCGAGGTGTCGATCCTCATCGGACTGGCCGCCGCCCACCGCGCGAGCGGCCGCCCCGCCGACGCGATCACCCACGTGGAACTGGCCCTGGCCAAGATGAACGAGACCGGCATGCGGGTGCTGGAGTGCGCCGCGTACCGGGAGTTGGCGGCCGACCACCTGGCCCTGTCCGACCTGGCGGCGGTAGCCCGCCACACGAGCCAGGCCCTGACCATCGCCCAGGAGGACGGCCAACGCCTCAACGAGGCCCGCACCCTGCACGTCCTGGGTCAACTGAACGAAGTTCGTGGCGACCTCGACGCGGCACGGGAGTGCTGGCAGGCGGCCCTGGAGATCCTCACCGACATCGGCGCCCCGGAGGCCGGGGAGGTCACCCGCATGCTCCACACGGGGCTGTCCGGAAGGGACCGGCAGCCACGATGAAACCGTGGTGAAGCCGGGCCAGGGCATGGTTGTCGCATGGCAAAGATCCGAATCAGCTCGTTCAGGGGAGTAGCCGCAGGAGTCCTGCTGGCGTCCGCGGTATCGGCCCTCACGGTGCTGCTACCCACCACCGCATCCGCCGACAGCGTCCGCATCACGTCGGACCCGGACAGCGTCCGCATCACCTCGGACGACCCCAACCGCGAGCACATCCTGGGCAACCCCAACTGATCCCCCGACTGGCCGCCCAGCCCGCACTGGGCGGCCAGCTCCCGGCGGATGTCATGCGGGCGCCGTCCTACGGCACCAGGACGACCTTCCCGGTGGCCTGGTTGTCCTCCATGTGCCGGTGGGCCGAAACGATGTCGTCGAGGCCGATGACGCGGTCGACGTTGGGCCGGTAAACACCGGCCTCGACCTCGTGGACGACGCGTTGCAACACGGTCCTGCCCGCGTCGCCCTTGAGGGTGTCACTGTGGAACGCGGTGAGTCTGGTTCCCGACGGGATCATCGCGATCGGTTCGAGGTTGGGGATCAGCCAGCCGCTGAGTGAGCCCGCCACGCACACCGTCCCGCCGCGACGGACCACCTGCAGCGAGTCCACCGCGGTGGCCGCGCCGACGAGGTCCAGCACGTGATCCGGGCCGTCGGGCCAGATCGAGCGCAGGCTCGCCGGTCCGCCGGTGTCGAGGAGTACGTGGTCGACGCCGGCCTTGGTCAGTGCGGCGGTCTTGTCCGCACGCCGGGTCGTCGCCGCGATCTCGACGCCGTGGGCGGACGCGATCGACGCCGCCGCCATCCCCACCGACGAGGTCCCGCCGCGGATCAGCAGCCGCCCCTGCGTGGCCCCCAACGCGTCCAGCGCGCCCTGCGCGGTCAGGTACGTCTCCGGCAGTGCGGCCAGGACCTCCCACGGCAAGGTGGTCGTGATCGGCATCAGCAGCGGGTTCGGCAACAACGCGTACTCCGCGTAGCCGCCGTCGAACTCCCGGCCCATCTCACCCATCACCGCCGCGACGGTCGTCCCCTCCGGCAACCGGGGATCGGTCGACACCGCGACGGTCCCCACGCACTCGATGCCGAGCACCCGCGGGAACCGCACGTTCGGGGAATGCCCCTGGCGGGTCCGCAGCTCCGACCGGTTCAGGCCCGCGCCCCGCACCCGCACCAGGCTCCAGCCGTCCCGGACCGCCGGTACCGGCAGCTCACGGATCTCCAGCACCTCCGGGCCACCCGCCCGGACACAGACCGCCGCACGCATCGTCGTACTCATGACCGCACTGTCGCCGGCGGACACCATGGCTGGCCACCGATAGAATGCCACGTTATGCCCGACGGCCGCCAACCTGCGATCTCACGCGTGTGGCCGTCCGGCGGAGCGCATGCGTGGCCGTCGGGTGGCGTGAGCCCGATGCAGTCCCACGCACGCGGACACCTGGTGTACGCGGCCCGCGGCGTCCTGTCGGTGCACACCGCGAGCGGCACGTCGATCGTGCCCGCCAACCGGGTCGCCTGGACCCCGGCCGGCTTCACGCACCACCACCGCGCGCACGGCAACACCGACATGCGGATCGTGTTCCTGCCGCCCTCCCTCGCCCGGCTCGTGCCGGACCGTCCCGCGGTGTTCGTCGCCTCCGACCTCGCCCGCGAGGTCCTGCTCACCCTCACGGGCCCACGTGACCACCACGACCGCGCCGCGGAGAATCGCCTCCGCCGGGTCCTCGTCGACGAGCTCCACGAGGCACACGAGCAGCCCCTGCAACTCCCGGAACCCCGCGACGACCGCCTGCGAGCCGTTGCCCGGACGCTGCGCGAGCGCCCCGCGGACAACACCCCGCTCGCCGAGCTGGGACGGACGATCGGAGCCAGCGCCCGCACGCTCAGCCGGCTGTTCCACGACGAGCTCGGCATGACCTTCTACGAGTGGCGCACACAGCTGCGCGTCTACCACGCACTCGTCCTGCTCGCCGACGGCCACGACACGACCCACGTCGCGCACGCCTGCGGCTGGGCCAACCCCAGCCACTTCATCGCGGCCTTCACCAAGCTCGTCGGCACCACCCCCGGCCGCCACCGCACCGCCCCATGACTCGACCGGCGTCGGTTCCGCTTTCCGTTTCGCCGGCAGCGTCGTGCTTCGGTGGCGCTCAGGCGAGGCCGGCCTCCCGGGCGAGCAGGCCGGCGCGGGACCGGTTGGCGCAGTCGAGCTTGTCCAGGATGCGTGACACGTGCCCCTTGACGGTGGTCGCGGACAGGTGCAGCCGGCGGGCGATCTCGGCGTTCGACAGGCCTTCGCCCAGGAGGGCGAGGACGTCGTGTTCGCGTCTGGTGAGGGTCGTGAGCAGTGCGCGGGTGTCGTCCCGGCGGGTCTGGTGGCCGGTGGCGGTGTGGAGGAGCCGCCGGGTGGCGGCGGGGGACAGCACGGTGTGCCCGTCGGCGGCGACCCGGACCAGGCCGATGAGGTCGGTCGGCCGGGTGGACTTGAGCAGGAAGCCGGTGGCGCCGGCGTCGAGTGCGCGCAGGACGTGCCGGTCGGTGTCGAAGGTCGTGAGCGCCACGACGACGGGTGGTGTGGGTAGCGCCGTGATGTGCCGCGTGGCGGTGACGCCGTCGACGCCGGGCATGCGCAGGTCCATCAGGACGACGTCGGGCCGGTGCCGGGTGACCGCGTCGAGCGCGTCGGCCCCGTCGTAGGACTCGGCGACGACCTCGATGTCACCGGCCGCGGCGAGGATCGCGCGCAGGTGGGCGCACACGAGTGGGTCGTCGTCGACGAGGAGGACGCGGATCACGGGCGTGCACCGCCGGTGTGGATCCTCGCCGGCAGGTCCGCGACGACCTCGAAGCCGCCGTCGGCGCGTGGCCGGGCGCGGAGGGTGCCGTCGACCAGCTCCACCCGCCGCCGGAGACCGAGCAGACCGGTGCCGCCGCCCGTGGCGGCGACCTCCGCGGCCACCTCCGTCCCGGGTGCGGCGGGGGCGGTGTTGTGAACGCTCACCCGAACACCGGTCGCGAGGTAGCGCACCTCGACGTGTACCCGGGTCCCCGGCGCGTGCTTGTGGGCGTTGGTCAGTGCCTCCTGCACGACGCGGTACCCGGTTCGACCGACCGCGGGCGACAGCAGAACGGGCTCGCCTGCCACGGCCAGCTCGACCGCCAGCCCGGCCGACACGGAGGCCTCGACGAGCGTGGACAGGTCGGGCAGCGGTTCGGGCGTGCCGGCGCCGGTCGGGCTGGTGGTGTTGAGCAGCCTGACGAGGTCGCGCAGCTCGTCGAGGGCCCGGCAGCCGGTGGCGCGCAGTTCCTCCGCCGCCTGGCGGGTCGGGTCGTCGGGCGCGGTCAGCTGCAGCGCACCGGCCTGCAGCACCATCACGCTGACCCGGTGGCTCACCACGTCGTGGATCTCGGTGGCCAGCCGCAGCCGTTCCTCCCGCCTGGCCCGCTCCGCGCGCCGCCACTGCTCGCGTTCGGCGCGTTCGGCCCGCGCCTTGACATACCTGCCGAGCACGGCCGGGCCGGCGACCAGGGTGACCACCAGGCCGACGGCGCTGACCACGACCGTCGAGGGCGGTACGAAGACACAGGCGACGGCGGCGACCACGACCAGCGGCCACCATCCGTGCCGGCGAGACCGCGGCTCGCGGGTGAACGCCCCGACGGCGTACGCGGCGAACGGGGTCGCCGCGGGCAGCAGGACGCTCCCCGGCTCGATCCGGGCGCCCGGCGCGAGTCCCGGCCACACCCACACCAGCACGACGGTCACCGCGGCGAGCAGGGCGACGAACCACGCGACCGCGACCGGTGCGCGACGGCGGAACCACAGTGCCGCCGCCCCCGCCAGCAGCAGGCAGAACGCGACGAGGTCGTACGGCTCCCGCACTGGCGGCGGCTGGAGCGCCGGGCCCACCATGCCCAACAGCCCGGCGAACACCACCACCCCGGCGTCGACGAACCGCTCCCGCCCCATGAACGAACGGTACCGACGCCGGCCCGCCGATGGCGCGATCACGCGCGAAACCAGTACCAAAGTCGTGGGTCCCGGTCACGACGAACCGGCTCGGCGGCGGGGAATCACGACCTGCTGCGCTGTCGCCGCCCCGTGCCGCCCCGCTGGAATCGATACATGACAACCAGACGAACACTGTTGCTGGGCGCCGCGGCCGCCGCGGGGACGACGCTCTTCGGCGCCTGCGCCGGAGAGCCGTCCGCGGGACACCGGCGGCGGACCGGGTTCCTGCCGGTGCCGGGCGCACGGCTGTACTACGAGGTCCGCGGCTCCGGGCCGCCATTGCTGATGATCCACGGAGGGGTGGTGGACGCCGGGTCCTTCGCCGCGATCACACCGGAACTGGCACGGAGCTTCACCGTCATCGCCTACGACCGCAGGGGGAACTCCCGCAGCCGCCTGGACGGGCCACCCACCGACCTGCGCCTGGAGCAACAGGCCGACGACGCCCTCCGGCTGCTGGACGAACTCGCCGACGAGCCGCCGCACGTGTTCGCCAGCAGTGGGGGCGCCGTCGTCGCCCTCGAACTCGCCGCCCGCCACGGCGACCGCCTCGCCACCGTGGTCGCGCACGAACCACCCGTGCCTGCCGTGCTGCCGGATGGCGCGGCAGAGCAGGCGAAGTACGAGGCCGTTCACCAGACCTACCGTGACAGGGGTGTGGAGCAGGGATTCCAGGCCTTCATGGCGATCGACCCCGGCGAGGAGGACCCGGCCGCCGGCCCGTACCCCGCGGACCCGGATCTCGGCGAGCGCATCGAGGGCAACGTCGAGTTCCTGCTCGCCCACGAGATGCTGCCGTTCATCCGTTACCGGCCGGACGTCGCCGCCCTGCGTGCCACACTGCCCGACTTGGTCGTCGGCGTCGCGCACTACCGGGCCGAGGTCGCCACCCGCATCGTCCAGACGCTGGCCGGCCAACTGGGCACCACGGCCACGGAGTTCCCCGGCGACCACACCGGCTACATGTGGCACCCGAAGGATTTCGCCACGAAACTACGCAGGACACTGAGGAACTGAGGCCCACCCGTCAGCCGCGAGGTGCGGCGCGACGAACGCCCGCTCGTGCCGCTGGTCGTGCGTCTGGCCACGTGCGTTTCACCCCGCCAGGAACGGATCCGCTACCGCGCCGTCCCGGTCATGAGGTCCTGGTACCACCCGACTGCGCTGCCGCGTGGGAGGCGAGCCCGTCGGCCATTCGCTGCATGATGCGTGGCATGGTTCTGTTCATCAGCCAACCCATTCCCCACCGGGCGGAGTAGGTGCCGTGCCAGTGAATGACCGTGCCCGTGCCGGATGCGGGTGTGAGGTCGATGACCGCCCGGTAGTTGTGGATGGCCCAGTTGAAGGCGTCCTCGTAGGTGAGTTGTTTCTCTTCGTCGAGTCCGGTCAGCCGGTCTCCGGTCACGATCCGCCCGGTGCGGAACGCGCGGACCGAACCGACGGGGTCTCGGCCGTCGGGATCGAGGCCGCTGGAACGTTCGGTGACCAGGCTGTCGACAGTGGACCAGGCGGGCCAGGTACGTGCGTCGGTCAGCAGGCGCCAGACGACGGCTGGCGATGCTGTCGAGGTCGCGGTCACGTCGTAGCTCAGCACCCGTTCGAAACTAGGTGACGCGGCCGGCGTGGGGACATGCGCCGGGTTGCCGACAATCGGTCAGATCTTGCGGTACACCGAGGGTCGGACGCCGACCTGGCTCAGGAAGGCCGCGGACAGCGCGCCAGGACTGGCGTAGCCGCATCGCTCGGCGATCTGTCCGATGGTGAGGGTGTCGTCGGCCAGCAGGCGCTGTGCCCGCTCGATCCGTAGCCGGGTGAGGAACCGGTGGGGTGTCTCGCCGGTCGCCGCCCGGAAGACACGGATGAAGTGGTACACGCTCAGATGCGCTTCGGCGGCGATGTCGGTCAGCGTCAGCGGTTCGTCCAGCCGGTCCCGCATGACGGCGACGCCCGCGCGGACCGCCGCGTGCTCGGGCCCCGGCAGGCGTTGGGGCCGGCCCCGGGTCAGCAGGTGCGTCGCGAGGAACGTCGCGGCGGATTCCGCGTAGAGGTCGTGCGTGCCCTCGGCGGCCGGTAGTGCGCGGACGAGTTGCTCGACAACCGGATCACCCGCGCCCACCGCGGCCGACAGCGCTTCGAAGTCCGGCGCTGAACCGCCCAGTGCGGCCGCGGCGCGATCAACGGTCGCCGACGGGACATGCACCTGGATGGTGCGCATCGCGGACGTCGCCCGGTAGTCGCGCGTGCTCGGCCGGCCGGGAACCATGAGTTCCAGGTTGCCGGGAACCCAACGCCGGCGGACCGGTTTCCCGTCGGCGCGTGTCCGCATGTCCACGTCCCCGGCCACGCAGAGCACGAGATGCAGGTCGCAGACCCCGGGCAACGGAAGGTCATCGGCCTCGGGTGCGTGGTCGAAGCACTGCACGAGCAGCGACCGCCACCCCGCGTCATCCCAGCTGCAGTAGGTGCGTCGCGCGTACGCCGGCAGATCGAAATCCGCATACGGCGCCAGATCGAAGTCAGGCGAGTCGAACACCGTACAAGGCTAAAGCGTGCTCCGGGTTACCTCCGGGCTGCTCTGGCGACGCGGAGGGTGCGTAGCGACTGCCAGATGAGCAGCAGCATCATCACGGCACTGCCGAGGTAGGGCGTGATGCCGGCCGGATGCGTGACCATGTACGCGGCGGCCTGGTGGGTGCCCGCGATGTTCATCGCCAGTGCGAGGCCGCCGCACAGCGTGGCGCCGGCGACGCCGGTCAGGCCGATGGCGCGGGTGACGCGGTGGGCCGGTGCGGACCGGCGGAAGGTGGCGGCCAGCAAGGCCAACGCGGCCGCGCCGACCACCAGTGTCGCGGCGTCCTCGACGGTTGACAGCACTCTGACCGCCGGCGTCGCGGGGCCGGCGGCCCGGCTGGTCCACCCCAGGGACCAGAAGAAGTCCCAGGCGAGCATCATGCCGGGGAACACCAGGGCGAACAGCAGCGCCGACCACCGACCCTGCCGGGCGGTCAGTTCGTGCTGGAACTCCGGCGCCACCTCGCCGACCGTGCCGAAGTCGCGGACCGCGGCCATCGCGGCCTGGTCGGCGGGCAGGCCGCCCTCGCGGTAGGCCGTCTCGGCGTCGCGCAGGCCCGCGTGTGCCTCGGAGATCATGTCGCGGCGGGTTCGGCGTGGGCCGCGCAACGCGTGTTCCAGCGCCGACACGTGGAGGGCGATCGGGTCCGCGGTCATGCCACGCCGCCCGCCGGCCGCAGCACCGCGTCGACCACCGTCGCGAACTCCGTCCATTCGGCGCGTTGACCGGCCAGCGCGTGCTTGCCGGCGCGGGTGAGGGTGTAGGTGCGCCGGTCGCGTCCGCCGACGCTGCTCCACGTGCCGGAGAGCAGCGCGGCCCGCTCCAACCGCCGCAGGGCCGGGTAGACCGTGCCGGTCGGCAGGTCGAGCGCGCCGCCGCTGCGTGCCTGCAGGGCCTCGATGACCGCATAGCCGTGTCGTGGCCCGTCCTCGAGCACGGCGAGGATCAGGGCGTCGAGATGGCCGCGAACGGCAGCGGGTCGCACAGGTAGAAATTCTACGCATCGGTGTTCGGAGCGCATCAGGGGTCGTGTCAGGGAGATCCCTGATCTACAGGTAGGAATTCTACATATAGTGTGCCAACCTGTGAACACACTCGCTCCACCTGCCAGGGCCGTGCGGCGCCCACGGCTCACCCTGTGGCTGCTGCGGATCACGGCCACCCTCCAGCTGGTGCTCGTGCTGGCCCAGCCCGTGCTGGCCGGCCTGTTCCTGACGGGAGACGTCGACGCGATCGAGGTCCACGGCGCCGTCGCGGGCATCCTCGCGTTCGTCGAGTTGGCGCTGGTCGCCGTCGCGGTGGCCTACGCGTTCGCTCGCGGCCGTCGCTGGGTCGCCCCCGCGGCGATGACACTGCTGGTGGCCATCGGGTTGCAGATGGCGGCCGGTTACACCCGCGCCCTGCAGTTCCACATCCCCCTCGGCGTCACGATCGTGACGTTGTCGATCCTGCTGGCGATCTGGGTGTGGACCCCGGCCGCCGCCCGTCCCCGCGGCGGCACACGGTGAACCGCCGCGGGTTCCTGGGGCTCCTCGGTGGTGTCGTCGCGCTGGCGGGCTGCGGTGTGGCGCAGACCGGCGAGGAGCTGCCGAGCACGGTGCGGCTGCCGGCCCGGTTCCGCGTGCCACTGCCGATCCCGCCGGTCAGGCGTCCGGTGGGTGAGGTGTACGAGCTGACCCAGCGCGAGGCCGCCGTGGAGATCCTGCCGGGCCTGCGCACACCGATCCTCGGCTACGACGGGATCTTCCCCGGCCCGACCATCGAGAGCCGCCGTGGTCAGCCGATCGTGGTCCGGCACCGCAACGAGCTGTCCGTGCCGACGGTCACCCACCTGCACGGTGGGCACACCCCGCACGAACACGACGGTTGGCCACTGGACCTGGTGCTGCCGGTCGGCGGCTGGCACGCGTCCGCGCACGGCATGACCGGCGACGTGACGACGGGTTCGCGCGACTACCGCTATCCGATGGCACAGCGCGCGGCGACGCTCTGGTACCACGACCACCGCATGGACTTCACCGGCCCCGCCGTCTACCGGGGACTGGCCGGTTTCCACCTCGTGCGTGACGACGTCGAGGACGCCCTGCCGCTGCCGCGTGGCGACCGCGAGCTGCCGTTGATGATCTGCGACCGCTCGTTCAACGAGGACGGTTCCTTCGCCTATCCCGGTCTGGACCAGGCGATGCGGTCGGTGCCCGGGGTGCGGCACGAGTGGATGGAAGGGGTGCTCGGCGACGTGGTGCTGGTCAACGGCGCGCCGTGGCCGGTGCACGAGGTCGACGCGGCCCGTTACCGGTTGCGGTTGCTGAACGCCTCGAACGCGCGGCGCTACCGGGTGGCCATGAGCCCCGCCCTGCCGCTGGTGCAGATCGGGTCGGACGGCGGCCTGCTGACCGCACCCGTCGAGCACGACGCGATCGACCTGGCGCCGGGGGAGCGGTTCGACGTGGTGGTGGACTTCGCCGGCGTGCCGGTCGGCACCGAGGTGACGATGGTGAACGGCCTCGGCAGCGGCGGCACCGCCGACATCATGCGGTTCCGCGTGGTCCGCAAAGCCGCCGACGACAGCCGGATCCCGGCCCGGCTGGCACCCGTCGAACCGTTGCCCGCGCCGGTGCGGACCCGCACGTTCCGGTTCAACCGCGGCGCCGTCGGCGACCACAAGGGCTGGACGATCAACGGCCGGTCGTTCGCCCCCGGTGACTCGCAGGCCGACAGCCCGCTGGGCGAGGTGGAGACGTGGCGGCTGGTCACGGATGTCCACCACCCGGTGCACGTCCACCTCGATCACTTCCAGGTGCTCCGGCGCGGCGGCGGCAAGCCCCGCCCGACCGACCGCGGCTGGAAGGACACGGTGGACATCCGACCGGCGGAGGTGGTCGAGATCGCGGTCCGGTTCACCGACTACCGCGGCCGGTTCGTCATGCACTGCCACAACCTGGAGCACGAGGACATGGCGATGATGGCCACCGTCCGCACGGTCTGAACGCCGACCTGGCCGACGCCCGTCCGGAGATCAGCCGACGGTGACCGTGCGTGCCCACGCGGGTGGTGTGTCCGGCACGTAGTCGGGACTGTCCTCGCCCGACGGGCGCTGTCGAGGAAACAGGCCCACCACCGTCCGGCACGGCGGTCTGGCATCGGGCCAGGGTGTCTGGCCGTCGGTCAGGGCCACGACGACGTCCGGGCGGGGGCTGGTGCGCAGGGCCTTGGCGAATCCGGCGCGCAGATCCGTGCCGCCACCGCCCACCAGGGGGATCCCCTCGGCACGGCACAGCGGATGTGTGACGCGGGCGGCGGCGTCGCACGACAGCACCGAGACCAGATCACGCCGGCCGCCGGTGGCGCGGACGATCGCGGCGATCTCGACGATGGCGCTGCCCAACTCGGCGTCGCTCACGGATCCGGAGGTGTCGACGATCACGCAGACGCGGGGCGGCCGGCGCCGCAGGCTCGGCATGACGACGCCGGGCAGACCGGCCGACCTGCGTGCGGGCCGTCCGTACGTGTAGTCCTCACCCACACCGGGACCGGAGATCGCCGAGCGGACGGCCGCTCCCAACAGTTCCCGCCACGGCTGCGGCGGGTGGAACGCCTCCTGCGCCCACCGTTGCCAGCCCTTCGGGACGTTCCCCGGGCGGGCGGTGATGCCCTGTGCCACCCGGAACCGGACGGCGTCTCGTTCCTGGGGGCTGAGTCCGTGCGCACCGTCCGCTCCCAGGTCCCATTCCCGCTCCAGCCCGTCGGCGCCGCTGCCGCAGTCCAACCAGGCAAACCCGTTGGTGTACGGCCCGAGCCGGAACTGGCGCAGGTAGTCCTCCATCAGCTGCCCCTCGGGCAACCTGAGCAGCGCGGGGTGGACGGCGTCCTCGGGCCGCTCCAACCCCTCGCCGAACACGTCGTCGTTGATCTCGCAGTCCGCGGCGATGTTCATCCGCAGTCGCTCTCCCGGCCCGGCCAGTCCGTGCTCGTCCGCGAACCGGTCGCTGCGCCCGTGGTGGTCGCGCAGCAGGTGGGAGACCTCGTGCACCCAGACCCCGGCCAACTCCGCCACCGGGGTGCGGTCCACGAACGCCGGCGAGACGTAACAGCGCCAGTGCCGGTCCACGGCCATCGTCGGCACTCGCCACGACTCCACCGTGTGCAACGCGAACAACGCCGTCGCCAGGTACGGCCGGCACCGGGCCGCGTGCAACCGGGCGGCGAAGAGCTTCTCCTCGTCCATCACGGGCGGGCACCCGCGCCGGCCGCCGCTCGGTCCGCTCGGTCCGCTCGCCGCGACAGCGACACCGCGCCGGCCAGCCGCTCGATCGCCGCCGGCACCTGCCAGTCGTCGCGGCGCAGCGCGGCGAGGGTGGCCGCCGGCACGACCACCAGGTCCGGGGCGCCGGTTTCCAGGGCCAGGACCAGCAGTGACCACGCCGCGTCCCAGCGGGACCGCTCCGGCCGCGTGCGCACCGCCGCCACCACGCCGTCGAGCACCGTCTGGCGCAGGTCGCCGCGCTCGGGCAGCACGGCCGCCGCCGGATCCGCGAGCAGCACCTCGGGGTCCGGCAGATCCATCCGGTCCAGGCTGGCCAGCAGCTCCAGGCCCGGCCCGTCTCCCACCGTGCCCCGCACCAGCATCGACAGCACGTCCCGGGAGGTGTCCGCCGCGGTGGCGAAGGCGAGCAGCCGCAGTGCCATCTCCCAACTGCGGGGTGAGGGCCACGCACCGCCGCGGCGTGCCTCGTTCTTCGGCAGTTGGTGCACGAGTCCGGGACGGGCGGCCAGGAGCTCGCACACCGCCCGGCGGGCGAACGCCACGGCGTCGGCCAGCCGCCCCGGGTCCAGCCGTGGCAGCGCTGCTCGCGGCCATGTCCCGCCCAGCCCGCGCACCACGACCTCGTGGTCGTAGGTCCACTGTAGATGGACGAACCGGTTGGCCAGCGGCGGGCTCAGCTCCCAGCCGTCGGCCGCGGAGGAACGCGGGTTGGCGGCGGCCACGATCCGGACACCTCGTGGCAGTCGCAGGGCACCGACCCGGCGCTCGAGCACGACGCGCAGCAGCGCGGCCTGGACGGCCGGCGGCGCGGTGGACAGCTCGTCCAGGAACAGCAGCCCGTGGCCGGCCCGGACCAGGCGCACGGCCCAGTCCGGCGGGGCCATCGGCACGCCCTGCGTCGCGGGATCGTCGCCGACCACCGGCAGACCGGAGAAGTCGGACGGTTCGTGCACGCTGGCGATCACCGTGGTCAGCGGCAGCTCGAGCGCGTCGGCGAGCTGGTTCAGGGCCGCGGTCTTGCCGATCCCCGGCTCACCCCACAGCAGCACCGGCAGGTCGGCGGACACGGCCAGCGTCAGGGCTTCCAACTGGGTGTCCACACGCGACTCGGTGTCCGTGTCGTGCAGCAGGGCGAGCAGCTCGGCGGCGACGTCCAGCGGCCGGACGCGCGCCGCCTCGGCGGGAGTATCCGTTGCGGATGAAGGCATGTTCGATCACCTTGGGTCGAGTCGGGGCCGTGCGTCGGCCAGGCGAGGAAGTGCGGTGTGCGGGTCAGCGAAGGGTCGCGTGGCGGGGACGGGCCCGGGAGTCGCGGCGGCGGTCCCGAGTGGACGGTGCCGGGCCGAGCCCGGCGAGTCCGGCCCGGTACAGCCGGTGCGCCAGCTGGCGGCGCACCGCCGCCGCCAGCTCGTCGCGCAGTGCGCCGCTGCGCAGGAGCACGTCCGGTCCGAGCAGGCCTTCGACGGCGGCGAGGGCACCGGCGGTGTCGCCGTGGTCCAGCCGGGCGCGAACGTCCACAAGACACTCCGGGTGCCGGTGTGCCTCGTCGATCGCCCGCAGGCACGGCAGCGCGGTACCGCCCAACGCGACCAGCAACTCCTCGCGCCGGATCTCGTCGGGGCCGTGGTCCAGCGGGACGAGCACCCCGTCCACCACGCCGATCCGGTGCGTGGCGCCACGGCACTCGACGAGGCGCGAACTCCGTGAGCTGTCCGGACTCCGTGCCGCACCGGCCGGCCGATGGCCCGGTAGGAGCGCTGACGCCACCAGAGGGTGCAGCCGATCAGCGTCGATCAGTCCCGCGTGCAGCAGTTCCAGGTCAGGTAGTACCCACGTCGCCGCGTCAGGCAGCACCGGCCGGCCTCTCGGGGACGCCGGTACGGGTGGCTCACCCGGCGCGTCCAGGTTCAGCACCACCCGGCGCCGGGAACTGAGCCGCACGGTGACGACGCGGCCCGCACGTCCCTCCGCGCGCAGCAGCAGCGCCGCCTCCGCCACCCATCGGTCTGTGGCGCAACCACTGAGCGCCGCCCCCAGCCCGGCGGCACGGTGGTCCGTCGTGGGACCGCCGGCCCCGGCCCGCGCCGACAGCTCACCGGTTCTGCGTGCGTCCCACAGGTGGCGGTGCAGATCGAGGCGGAACCGCCGATCGGGCCAGGGATGGGGATGCGTGCCCGCCCCGGCCCGGGGCCGGGACGGCTCCCACAGCGCGAGGCTGATCCGCTGACCGCCATCCGCCCAGGCCGGCGGCGTACGCGCCACGAGGTGTAGTTCGCCGCCGTCGGCCGGCGGAGGGTACCGAGCCAGCGAGACGGTGAGGCCCGGCCGCAACAGGCCGTCCGGCGCGATCCTCGGGAAATGCCAGCGAAGCAGATCGGGCGCCAGCTGACGCAGATCAGCGCGGACCTGTGCCGCGAACTGCCGGCCATGGGCGCGACCCACGGCTCGCAGGTTCAGATCCACGTCGACACGCGCGGCGGCGCAGGCCCCGGCCCAGTCGCCCACCGCTCGGCGGGCGGTCGCTGACTCGATCATCGACGGCGGCACGGCGAACTCACGCACGCGCGCCCAGAAAAGGAGGCGGGAACTCTCGTTCGCGGTCAAGGGGCGCATCAGCACTCACCTTGTGCGAACGGAACCCCCGATCTGTTCGAGTAGGTAACCATCGCGGCAAGCGTATCAGTGTGGGGTGGTCACGTGAGCGGAAGTGCCATCAGCCGCACGTGGTAGGGGTCCCAGCGGGACATCGCGAAGTGCAGCACCGGGCTGTGGGCGCTGTCGGGGTGCAGGAACGCGCCGTACAGACCGGGGTGTTGGGTGCCGTCCGCGACGACCTGTCCGGCGGTCCACGGTCCGGTCGGCCGGGGTGCGGTGCGGAGCACGATGGCCGCGCGGTGCTCGTCCAGGTACAGCGCGACCCATTGGTGTGTCACGGTGTTGTACTGGACCGACAGCTCGCCGACCGGGCCGTTCATGACCGGCGCGGCGTCGTCGATCGCCGTCGCGTCCGCCCAGTCGGTCCCGGTCCAGTACTCGTACGCGGCCAGCGAGCCGACGGCTGTCGCGTCCACTCTGGCCACCCGGGCGTCGCCGAGCCGGCCGTTGGGGGTGCCGAACAGGTAGACGCGGCCGTGGTGGCGTGCCAGCGCACCGAGTTGGAAGCCGCTGCCGCCGCCCTGGTTGGGCCACCGGGTGGCGGTCGGCTTGGTCCAGGTTCGGCCGCCGTCGGCGGAGACGGCCAGGCCCGCGTAGTTGGTCGTCCACTGCCCGCCGGTGCCCCAGGACCGCACGGACATGTAGTGGAGGTAGTCCACCCCGCCCGAGGAGATCGCGGCGGTGGGGATCACGGTTATCTCGGGCACGCTCGGGTCGCCGGCCAGGATCTGCGCGGCGTGCCCCGGCCGGTCGGTGATCATCGAGTCGATGCGCAGACCGTCGGAGAGCGTCCGGTCCACCGAGTGGGCGAGAGTGTTGAAGCGCCAGTCCGCCGTTTCCGGGCCGGCGCCACTGCCGCCCCACCCGACGCCGTAGGTGTCACCGAACGCGATGGCGACGCGGCCCCTGCTGTCCCGCCACATCACCCCGAGATCCGTGGCGTGCACCGCGAACCGCGTCGCCGTCCGGTTGATGTCACCCGCGCCCTGCCCCGCGATGAGGGCCACCACCATCGCCTGTGCTGGTTGTCCCATGAACCCCATCATCAGGCCCCTGGTGGGTTTTCGCGCGGGTCGGTCAGTTCGGTTCGACGGGGAGCCACAGCCCGAGCTGTTCGGCCGCCTGGGCGGGAAATGCGTGTGAAAGTGCGGTGACCGGGTCACGCGAGCCCGATAGCGTCGGGCCATGAGGGTTCTCCGGACGTTCGGCAGCCTGCGTGCCGTGGTCGCCGCGCTCGCGGCGATCACGGCGGTGCAGATGGCACTGATCGCCTTCGGCAACATGACCGACTACGAGACCAACCACCAATTCGTCGTGCACGTGCTCGCGATGGACACCACGTTCCAGTCCCCGAACATGATGTGGCGGGCCATCAACAGCCCCGCCCTGGTGACCATCGTGTACATCGCGATCATCGTGTGGGAGACGGTCGCCGCGCTGGTCCTGATCGCCGCGACCGTCGCGTGGGTCCGGGCTTTCACCGGGCGGGGGCCGGTGGTCACCGCACGCCGGCTCTCGTCGATCGGCTGGCTGATGTGGGTGCTGCTGTTCGCGGGCGGGTTCGTCGCCATCGGCGGCGAGTACTTCCAGATGTGGCAGTCACAGCAGTGGAACGGGATCGACGCCGCGATCCGGAACGTGATTATCGCCGGGGTCGCGTTGATCCTCAACCACCTGCCGGCGCTGGAGACCGCGGACGGCACGCCGGCACGTCCCTGAAGTACGCGTTCACGCCGCGGCGGGAGCCACGACCTGTGGCTCCCGCGTGCGCAGGATTCGCCACGAGCAGTAGACGCAGAGGGCGATCGCCGGCGTGCCGACCACGGCGGCGGCGATGCCGAGGGCGACCACCTGCCCGGCGAGGTAGAACGGCGCCATCACCAACGGGGCGATGGTGAACTTCGCCAGGAACACGCCCGTGCACGCCTGGTAGCGCCGGCGCTGGGCCCGATCCCGGCGCCAGCGGACGCCTTCACCGCGTGCCGCGCCCACCAGCAGCCCGATCACCGGCCAGCGCACCAGCATCGACAACGCGACCACCACCGCCGCGGCCGCGTTGCGGACGATGTCCGTCAGGTAGAAGTTGACGCCCTCGCCGGTGCTCCCGGCCAGCAACGCCGATATCCCCACCATGACCAGCCCGGCCAATGCCTGCCAGTACTTCTTGTCGGCCCACACCCGGAACACCACGAAAATCACCACACCACCGACCGCCACCAGCGCGGAGACCAACACCCGGCCGGTCAACAGGTAGGCGATCAGGAACACGATCCGCGACGCGAAGATCTCGGCGACCGTCCGCCAACCACCGATTGCGGCGAACAAGGACTGCGACTGCTGCGTCAGCACACTGGCTTTCATGCCGCCCCCATCTCCGGAAGCACCCACCTTACTGATGCCGGCGGACAACCACGACCGCGCACCGGTGGATTTCAATACAGCGCGGAAGAATCATCGGCGGACAAAATCAGAAAACCGCGCTGACCCACCGCTTGCCTGCCTTCCCCGGTGCAGCGCCAATCCGCCAATCAGCCGACTCCGCCGGGCGGGCGTGAGGGTTACCGTGAAAGCGATCGGGGAGGCCACCGGTGTCACTGGAGGAGCCCACATGACCCTGCCGCGCTTGTCCACGCCACGCCGTTTCGCCGCGGCCACCGCGCTGATGGTGGGCGCCACCATGGTGCTCGCCGCGCCACCGGCCGCCGCCACCCCGACCGACTGCTCGTTCTGGTACGTGGGCCGGGGTGTCGTGCGGGCCTCGTGCGCCGGCGGCACCGGGACCGTGACCGCGTACGGCACGTGCAACGACTGGGGTTCCGGCGACTCCTGGTACACCGAGGGGGCCGCCGTCCCGCCCGGCCAGATCTCCGAGGCGTGGTGTCCGAGCGGCCCCCTGCGCGGCATCACCGACGGCGGCTACTACACGACCGGCTGACCGGCGGTTTTCAGCGGAGCTTGCTGAAGAACTCCCGGACGTCGCCGACGAGCAGGTCCGGTGCCTCCATGGCGGCGAAGTGGCCGCCGCGGTCGAACTCGGACCAGTGCACGATGGTGTGTTCGCGTTCCAGCGTGCTGCGGATCGACACGTCCAGCGGGAACACCGCGACACCCGTCGGCACGGTGGAACGCGCGCTCGCGCCCCAGGCGCCGGCGTGGGCGGTCTCGTAGTAGCTGTTGGCCGAGGACCCGGCGGTGCCGGTCAGCCAGTACAGCGTCACGTTGGTGAGCAGGTGGTCCCGGTCCACCGCGTCCTCGGGCAGTTCGGCGGCCGGGTCGGTCCACTCCTTGAACTTCTCCACGATCCAGGCCAGCTGCCCGGCCGGGGAGTCGTGCAGCCCGTGCGCCAGGGTCTGCGGCCGGCTGACCTGGATCATCGCGTAGCCGGACCCCTCGGTCTTCAGGTACCCGAGGTGCGCGAGCCGCGCCCGCTCGGCCTCGGTCAACTCCGCGTCGGGGTCGACGTCGGTGAACGCGTAGACCCCGTTCGCGTGCACGCCGACCACCTTGTCGGGGTTGAGCCGGCCGAGCCCCGGAGCGACGACCGCGCCGGTGTCGCCGCCCTGCGCGCCGTAGCGGTCGTAGCCGAGCCGGTCCATCAGCTCGGCGTACGCCCTGGTCGTCCGGTTGATGTCCCAGCCGGCCTCGCGGGTCGGCCCGGAGAACCCGGTGCCGGGGTTCGACGGGATCACCAGGTGGAACGCGTCGGCCGGGTCGCCGCCGTGTGCCCTGGGGTCGGTCAGCGGGCCGATGACGTTCAGGAACTCCACGATCGAGCCGGGCCAGCCGTGGATCAGGATCAGCGGCAGGGCGTCCGGCTCGGGGGAGCGCACGTGCAGGAAGTGGATGTCCTGCCCGTCGATCTCGGTGGTGAACTGGGGGTAGGAGTTCAGCTCCCGCTCGTAGGCCCGCCAGTCGTAGCCGTCGCGCCAGTACTCGGCCAGTCCCCTGAGGTAGCTCGCCGGCACCCCGCGGCTCCAGCCCACGCCGGGCAGGTCCGCGGCCCATCGGGTCCTGGTGAGCCGGTCGCGCAGGTCGTCCAGGTCGGCCTGGGGGATGTCGATGGTGAAGGGCCGGATCTCGCTGTTGTGTGCCATGCCGACAACGTTAGAAGACGGTTAGGTCAAGTTCGGTCCTAGGCGGATGGCAGACTTCACGGCATGTGGGAAACCTCGGCGCGGCTGCTGCGACTGCTCTCCCTGCTGCAGACCCGGCGCGACTGGTCCGGCACCGAGCTCGCCGAGCGGCTGGAGATCACTCCCCGCACCGTGCGCCGCGACATCGACCGGTTGCGCGGCCTCGGCTACCCCGTGCTGGCCACCGCCGGTACCGCCGGCTACCGGCTGGGCGCCGGCGCGGACCTGCCACCCCTGCTGCTCGACGACGACGAGGCCGTCGCGGTCGCGATGGGTCTGCGCACGGCGGCCGGCGGTTCGATCACCGGCATCGAGGAGACCTCGGTGCGGGCGCTGGCCAAGCTCGAACAGGTGCTGCCGTCGCGGCTGCGCCACCGGATCAACGCCCTGCAGTCGATGACCGTGCCCATGACCAACACCGGTCCGACCGTCGATCCGAACACCCTCACCGCCATCGCCGCCGCCTGCCGCGACTCGCTGCGCCTGCGCTTCGACTACCGCACCCACGACGGGACCACCAGCATCCGCGCGACCGAGCCGCACCGCCTGGTGCACACCGGCCGGCGCTGGTACCTCATCGGCTGGGACGTCGACCGCCAGGACTGGCGCACCTACCGCGTCGACCGCCTCGACCCGCGCACCCCCACCGGCCCCCGGTTCACGCCCCGCACCCCGCCGGACCCCGACATCAGCGGCTACACCTCCCGGGCGATCTCCACCTCCGCGTACCGCTACCAGGCCCGCTTCACCCTGTACACCAGCGCCGAGGCCGCGGCGGAACGCATCGCCCCCACGACCGGCACCCTGGAACCGATCGACGAGCACACCTGCACCCTGCGTGCCGGGTCCAACTCGCTGGACGAGCTGGCCATCTACGTGGCAGGCAAGGGATTCGACTTCCGGGTACACGAACCGCCGGAGCTGGTCGAGCACATCCGGGCACTGGCGACCCGACTCGGCGGCGCGACGGAATAGGACGGAACAGCACGGAGAAGTCGGTCGGGGTCAGGGTGTGGTGGCGCGGTGGAAACTCAGCGGTTGAGGCCGAAGAACGCGATGGCCATCGCCGCCATGCCGGGTTTCGGTAGGTCGTGGGCGCCGTTCTGGATGGAGATGCCCTCGACCTGGGCCGTGGTGCCGGTGCCGCCGTAGCGGGTGCGGGTCCAGCCGGACTGCGGGCTGTCGGTGTAGGCGGGGGTTTGGCTCAGGCCGGCGACGTTGGTCCACTGCTTGATCTCCTCCCCGAAGTTGGGGTAGCGGAGGATCGTGTCGTTGGTGCCGTGCCAGAGCTGCATGCGGGGCCGTGCGCCGGTGTAGCCGGGGTACATGGCGCGGGCGGCGTCACCCCACTGCTGCGCCGTCCTGATGATGGTGCCGCCCGAACAGTTGCTGTTCCACTCGTTCGGCGGGGTGGTCGCGAAGCAGGTGGCCGGCACGCCGGAGAACGCCGCGCCCGCCTTGAACACATCCGGGTAGTCGCCGAGCAGGACGTTGGTCATCATCGCGCCGGAGGACGCACCCGTGACGTAGACCCGGTTCCGGTCGCCGTTCCGGTTCGCGATCGCCCAGTCCACCATGGACCTGATGCCGACGGGGTCGCTGCCTCCGTTGCGGCGCAGGGCCTGTGCGGTGTACACGTCGAAGCACTTGCTGCCGCGGGTCACGGTCGGGTAGATCACCATGAACCCGTACTGGTCGGCGAGGCGGGCGAACTCGGTGCCGCTGAAGAAACCCGGCCCGGAGCCGCCGCAGTAGTGCACGGCCACCAGGATCGGTCGCGGCGTCACCACCCGGTCGGGCACGTAGACGTGCATCTGCAGGTTGCTGGGGTTGTTGCCGAAGTTGGTGACCTGCACCAGCGACGCCGCGGCCGCCGACTGCGGCGCGACCAGGGACAGCAGGACCGTGACCACCACGCCGACGCACGCCAGAGCGGTCTTCCTGATCGTGGTCATGCCGCTGCCCTCGCGGGGTTGCCGATGCTGCCGGGCACCGATCGCAGCGCGTTGAACCAGGTGTTGGCCATCTTGTTGTACCCGTTCAGGGTGGGGTGGATGCCGTCGACCAGGTCGGCGGTGGTGAGCGCGTTGTGCATGGTGACCAGGTGGACGCGCCGGCCCTGGTTGACCTTGCTCTGCACGATGCCCGGCACCGCCGCGTTGAAGGTGCGGGCCGCGTTCTGCCAGCCCGAGTTGGCGAGCGGGATGATCGTCGCCACGAACACGTCCGCGTTCGGTGCGGTCGCGGTGATGTGATCGATCAAAATGGACAGTCGGCCCGGCGCGCCGGCCAGGTTGAAGTTCTGGATCACGTCGTTGGTGCCGATGTGCAGCAGCACCGAACGCGGGTTGGTGTTGCGCACCCAGTTCACGATGTTGGCGTCGATCTGGTCGATGCGCCAACCGGGATGCCCCTCGTGGTCGTGATCACCGAGGTTGCCCGGACCGTTGAACTGGCTGCCGACGAAGTCCACCCGGTACCGGCCGTTCACCAGGCTCTGCCACAGCCCGATCCGGTAACCGCCGGGAAACTGGGTGCCTTCGGTGATGGAGTCGCCGAGCGGCATCACCCGGACACCGCCGTTCGACTCCGCGACCGCGGGGGCGGCCGCGCCGACCAGAGCGAGAGTCGCGCCGAGAACGACCGCGACGAGGGCACGGAGCCGTGGTCTGTGTTCGCGCATGAGAATCCCCATCGTCACCGTTGACGGACAAGCCGCACCGCAATCCGGGTACGGCTGGAGCTGGGTCGAAACTTTCGCTGTCAAAGCTAAAGTTTCACCCAATGTAGCCACGCCGTCGGCGCTGGGTCAACCATTGACGACCCAAATTTGTGAGCGCTCACAAAAGGAGGATGAACCAATCGAGTAGGACACCGGTGGCCGGGCCGTCACCAGTCCGGGAGCCGGCCGGCGGCACGTTCCATGTCCGTGCAGTAGGCCGGTTCGCCGAGTGCGCCGGGCCAGCCGATCCCGGCCCAGAAGGCGCGGGCCACGGGATCGCCGGACACCCGGGTGGTGGACCAGCGGTAGTCGGTCGGTGGCGCGATGGACAGCGCCGCCGCGACGAGGACGCGGCCGTAGCCGCGCCGGCGGTGTGGCTCGTCGGTGCGGACGTGCTCGATCACCGCCCGCCGGCACGGCCCGCACACCACCACGTCGAGATCGGCCAGCGCGACGCCGTCGACCCACAGCCGCAACTGGCCCACCCCGGCACGCACCACGGGTGGGATCCGCACGAGCACCAACCCGGTCGGCGGTGCGGCGTCGAGGGCGTGCTGCCGGCGGGGATCGACCAGGCACCAGCTGGCGAGCGGGTCGCCGAGCGCGTGGCACACGCCGCACGTGATCTCGGTCAGGCCGTACCGGTGGTGGTACCCGGACCGCGCCCTCGCGATGGCGAGGTCGTGGCCACGCAGGCAGGTGGGTGGGACACGGTCATCGCGGCCGGGTCGGACCGGCACCGCGCGGCCGTACAGCCCGCGCGCGATGTCCCGCGCCTCATCGCTCACATGTTCGACTATAGGTCGCGCCGCCCGCGCGCGGCAGTCCTGAGCTGGTAAAAGAGCCCGCCGCGAAGAGGATCAGCCGCCGACCGTCGACGTAGCCGGCACAGTCCACTACGGACGGTGGCCGCGGCACGTCCACGAGGTTGGCGGCGTAGGGGAGCACACCTGGCGGGCGCGGGAAAACCTCAACCGCGGAGACGGTCCGCGATTCCCTGTGTCAGCGCCGCTTCCTCGAGGTTCCAGCCAGGGTCGCGCCGCGCGGCGGCGGTCGCCCAGAAAACCATCAGCCCGTCGTCGGCGAGGAGGGCGATCTCGGCGTAGGAGTAGCCGTTCCCGCCGTTGTGCCAGCGGACCTCGTGGCCGTCCGCGGTGAGGATCACCCGGCCGTAGGCGTAGTAGGAGCCGCCGTCGTCCTCGCGTACGTACGGCGTGAACAGTTTCCGCCTGGCCGTTCCGGACAGGACCTCCCGCCCCTCGAGCGCGCGGTGCCAGCGGAACATGTCCGGTGCGGTGGACAGGATTCCGCCGTTGCCGCGCAGGTTCCAGTACGGGCCGTCGGTGTCCCAGGGGTGTTCGTTCGGCCTGCCCCGCGCGGTGCCGGTGTCGTCGTACTCCACCGCGACGGCCGCCGGATCCCACTGGGGCAGCACGTATCCGGTCCTGGTCATGCCCGCCGGTGCGAACAGGTGGGCGGACAGGAACTCCTCGTAGCCGACGCCGGAGACCTTCTCGACGATCGCGGCCAGCACGCTGTAGCCGAGGTTGGAGTAGCGGTACGCGGTGCCCGGCGCCGACCGCGGTGGGGTGCGGGCGGCGGCGGTCAGCATGTCGTCGCGGGACAGGACGTCGTAGTCGTCACCGAGGGCGTCGACCAGCCCGGCGGTGTGGGTGAGGAACTGGTGCAGCGTGATGTCCTGCTTGTCCGCCGGCATGCCGGCGACGAGGTCCCGCGTCCGCCGCCGCCTGCCGCGTGCCTTCACCGCCACCAGCAATCCTATCGCTCCCGGCGCGGACCGGGCCTGCCGCCGCAGCGACTCGCGCACCGCGGCCTCTATCTCGCTGTCGCTCACGCGCCCTCCTCCACCGCTCGCGCCAGGTCGGGGTGCCGGCGCAGCTGCGCGAGGCCCCGGCTGGCGTGCACCCGGACGGTCGCGGGCGAGCAGCCCAGCAGCTCCGCGATCCGCTGGTCGGGGAGGTCCTCGTAGTAGCGCAGCACGAGCACGGCCCGCTGCCTGCGCGGGAGTCGCGCGAGCAGCCGGTGCATCGCGTCCCGCTCGCCGATGGCCTCGACCAGGTCGTCCTGCCCGCCGCGCTCGTCGAACCGGTCGGTGGGCACGTCCTCCGCCGCCCTGCGCCGCCGCCAGGACAGGAACTGCCGCAGGATGGCCTTGCGCACGTAGGCGTCCAACCCCGCGTCGTGCTCGATCCGCCGCCAGCGGCGGTGACACCGGACCAGCGCCGGGTGCCTCCGGGTGTTTACCTGCTTCCCGGCAGCGCCAGCAGGACCACGACGACGATCGAGCCCACCGTCGTCAGCACGAGCCGGGTGATGATCACCGGACGGGTCCAGGACGGATAGGCGGAGCCGGCGGCGTCGACGAACGCCGCGACGTCGAGGTCCCGCACCCCCGCCTTCCGGAACGCCGCCCCGACGTACCGGGCGGTGAACACCTCGCCGGGCATGATGAACACGCCGGCGACGAACAGGATCGGCTGCAGGATCCACGTCAGGAGCCGGCCGAGATCGCTGCCGGCCAGGTTGAGCACGGCGAGCGCCGCGAGGCACGCCCCGATCGCGACCGCCACCACGACACTGCCGCGGCTCGCGCCGAAGTTGACTCCCCGTTCGGCCAGCACACCCACCGCGAACCCCTGCCGTGCCACGTCGGCCTCGGCCGCCTCCTGGGCCGCGGGCCCGTAGCGGACACCGACGATCGGCAGGACCACGAAGGTCGCGGCGAGCAGCACCTGCAGCAGAGCCACGACAAGGACGGCGAACGGCATCGGAACCCCCACGACTCGAACACTGTACGAGTGAGGGTACAAGCCAACTCGAACACTGTTCAAGTACCGACTCGAACGCTGTGCGAGTCGCCGCCGTACCCTGGGGCGGGTGCCACGCGAAACGTTGACCAGGGAGCAGATCGTCCAGGCCGCCATCGACCTGCTGGACGCCGAGGGAGTCGACGGGCTGAGCATGCGCCGGCTCGGCAGCCGGCTCGGCTCCGCGGCCACCACGGTCTACTGGCACGTCAAGGGCAAGGACGAGCTCATCGAACTGGCGGCGGACGCGCTCTGGGTCGAGGTCGACCTCCCCGACCTCGACCAGACCGACTGGCGCACCGCGGCCACCGCGATGGCCACCGACCTCTACGCGATGATCCTGCGCCACCCCTGGCTGGTGCCGGCCATGAGCAGCCACCTGCTCTACGGCCCCGGCAAGGCCCGCCACGACGACCACCTGCTCGCCGTCTACGAGGCCGCCGGCTTCACCGGACGAGCCGCCGCGGAGGCGACCAAGGTCGTCTTCACCTACGTGCTCGGCACCGCACTCGGCGCGTCCGCCGAGACGGCGTGGCGCACCCGCCTGCGCCGGGGCGGCGACGAGGAGCGACAGGTCCGGGAGACCGTCGCCAAGGTGACCGAGATCGCCGCGAGCTTCCCGCGGCTGCGCGCCCACAGCCAGGACTGGACCGACAGCGACCCCACCACCGGCAGCCTCGCCGATCGCGACCTCGGGTTCGGCCTCCGCACGATCCTCAACGGTCTGCGCGCCGAGCTCCGGCAGGCGGCTGGCTAGGCTGTTTCGGTGAGCACCGAGCTGGTTCTGCTGTCGCGGGTGCGCTGCCGCGGACAGGAGATCACTCGCCCCCGGATGCGTGGCCTGCTCGCGCTCCTCGCCGGTGACCTGCGATCGGGTTGCGGCACCGCCCGGCTGGTGGAGGCGCTCTGGCCGGACGAGCGGCCGGCGAACCCGGCCAAGGCGCTCCAGGTGCTCGTCTCACACGCGCGGGCCCGGCTGGGCGCCGACGTCATCGTCGCCACGCCCACCGGTTACCGGCTCGCGCTGCGGGACGAGGAGGTCGATGCCTGCGCGGTGCTGCGGCGCGCGGCCGCGAGCGCTCGGCACACCCGCGCCGGTGACCACGCGGCCGCACTCGAGCACGCCGAGGCGGGGCTGGCGCTGTGGGAGGAGCCACCCGTCCAGGGGGAACCCGAGGACCCGCTGTCGGAGCTGCGTGCGGCACGCGCGACGACGTACCGGTCGCTGGTGCGGGCCCGTGCGCTGGCCCTGTCCCGGCTGGGGCGCCGCGCGGAGGCGGCCGAGCCGCTCGCCGAGCTGGCGGGGGAGCGGCCCCGGGACGAGGAGGTCCTGGCCGAGCTGCTGGTCTGCGAGGCCGCCACGGTGGGGCCGGCCGCGGCGCTGGACCGGTACGAGACCTACCGGCGGGCGCTGCGGGACGAGCTCGGCACCGATCCCGGCGCGGCGCTGCAGGACGTGCACCGGCAGCTGCTGCGGCAGGACCTGCCGCCGGTCCGGCGAGGCGTGCCGCACGAGCCCAACCCACTGCTCGGCCGGGACCAGGACGTCGCGGCGGTGGGGGAGCTGCTCCGCACCTCCCGGGTCACGTCGATCGTCGGTGTCGGTGGGCTCGGCAAGACCCGCCTCGCGCACGTCCTGAGCCGCCGGGCGGAGCAGCGGGCCGTGTACTTCGTCGAGCTCGCGGGCATCACGAGCGACGACGACGTGGTCGACCAGGTCGCCTCCGTCCTCGACGCCGGCGAGCCGGGGCTCGGCCGGACCGCTGTCCGGACGCGACCCGCCGGTGTCGTCGTGGACGCTCTCGGCCAGGGACCCGCGCTGCTGGTGCTGGACAACTGCGAGCACGTCATCCGCGGTGTCGCCGAGCTGGTGCGTGACCTGGTCGCGCGGTGCGCGGACCTGCGGGTGCTGACCACGAGCCGCGCCCCGCTCGGGCTCTCGTCGGAGTCGGTGTACGCGCTGCCGGAGCTCCGCCCGCGGGTCGCCGTCGAGCTGTTCGGCCAACGGGCGAGAGCGGCCCGCCCCGACGTACACCTCCCGGCCGACGTGGTGGCGGAACTGTGTGGCCACCTGGACGGCCTGCCGCTCGCGGTGGAGCTGGCCGCGGCGCGGGTCCGGGTCATGTCGGTCGCCGAGATCGCTCGCCACCTGGACGACCGGTTCGCCCTGCTGCGCGGCGGAGCGCGGGACGCGCCACCACGACACCGGACGCTGCACGCCGTCATCGACTGGAGCTGGCAGCTCCTCGACTCCGCCGGGCAGGCGGCGATGCGTGCGTTGTCGGTCTTTCCCGGCGGGTTCACCGCGGCCGCGGCGCGGCGGCTGCTCGGCGGCGACGCCCTGCCGGTGGTGGAGCAACTGGTCGACCAGTCCTTGCTCGAGGTCGGCGACACCGAGGCGGGTGCCCGGTTCCGGATGCTGGAGACCGTGCGGGAGTTCAGCTCCACGCATCGGGAGAAGGCCGGCGAGACCGCCGAGGTGACCGCCCGGTTCCTCGCCTGGGCCCGGGACTTCGGGGTGGCGCACCAGGAGTCGGTCTTCGGTGGCGACGTCATCCCGGCGGTGGCGCGGATCAGGGCCGAGCAGGACAACCTCCTGCAGGCACTGCGGCACGGGCTCGACGACGGGGACGGCGCGACCGTCGCGGCGACCTCGGCCGCGTTGGGCGGCCTGTGGATGGTCGAGTCGAACTTCACGCGCATGGCGACGTTGGGCGGCGAGCCCGCGTGGGTCCTCTCGCACTTCCGGCCGGAGCCCACGTTCGTCGAGGCCACCAGGTCGGCCGCGGTGCTGGCGGCGGTGAGCGCGTTCCTGCTGCGGACCCCCGGCGCGGGACGCGCCCTGCTCACCCTGCGTGGGCTGCCGCGGGCCGCACCGGACACCGTGCCCCGGGCCCTGGAGATCGTGCTCCGTGCCGTGACCGAGGCGCCGGGGACGGCGGTGGAGGCTTTGTGCGCCAGCGACGAGCCGCTCCTCGCCGGGCTCGCCAACGCCGTGGTCAGCCAGTTCCTGGAGCACTCCGGCGACCTGGACGGCGCGTTGACTGCCGCCGGCAGGACGCTCGCCCTGTTCGAGGGCCTGGACGTGCCGGCGTTGCTGGCCACCGCCCACTCCCGCCTCGCCGAGCTGTGCCTGACGGCCGGCCGGGGGGACGACGTGCGGCGTCACCTCGGCGCGGTGCTGTCGGTGGTGGAGCAGGCCGGGGCGTGGTCGACGGCCGCGCGAGCGCGGTGGGTGCTGGTGCTCGCCGACCTGCAGCGCGGCGCCGTCGACGAGGCGGAGCGTGGGCTGGAGCAGGCGGTGCTCTGCGAGGAGGACGCGCTGGGCCTGGTGATGTTCGACGTCGCGGTGCGCGCGGAGATCCTGCTCGCCCGCGGCCGCACCGAGGCGGGGTTGCGGCTGTGGCGCCGGGTCGCCGACGGTCTGGCGGCCGACGCGAGCGAGGGGGCGTGGGCCCGGGAGGCACGGGCGGTGATCGTGGTCGCCCACGCGCGACACGGCCGGCTCGACCTCGTCGAGGAGATCGCCGAGGCGCTGCCGCGGACGCTGGCCGGAATGATCACGAAGGCCATGACCGAGTCACCGGCGTCCGGTGCGGACCTCCCGCTGTCCGGTGCGCTCCTGCTGGCACTGGCCATGGTGGACCTCGACCGCGGGCACACCACCCGCGCCGTGCGGATGATCGCCCTGGCGGAGCGGTTCCGGTTCGTGCGGGGATTCCAGCCGACCATGTCGCCCGCCCACGCCACGCACGTCGCCGAGCAGGCCGACCGGCCGGCATACGTCGAGGCGGTGTCGTCGTATGCCGGCCTTTCCCCCGATGCCCTGCGTGCCGCCGCGTTGGCCGCACTGCGGGCGCGCGAGGCGGTCACACTGCCGGATCACGCCTGAACAGCGCCCGCGCCCAGAGGTAGCCGAGCAGGGCCAGCCCGACGCACCAGGCGACGGCGGCGGGTGCGCTGCCCCCGACCGGCGTGCCCATCAGCAGTCCCCGCACCGTGTCGATGATCGGGGTGAACGGCTCGTGCCGGGCGAACCAGCGCACGGCCCCCGACATCGAGTCGGGCGGGACGAACGCGCTGCTGAGGAACGGCAGCACCTGGACGATGATCGTGAAGCCGGCCGTGCCCTCGACGGTGCGGGCCGACAGGCCGATCGCGACCGCCAGCCAGTTGAGCGCGAGTCCGAGCAGTGCGATGACCCCGACCATCCCGAGCCACCCCACCAGGTCGGCCCCTGCCCGCAGGCCCATGAGGGACGCGACGCCCACGACGAGGCCGACACTGACCAACATCCTGAGCACGGCGCTGACGACGTGCCCGGTCAGCACCGAGGCACGGGAGATCGCCATGGTGCGGAAACGGTTGATGATGCCCTCGGTCATGTCCCGGTTGACGGCCAACGCCGTCGTGGTGGAGCCGTAGCCCACGGTCATCAGCAGGATCCCCGGCACCACGTAGTCGATGTAGTCCCCGCCGGCGCCGGCACTCGCGGTCAGCGCGCCGCCGAAGACCCCGACGAACAGCAGCAACAACAGGACCGGCATGCCGATGGCCATGATCATCACCGTGGGGTGGCGCACCGTGTGCAGGAGGTTGCGCCGCAGCATCGTCACCGAGTCACGCACGGGGTGGGAAAGGGCGGTCATCGCACGGTTTCCTTCTCTGCCGCCGGGCGGCCGGTGAGGGCGAAGAACACGTCGTCGAGGTCGGGGGTGTGCACGGACAGCTCCTCGACCTGGATCGCGGCGTCGTCGAGCCGGGCGAGCAGCGTCCGCAGCGACTGGAGGCCGCCGTCGCTGGGGACCTGCACGGTGAGCGCGTCGTCGTCACGCGCGGCCTCACCGAACACACGGGCGGCCGCGGCCACACCGGCGACGTCGGCGAACCGCAGCCGGACGTGCCCTCCCGGCACCCGGCGCTTCAGCTCGTCCGCGGTTCCCACGGCGACCAGCTTTCCCCGGTCGAGGACGGCGATCCGGTCGGCGAGCTCGTCGGCCTCGTCCAGGTACTGCGTCGTCAGGAAGATCGTGACCCCGTCCGCGGCGAGCGCCCGGATCGTCTGCCACATCGTGTGGCGGCTGCGCGGGTCGAGCCCGGTGGTCGGCTCGTCGAGGAAGATGACCCGCGGGTCGCCGACCAGGGTCATCGCGAGGTCGAGCCGGCGCCGCATGCCACCCGAATAGGTCGCGACCGTCTTCTTCCCGGCCTCGACCAGCTCGAACCGCCGCAGCAGCGCCGCGGCCCGCTGCCGTCCTTCCGCCCGCCGCAGGTGGTGCAGGTCCGCCATCAGCAGCAGGTTCTCCTCGCCGGTGAGCAGACCGTCCACCGCCGAGAACTGGCCGGTGACCCCGATCGCCGCCCGCACGGCGTCGGGCTCCCGGGCGACGTCGTGACCCGCGACGCGCGCCTCCCCGCCGTCCGCTCTGATCACAGTGGACAGAACCCGTACCGCGGTGGTCTTGCCGGCGCCGTTGGGCCCGAGCAACGCGAAGATCGTTCCCGCCGCGACGTCCAGGTCGATGCCGTCGAGCACCACGTGGTCACCGAAGGACTTCCGCAGCCCGGTCACCACGATCGCCGGCTGGGACTGGTTGGTAGTCACGCTCCTCCTTCCGTCGCCGTGGCCCCGATGACCACGACTTCGAAAGGAGCATGCGTGACAGGAGGTTCAGCGCGGTTTCACCGAAGTTCACCGCGGTTCATGACCCACCCGTGCCTCGCGCGTCATCCTGTTCCACCCGCACGTAGCCGGCCGACTGGACACCCAGGCCCACCATCGCGGCGACCAGGAGCCCCACCCCGGCGATCGGCGTGATGTGCCAGAAACTGGCGACCACCCCGGTGAACCCGGCGGCGAAGGCCACCGCCCGCGCGACCTGGACGAACCTGGACGAGGTCACGCGCCGCCGGTAGGTCTCCTGGCTGTTCACCATCACCAGGGCGGCGAGGATCGGAATCGCCACCGAGAAGGCGATCACGCAGATCCTGGCGGACAGGTCGAAGGAACCCGGCGGCGCCGTCAGGAACGGTTGCACCAGGACGATCCCGATGGCGATCAGGCCGCCGTGCATCAGGTTCTGCTGGCGCAGCACCTCCTCCTGCTGCCGTGACCACCGCCCCTTCCACCAGGCCACCTCGGCGGCGGCCTGCCGCTCCGCCTGTTCTTCCAGCTCAGCGGCCTCCTGAGCCGACGATCTCTCGTCCCATTCGCGCTCTTCCACGGACATCATGATGGCGAACGGTCACGCCGAGGGTCCTGGCGGCCAGCACTCCGGGCCCCGGTTGACAGCTACTCCGTGATACTGTGTACTGGTACTCGGTAGTACGCAGTACCGACGGACGAGGGCCCACGGTGGATGACCTGACGGAGATGCTGAAGGGCACCCTCGAGGGGTGCGTGCTGGAGATCATCGGCAACGAGGAGACCTACGGGTACGCCATCACGCGTCGGCTGAACGAGCTCGGCTTCGCCGACGTGGTCGAGGGGACGGTCTACACGATCTTGCTGCGCCTGGAGCGGAACGGGCTCGTCCAGGTGGCGAAACGACCGTCCGGGATGGGGCCGCCACGCAAGTTCTACGCGCTCAACGACGCGGGGCGCGCGGAACTCGGGAGGTTCTGGGCGAAGTGGGAGTACCTCTCATCGCGAATCGACAAGCTCAGGGAGGGCGGGAGATGAACCTCTGGGAGGCCATGACAGGCAGCGATCTCACCAGGGAGTGGAAGGCGTTCGAGGCCCGGGCCGAGGCGTTGCCGGCCGACTACCGGGCGGCGTGGGGACAGATCAAGGTTCACCTGTTCCCCTACGGGGGCTTCACGGCCCGCAACCTGATGCCGATCCTCGACGGTGCCCTGGGGCTGCTCGAAGAGACGGCGGCGGACGGGCAGAGCGTGCACGAGGTGCTGGGCGACGACATCCCGGGCTTCTGCGCGGCACTGGCCGGTGGAGAAGGGGCTCGGAGCTACCGCGACCGGTGGCGCGAGCAGTTGAACCGGAACGTCGCGAGGAAACTGGGCCGGCTGGGAGGCTGACATGGGCATCCAGGACATCATCGAGGGCAAGAAGCAGTGGCGGGCGTTCATGGCGCGGGTCAGGGCACTCCCGCCGGACTACCAGATCGTCTACAAGGAACTGCAGAAGTACCTCTTCAAGGTCGGCCCGGTCGACCTGGCTGACGGGCGTCTGCTCTCCGGGATCGTCGACTTCTTCGAGGAGGGCGCCGCGGACGGCAAGGGAGTCCTGGAACTCATCGGCACCGACGTCGCCGCCTTCTGCGACGGCCTGATCAAGGACTCGCGCACCTACGCGGACATCTATCAGGAGTCCATCACGGGGAAATCGGGCGCGGCCGGGCACTGACACCCGCCGATCCACGGCACCGGCGCACGCCGGGGATCGACCTCCCGTTCCTCGAGAAGCGCTGTTTCCCTTCCTCTCGACCAGGCCGCCGAGGGCTACCGGGCCATGGACGAACGCCACGCCATCAAGACACTGCTCCGCCCGGACCGGTCAGTCACGCTCACGGCGGGAACCGGTGGGTTCCGCGCCGAACCGCACGATCCGATCGCTCAGTTCCGTGCTCCACCGGGCCACCGCCCCGGCGAAACGATCCGCGACTCGCTCGGCGTGCGCTCCGGCGGCGTCGGTCAGCTGCGTGGCCGCGGTCACCGCGCTGTCGCCGATCTCCCGGCCGGCGTCCTCGACCCAGACGGCGCCACGACCGGAGAACCGGGCTATCCGCTCGGTGGCTTCGTCCCAGGCGCGGTCGAGCAGCGCACCGGTTCGGGCCCGGAGGACATCGATCGACCTGGCCATGGCCGGGTGCAGGGACATGAGTTCCAGCTCCTATCCGTGACTTCGGGCAACAGGATGGTGTCGCGATCGTGTCCCTCGCGACTCGGTCGTGGCGTCCTCGAGGAGCGCGCTCACGGTTTCCGCGGCGCATGTCCGGTTGGCGCCGATGCCGCCGGTGGCGCCGCGTTTGGCCCAGCCGACCACGTAGGTGCCGGGGCGGCCGGTCACTCGCCCGGCGGTGTTCGCGATGGTGCCGGTCGTCTGGTCGAAGGGGAGGCCGGGCAGGGGGGTGGTTCGGTGTCCGACGGCCCGCACGACCTGGTTGGTCGCGATCTCCACCGCTCCGCCGGTGCCGACGACCCACAGCGCTCGAACGGTCGGGTCGCCGGTGATCGCCAGGGGTGTGGAGTGGAAGCGGAGCACGATCCGCCGGCGGTCGTGGGCCGGCGGGGCGGACCAGTCGACGGCTGCCTGGTCGACCCCGCGCAGCAGGCCGGCCTTGGCGACGGCCGCGTCGATTGCGGTCGGGATCCGGGGGTCGTGTGTGTCGACGACGAGGCCGGCGCCGGCGCGCTGGGTGAGGGCCAGGAGTTCCTGACTCGTGTAGGCGGCCGTCTCGGGGCCGCCGCGGCTGACGAGCACGACCTCGCGGACCTTGCTCGCCCGCAGGGCGGCCAGGGCGTGGGGTGCGATCGCGGTGCCGGCGAGGTCGGCCGGGTCGGCGGTGAGGATTCTCGCGACGTCGAGTGCGACGTTGCCGGTGCCGACGATCACGACCCGTTCTGCCGACAGGTCGATCGCGTCCGCGGGGACGTCGGGGTGGCCGTTGTACCAGCCGACCACGGTCGTCGCCGCGACGCTCAGGTGCTCGCCGGGGATGCCGAGTGGCCGTGGGGCTGCCGCGCCGACGGCGTAGATCACGGCGTCGTACCGCTCGGCCAGGTCGTCGGCGGAGACGTCCCGGCCGACCTCCACGCCCAGGCGCAGTCGCAGGCGTGGGTGGCGGTGGAGGCGGGCGAAGGCGTCGCCGATCCCGCGGGTCGACGGGTGGTCCGGGGCGACACCGAAGCGCACCAGCCCGCCGGCGACCGGCAGGCGGTCCAGCACCGTCACCCGCGCGGTGGTGTGCAGCAGCAGGTCCTGGACCGCGTACATACCCGCCGGTCCGGAGCCGACCACCGCGACGGAGAGCCGGGGGAAGCCGGCGGGGATCGTGCGGGAGAAGTCCGGCGGTCCCCAGGCGTGGAAGTTCGGGGACGGGTCCGGCGTGACCGGGTCGCGGTCGGCGTAGTAGCCGGCGTTGATCTCCGCGTAGGGCCGCAGCGGCGCGGTGAGCGCGTCCACCGGGAAGATCGCGTCGACCGGGCAGGCGTCCGCGCAGGCGCCGCAGTCGATGCACGCGCGGGGGTCGACGTAGAGCATGTCGGTGGTGGCGAAGTCCGGCTCGTCCGGGGTGGGGTGGATGCAGTTGACCGGGCACACGGTGACGCAGGACGCGTCGGCGCAGCAGGTCTGCGTGATCGCGAACGCCATGGATGGTCGCCGTGTTCAGGCGAGGTGGGCGCGCTGGTAGACGAACCGTGCCGCGCGGGTGAGCAGCCCGGCGGAGTCGAGGAACTCCATCAGGCCCGCACAGCTCGACCGCAGCATCGACCTGTGGTGCTCGTTGCGCCGGGCCTCGCGCACGGCACGCCTGGCGTCCAGCCCCGCGTTGGCGTACACCTGCGGGCTGACCATGCTGGTGACGATCACGTACGCCGCGATCGACACGACCAGCGCGTTGACCTGCCGGCGCACCACCCCGGCGCCCCGGAGCCGCGCTTTGGTCTCCTCCCGCGCGAACTTCATGTGCCGGGACTCCTCGACGACGTGGATGTTGTTGATCGTGCGCACGAACGGCACGACCCGCTCGTCGCGCATCCAGTCGCGCTGCATGACGTCGAGGACCTCCTCGGCGACGAGGATCGCCGCGTAGGCGGCCTCACCCGTCGCGACCGCCTTGAACACCCGGCCCAGCTCGACCGCGAGCCGGCCGGGCCGGTACGCCGGCGCACCGAGCTTGGCGGCGCCGCGGGCGAACATGATCGAGTGCCGGCACTCGTCGGCGATCTCGGTCAGCGCCCACTGGAACGCCGGGTCGGTCGGGTCCTTGGCGTAGAAGTCCCGCAGGATCATCTGCTGCAGGATCATTTCGAACCAGATGCCCGTGCTCGCCACCGACGCCGCTTCCTGGCGGGTGAGCTCGCGCTGCTGTTCCGGTGTCAGCTCATCCCAGTAGGCCGTCCCGAACAGCGTGCTCCACTCCGGGCTCATACCGTGGTAGGCGGTGTCGAGCGGCGTCTCCCAGTCGACCTCGCGCACCGGGTCGTACGACAGCTGCGCGGACGAGTCCAACAGCCGCCGCGCGGTCGTCTGCCGGTCGTTCTCCGCCACGACGTGCGTTTCGGACCTGGTCATCTGGACTCCTGCCGGTCGGGACCATGTCTGTTGCCGACGTTTACTGTTACCCATGGTAACACTAACTGTGGGAGTCGTCAGGGCCCGCGGGCTACCCGGCGCCGAGGAGTACGACCGCCAGCAGCGCGGGGTCCTCGCCGTGGTTACGCCACGCGTGTTCGGTGCCGCGCAGGACGACGGTGTCACCGGCGGCCAGCGCCGTCTCGGATCCGTCGGCGAGCGCGAGAGACACCGGCCCACGCACGACGGTGACCAGATCCACCGTCGGGGTCCGGTGCAGGTGCCCCACGGGATCCGGCGGGAGCGTCACGAGGCGAAACCGGACACCGCCATTCTCGGGGGCGGGTACGAACCCGGACGGAACGGCCGCGGTCAGGGCTCCCTCGGCAACGGCGTCACACGCGTACAACTCGACCAGCCGCATGCCCGGCGCCGGCTCGAGCCGCAGGGGTTCGCAGTCCTCGACGGCGTCGGCCAGGTGCGGAGTCATGAGATGGGTGGACATCACGCGCCCCTTCCTAATAGCGACAATGGTCGCGTTAGCTTAACACGACACTCATCGCGCTAAGCTGGTCGGTATGCACCCGGTCGATCGAGTCCGGACACGAACCGGCGGACGCAGCGCCACCGTGCGCGAGAAGGTCTTCACCGCCCTGCGCGAGACGCTGGCCAGCGGAAACCCCGACGCCCTCGCCATCGACGAACTCGCCCGACGCTCCGGCGTCCACAAGGCGACGATCTACCGGCGCTGGATGTCGACCTCCGGCGCACTCGCCGATCTCCTCGGCGAACTCACACCGCTCACGACCCCCCTGCCGGACACCGGTGATCTGCACCGCGACCTCGCGGGCGTCGCGGAACGCGTCGCGCGGACACTCACCTCCCCGACGAGCAACGCCATCGTCCACCACATCGCCGGCAGCACCGACGACAAGCTGAAACGCGCCGCGCAGGCCTACTGGGGCAGCCTCTTCGAACACACCGCCGAAGTCGTGCGGCGCGCCCAACGCCGCGCCGAGGCGTCACCGGAGGTCGACGCCATGGAGGCGATCGAGACCCTCCTGGCGCCCATCTACCTGCGGCTCCTCGTGACCCACGAACCAGTCGACGACGCCTTCCTCGCCCGTCTGGTCACCCGCACCGCGAGAATGCTCACGAAGTAAGGCGGTGGTGGTTTCCAGGAGTTCGTGCGTCTGGTCGCCGCGCGGGAGGCTGCCGTGCACGACGCGGCCTACGACGAGGATCTGCTGTTCGCCGCCTGCGTTGCCTACCGCGGCTCGCCGGAGTCCGTGTTCTTCACGCGGAGCCGAGTGACTGGATCAGGTGGCGCAGCGTCGTGCGGGCGTGCCGCAGGTCGGCGGCCGTCACTCCGCTGTCGGTGAGCATGGCGAGCCGGCGCGGTTCGCTCGCCGCCCACAGCTCGTTCAGGACGCGGGCACCGTCGGGGGTGATCGAGTACAGCATCGACCGGCGGTGCGCGGGATTCGGCTCGGGACGCAGGTGCCCGGCCTCGACCAGATCGTCGGCCACCCGCTGCACCGCCTGCCGGACCTGGCCGAGTCGGCGGGCGATCGCGGGGACGGTCAGCGGCTCCGCGGACACGACGCTCAGGACGTGCCAGCGAGCGACGGTCATGCCGCTCGCGGCGGCCTCCCGTTCGCTGATCCGCCGGCTCAGTCCGGCGAGTTCGTACACCTCGGCGATGAGGAGCCGGTAGTCAGTCACGAGGTCGGGCATAGTTGACAGCATACTGTCATTCGGGCATCGTGGCCGCATGGACGTCTCCGCGCGGATCGCGAGCGTGTTCACGGCGGCACGGCCTCGCCCTGAGCTCGCCGAGCACCTGGCCGTCTTCGAGCCGTTGATCGGCAGCTGGTCCCTGGTCGTGCGGAACTTCGCCGAGGACGGGACCGTGCGGACCACCGACGGTGAGTGGCATTTCGGCTGGGCGTTGGACGGGCGGGCGCTCGCCGACGTGTGGATCAGCCCGGCCAGGGCGAGCCGATCCGGCGGGGCGGACGGTGAGTGGGGGATGAGCCTGCGGTTCTACGACCCGCGGCTCGGCGCGTTCCGGTCCACCTGGCTCGGGCCCGGCCGCGGCTGGGTGATCCCGTTCGTCGGCAGGCCGACCGAGGACGGGTTCGCTCTCGAGGGCGAGGCGAACGGAGTCCGGTTGCGCTGGGTCTTCTCGGAGCTCACGGCCGAGAGTTTCGCCTGGCGCGCCGAGGAGACGCCGCCGGGCGCCGTGCGGTCCTTCGTGCGCCAACGCTTCCAGGCCCGCCGCGCACTCGGTTCGTGAGACAAGCCGTACCAGGGGGAAACGAATGCGTCTGCTACTGGCCACCTCCGCGAACGCCGGGCACTTCGGACCGATGGTGCCGTTCGCCGAGGCATGCCGCCGCGCCGGGCACGAGGTGCTGGTCGCGGCGCCCGTGTCGTTCGCGGCCGCCGTCGAACGCGCGGGCTTGCGGCACTGGCCGTGCCCGGACGTCGACCCGGACGAGCGGGCCGCGTTCATGGAGCGGTTCCTCGCGGCGCCGCCGGAGCAGCGGAACGAGATCACGGTGATGATGGGCGCCGAGATGGGTGCCCGGTCGATCCTGCCGGGGATGCTGTCGGCGATCGACGAGTGGCGGCCGGACGTCGTGCTGCGGGAGATCGGCGAGCTGGGGTCCGCGCTCGCGGCCGAGCTGCGCGGGGTGCCGCAGGTGCAGGTGCTGATCGGGCTCGCGAAGTTCCTCGGCTTCACGGCCGCGTTGGGCGGGCGGGCGCTCGCCGGGCTGCGTGTGTCGCTCGGTCTTCCGGCGGACGAGAACGGGCGGTTCCTGTCCGACACGCCGTCGGTCAGCCTGCTACCGCCGTCGTTCGAGGAGCCGGGCGGCCCGCGGGTGCACCGGTTCCGGCCGCCGGTGCCCGCGCCGGCGTCGGACTGGGGTGGTGAGGTGCCGCTCGTGTACGTGACGTTCGGGACGGTCTCCGCGCGGGTCCCGTTCGCGGCCGCGATGCTCCGGACGGTGGTCGAGGCGGTGGCGGACCTGCCGGTGCGGGTCCTCGCGACCGTCGGGGACGAGGGGCCGGTCGACGGGTTCCCGCCGCACGTGCGGGTCGAGCGGTGGGTGCCGCAGCACGAGGTGCTCGCGTCGGCGGCGGTGATGGTGTGCCACGGCGGGACGGGGACGGTGCTCGGCGGGTTGACCGCGGGGGTGCCGATGGTGGTGGTGCCGCAGTTCGCGGACCAGCCGGACAACGCCGCCCGGGTGGCGGCGACGGGTGTGGGGCTCGCCGTGGGTGGTGGCGAGGAACGGCCCGCCACGGCGGCGGAGGTGCTGGCGGCGGTGGAGAAGGTGCTGGGCTCGCCGTCGTACCGGGCGGCGGCCGCCGGGTTCCGGGACGAGATCGCGGGGCTGCTCCCGGTGGACGAGGCGGTCACGTTGATCACGGGCGTCGCGTGAGGACGCTCCGGTGCTGTGCGACCGGTCGCGGGTGAGAACGTCGGTCGCGATCCGCCGCAGCTGGTCGGTGAGCTGGTCGGGTGGGAACAGCCACAGGCCAAGGGAATCGGCACCGGCGCCACCCCCGAGGTCGCGACGGGCCGGCGCCCTCACCCGGTGAGGGGTGAGAGCGCCGGCCCGGCTGGGTGGACCGTGTTTCAGCGCTGGAGCGTCAGCACGCCCGGTCGGTAGGGCAGGAGGCCGTAGTCACCGCCGGAGCTGGGGCTCCGTCCCTGGTAGAGGAACTGCAGGTTGCAGGGGTCGATGGTCTTGGTCTGGTCGGGGTTGTTGCGGACCAGGTCGCCATGGCTGATGTCGTTGGTCCAGGTGGCGCCGCTGTTGGCCTTGCCGGCGAAGGGGTTGCTCTCGCTGGCGGCCTGCGGTGTCCACGAACCGCCCAGGCTCGAGGACGTGAACGAGCGGAAGTACCGTCCGTTGGCCCCGATCGCCTCGACGATCATGAGGTACTGGTTCTGGCCCTGGACCTTGTAGACCTCGACCGCTTCGAACAGGTTGTTCGTCGAGTCGCTCATGATCGTCGTGTAGGTCGAGCCGAAGCTGCCCGGGAAGTTCCCGATGGGCATGCTGGAACGGTAGATCTTTCCGTTGTCACCGGCGAAGAACAGGTACATGTTCGTGCCGTCACCGATGAGCGTCTGGTCGATGGGCCCGGTGCCGGAGCCGGAGATGCTCGCGGTGGAGAGCGTCTGCGGCGCCGACCAGCCGTTCGGGTTGGTGGGGTCGCTCGAGGTCCTGTAGCTGAACGCGGGTCCACCCCATTGGTAGGCGAGCACCCAGATGTTCTTCGGGGCGAAGTAGAGGAGTGTGGGGGCGACGGTGCCGGAGCTCATCCCGTTCTGGGTGGCCGAGGCCATGTCGGACCAGTTCGTGAAGGTGCTGAAGTTCATCGAACCCCAGCTCGTTCCGGTGTCGTGCGTCGTCGCGTATACCAGGTGCCTGCCGTTGTAGACGACGTTGGTGAAGTCCTTGAGTGAGACCCACCCCTGCCTCGGGTTCGCCAGCGATCCCGTCGAGGTCCAGCGGTACGTCGACGGAAGCGAGCACTGGCCGGGCGGGTTGGTGTCGCCGCCCAGGCGGACGAGCTGCCACTGCTGGTTCGACCCGTTCCGGTCGGCGTACTGGACGACGGCCGCTCCGTCCGCGGTCGACGAGCCGGTCACCTCGACGGCCTTGCCGCTGTTGCGGTTGATCAGCCGGACGTAGCCGCTGTCGGCGTCGGCGAGGCGGAACTGCTGGTTGGTTCCGTTGAGGTCGGTCCACTGCTGGACCTTCGCGCCGTCGGCGGTCGACCAGTTGTCGACGTCGAGCACCTTGCTGGAGTTCTTCGACTTCAGCCGGTAGTAGCCGCCGCCGGAGTCCACGAACTGCCACTGCTGGTTGGCGCCGTCGTGGCGAGTCCACTGGTGGACCACCGCTCCGTCGGCGGTGGAAACGCCGGAAACGTCCAATGCCTTGCCGCTGTTGCGGTTGATCAGCACGTACCACGCACTCGGGTCGACGGTCGCCGCCGACGCCACACCGGTGTGGAACGCGACCGCCCCGCTGGCCACGAGGACGGCCGCGAGCAGGATGACCAGCGCGCGCACCCCACCCCTGCGCCGGACGCGACCCCCACGATGCGGCGCTCGGGGTGGCACGGTCGGTGGGGCCTGGCCCATCGAACTCATGGTGGTTCTCCTTTACGGTATCAGGGCTGCGCGAGGCCGAAATGCGATTAGGGAGCGCTCCCAGATCGGTGCGCGTCAGCGGCGGACAGGCTGGCGACCTCTACAACTCTGCCGCCGGTGCGGTTGACGAGCACATACCACGCACCCTCGCGTCGTCAGTCGCCGCCGACGCGCCAGCCATGTCGTTGACGGGCCTGGTCAGACTGGCGTTGGAACTCATCGCGGCTCCTTTCGAAGCGAAGGCGGTGATCGGGCCGGCGCCCATGTTAGCGTTAACATTCGTGCCCGTAGAACGTGCTCACGTCAATTGAGGCATTGAAAGTTTCGGTGAACATCGCCGCTTCATGCAGATTGCCAGATTGTTTCCGAACCTTCAAGGGGTAACTATTGCGTGACTTCCGCACGCGAAAGTTTCGGACCGCCGTTCGTGAAGCCGGCGCCGAAGTCCGAGCTCCAGAACCTGTTTTCGCACCGGGTGCCGAATGTGAGCAGGGATGCGGGTGATGGCAGGTACCTCGATCACCGGGCTTCAGCCGACGTTGTCCTGGTGGTCGGCGTACTCCGGTGCGCGGGTGGCCGACCGGGTGGTGACGAGGAACGCGGCGCCGACCGAGAGCAGTGCGCCGAGGAGGTAGGGGGCGAGCACCGCCAGGTCGAACAACGCGCCGGCGACGAGCGGGCCGGACGCCCGGGCCGCGGAGGCGGCGGACTGTCCTCGTCCCATCCGGGCGCCGAGCTCCGTCGCCGGGCCGGCGGCGGCGAGCATGCTGGATGCCGCGACGGTGGCCACACCGTTGCCGGCCGACACCGCGAGAACGGCTGCCACGAACGGGAGTTGGGGGAGGAACGGCATGGCCAGCAGCCCCAGCGCCATGCCGGCCGCGCCGGCGGTGGCGACCGTGGCCTCGCCCCAGCGGTGTGCGGCGGGGGCGACGAGGAAGCCCTGCACGACGGTCAGGACGAGGCCGGCCGCGGCGAGGAGGACGCCGACGAACCCGGGACCGGCGCCGAACCGGGTCGCGGCGAGGTAGGCGACTGTTGTTTCCATGCCGACGAACGCCGCCATGGTGGCGAAGCCGGCGACGAGCAGAGGCCACGGTGCGACCCGGCGGCCCGCTGCCGGGGGTCGCGGTCGGTCGGCTCGGCCGGGTGGCAGGACCGCGACCGCGAGGGCCAGGTTGGCAGCCGCCAGGCCGGCACCCGCCCAGGCCGTCGTGGCGAAACCGAGGGGAGAGGCCAGCGCGCCGAGCGCCGGGCCGATGGTGAACGCCAGGCCGATGGCGGCGCCGACGTGGCCCATGGCCCTGGTACGGCCGGCTGGGCCGGCGAGGTCGGCGGCGAAGGCCTGGGCCACGCCGATGCTGCCACCGCACAGCCCGGCCAGCGCGCGGGCGACGAGCAGCAGCCACAGCGAGCCGGCCAAGCCCAGCAACGCCAGTGACGCCGCCGACCCGGCCAGGCTGAGCAGGAGCAGTCGGCGCCTGCCGTGCCGGTCGGCCAGGCGGCCGAGTGTCGGCGCGGCCGCGGCCTGGCACAGGGAGTAGCTGGTCAGCACGACGCCGAGCCACAGGGCGTCGCCGCCCAGGGACGTCACCTGGAAGGGCAGTGCCGGCAGGACGAGGGTGAAGCCGAGCAGGTCGACGAACACCGTCGCGTACAGGGCGAGTTGTGCGCGTGTCCCAGAAATCGGTCCCACATCCTCTCCGGCCGGCGTGCCGGGATACTACAAGTTGTAGTAGACAGGGTTGTGTCCGGTGTTCCGGTCGCGCTTAGGATCGGCAAGGTGGTGGGCAGGTTGGGTGAGTTGGAACGGGCGGTCATGGAGGTCCTGTGGGACCGCGGTGAGCCGTGCGTCGTCCGCGACGTCGTGCGGGCGCTGTCCGAGCGGGACCTGGCCTACACCACGGTGATGACCGTGCTCGACCGGCTGGAGAAGAAGGGCGTCGTGCGGCGCCGGCGCGACGGTCGGGCCTGGCTGTACGAGGCGACCTCCAGTCGCGAGGGCTACGTCGCCCAGTTGATGCTGGACGCGCTCGACCTGACCGGTGACCGGTCCGCCGCGCTGACCCACTTCGCGATGTCGGTCAGCGAGCCGGAGGTCGAGGTGCTCAGCGAGGCGTTGCGGCAGGCCGCCCGCCGGCCCGACGACCAGGCATGAACGCGACGCTGCACCTCGCGATCACGTTCGCGCTGTGCACGCTGCTGGTGCGGCCGCTCGCGCGGGCGCGCTGGGTGTGGCGCTCGCCGCGGACCGGGATCCTGCTGTGGCAGATGCTGCTGGTGACGTGGGTGCTGTGCGTGGTCGGCGCGGCGTTCGCGATCGGCCTGTCGCCGTACGGCCGGGACATCCCGTCCGCGCTCGGTCGCTGGCTGGGTGATGACCCCCGGCCCGCCGGTTTCACCGCGCTGCACGTCGCCGGGCTGGTCGCCGGGTTTGTCCTGACGGCCGCGCTGGTGGTCGGCCTCGTCTGGTCGTGGGTGCGTGTGGTCCGCGTCCGGCGCCGGCACCGCGACATGCTCGCGCTGGTGGCTCGGGAGGACTCGGGCCTGCCCGGGGTCCTGATCCTCGACCACCCGCTCGCCGTCGCCTACTGCCTGCCGGGTCTGCGGGCGCGGGTCGTGTTCAGCACCGGGACCCTGTCGACGCTGTCCGAGCGGGAGCTCTCGGCCGTGCTGGCCCATGAGCGGACCCATGCGCGTGAGCGGCACGACCTGGTGCTGCTGCCGTTCGTCGCCCTGCGCCGGTTGCTGCCCGCGAGCCGTCTGTCGGCACGGGCGGCGGAGGCGGTCGCGCTGCTCGTGGAGATGCGCGCCGACGAGGGCGCGTGCCGGACACAGGGCGCCGGTTCGCTCGCGCACGCACTGCGCCGCCTCACCCGTGTCGCCGTCAGCCCGCCCCCTGGTGCGATCGGCATCGCGGACGGCGGGGTGGACGCCCGGTTGTCCCGGCTCGGCGGAGGGGCCGGCCCGCTGCCGTTGTGGCTGCGGTGGCTGGTGCTGGTGGGCGGTGTGGTTCTGGTGTCGACCCCGCTGAGCTTCCTGGCCGTCTGATCGAACACCGCCCCACCTCGACCGGCTCGACGCGGCCTATGATCTACTACAACTTGTAATACTACGACTTGTAGTGAATGGGAGCGATGGATGACCTCGCCTGGCGTGTTGAGTGACTGGCTGTTCACCAGTGCCGTCGGCGTCTACATGGTGGCCGCGCTGTCGAGCGCCGTCGAGTACGTCCTCGGCCGCCACTCCACCCTGCGGACCCGGCCGGTACGGGCCGCCGTCGGTGCCGGTGCTGGGGGTGCGGCACCGACGGCCCCCGCCGGGATGGCGCTGTCCCAGCGGGTTGGCCGGGTGGGGGTGGCCCTGACCGTGCTCGGTGTGCTGCTGCATGCCATGGCGGTCGTGCTGCGGGGTGTGGCGACGGAACGGATCCCGTGGGCGAACATGTACGAGTACCTGTCGGCGGTCGGCCTCGCCGCCGTCGGCGCCTGGCTGTACGTGCTGCGCAGGCACCCGGTGCGCCGGGTCGCGGTGTTCGTGCTGCTGCCGATCGCGCTGTTGCTGTTCCTGGCCGGCAACCTCCTCTACACCGAGGTCGCGCCGGTGCAGCCGTCGCTGCGGTCGTACTGGATCGTGATCCACGTGACCGCCGCGATCATGGCCAGCGGGGTGTTCCTGATCTCCGGGGTGACGAGCGCGCTGCACCTGGTCAGTGCGCGCGGACAGGGCAGGGCGCTCGCGGACCGGTTGCCGCCGCCGGAGTTCCTCGACCGGCTCGCCTACCGCAGTGGCGTGTTCGGGTTCGTCACGATCACCTTCGCGATCGTCACCGGGGCGATCTGGGCGGAGTCGGCGTGGGGCCGGTACTGGGGGTGGGACCCGAAGGAGACGTTCGCGTTCGTCTCCTGGGTCTGCTACGCCGCCTACCTGCACGCGAGGGCGACCTCCGGCTGGCAGGCGCGGCGCGCGGCGTGGCTGAACGTCATCGGGTTGGTGGTCGTGTTGTTCAACCTGTTCTTCGTGAACCTGGTGGTGGCCGGCCTGCACTCGTACTCGGGCAGGTGAATCAGGTGACGTCGCGGCGGATCGTGGTGGTCAGCGCGACGGCGGCGAACACCGCGGCGTAGGCGGCGAGGACGAGCGCGGCACCCCACTGGGGGAGGAGGTTCTGGACGCCCATGGCGTTGAGGGCCATGCCGGCGCGGTTGGGGAGCCAGCGCCCGAGGTCACCGAGCAGGTTGGCGACGGTGGTCTCGACCAGGACGATCCAGACCAGGGCGATGACGACGGCCGCGGTGAGGTTGCGGATCAGGGCGCCGAGGCTGACGCCGACCACGGCGTAGGCGAGGTTGAACGCGACGATCCCCACGAGGATCCGGTCGGCCTGTGCGGCGGCGAGGTCGAGGGTGCCGCCCTTGGCGGTGGTCCAGATCGCGGTGGTGGCCAGGCCGGTGACCGCGCTGATCGCGCCGAACAGGACACCGACGGCGCCGTAGGCGGTGAGCTTGGCGATGATCACCGGCGTGCGGGTGGGGGTGGCGAGGTAGGTGTCGGTGATGCTGCGGTGCCGGTACTCGCCCGCGACGGCGGTGATGCCGAGGACCAGGCTGAGGATGGCCGACGCGATCCCGGCGTGGGCCAGCAGGGTGCCGACCCCCTTCGGGGTGTTCAGGTTCGTGCCGCCGACCGCCAGGCCCGAGACGCCGGCGATGATGAGGGACTGCTGGATGGCCAGGATCAGCCAGGTGGCGCGAACGGTGCGGAGCTTGGTCCATTCGGTGACGATCAGCATGGGGTTTCCCTTCAGCGGGTCAGCTCGAGGAACGCGGCCTCCAGCGAAGGATTGGCCTCGGTCAGTGTGGACAGTGGGCCGGCGAAACGCAGGCGGCCCTGGTGGATGATCACGGCGTGGTCGGCGAGTTGGGCGATCTCGCTGAGCACGTGGCTGGAGATCAGGACGGTGCAGCCGGCGTCGGCCCGGTCGCGGAGCAGGCCGCGGAGCCAGGCCATGCCTTCCGGGTCGAGGCCGTTGGCGGGTTCGTCGAGGATGAGCACGGACGGATCGCCGAGCAGGGCCGCGGCCAGGCCGAGACGCTGGCGCATGCCCAGTGAGTAGCCGCCCACGCGACGGCCGGCGGCGTCGGCCAGCCCGACCTGGTCGAGCACCTCGTCCACCCGGGACGCCGCGACTCCGGTGGTGGCCGCCAGGATGCGGAGGGTGTCGCGGCCGGTCCGGCCGGGGTGGAAGCCGGTGGCCTCCAGCACCGCGCCGACCGTGTGGCGTGGGTGGGGGAGCTCGCGGTAGGGGTTGCCGTCGATCAGCGCGGTACCGCTGGTGGGTTGGACCAGACCGAGCAGCATGCGCAGGGTGGTGGTCTTGCCGGCGCCGTTGGGGCCGAGGAACCCGGTCACCTGGCCCGCCGGCACGTCGAAGGTCAGGTCCTCGACGGCGGGCACCTGCCCGAATCGTTTGGTGAGCCCGTTGACCGTGACCGTGCTCATGGGTTTCCTCCTGGGAAGTGGTTGTCCTGCGGTGATGGGGAGCGTGAGCTGGATGCGGAGGCCGGGCGAGGCGGTGGTGGCGGTGGCCCGCCCGCCGTGGCTCTCGGCGACCTGGGCGACGATGGCGAGCCCCAGCCCGGACCCGGCACCGGTGTGGTCGACGCGGTAGAACCGGTCGAACAGGCGGGGGAGCGCGTCGTCGGCCACGCCCGGGCCGTCGTCGCTGACCTCGATGACCACCTCGCCGTCGCGTTGGTGGGCGGTGACGGTTCCGGTCGTGCCGGGCGGGGTGTGGGTGCGGACGTTGGCGAGCAGGTTGTCGACCGCGCGGCGCAGCAGGTCCGGGTCGCCCGTCGTGACCAGGCCCGGCGGGATCTCGCCGGTCCAGGTCCGGTCGGGGTCGGTGCCGCGGGCGTCGTGCACGGACTCGGCGAGCACGCCGGTCAGGTCGATCCGTTCGCGTCGGGTGGTGGGTTCCTGGTCGAGGCGGGCCAGCCGGAGCATGTCGTCGACCAGGCCGCCCATGCGTTGGGCGCTGACCCGGATGCGGCGCATGGCCTCGTCGATCTCGGCGCGGGTGGTGAGCGCGCCCTGCTCGTGGAGTTCGGCGTTGGCGCGCAGGGAAGTCAGGGGCGTGCGCAGCTCGTGGCTGGCGTCGGCGAAGAACCGGCGCATCCGCTCCTGCGCGGCACGCTGTTCGGCCACCGACGTGTGGATGCGGCCCAGCATCCGGTGCAGCGCGAGGCCGAGCCGGCCCACCTCGGTGTCCGGGGTCCGGGACGTGATGGGCTGGATGGTGTCCCCGGCGGTGATCCGGTCGGCCTGCGCGGCCATCGTTTCCAGCGGCCGCAGCCCGCGCCGGACCACGACCAGCCCGCCGGCCGCCAGCACGGCCATCGCGATGACCGTGGCGACGGCCAGGATCACCTGCAGCGTGTGGAGCGCGTCGGTGACCGAGCGGAGGTTGACCGCGGCGACGAGGATCCCGTTCCCGGTCGCCACGGCACGCAGCCGGAACGAGCCGTTCCCGCCGGTGCCGGGCACGGTGCGGATCTGGTCGGACTCGGCCAGCGCGGCGAGGTCCGCCGGCAGGGCCGGCGTGACGTCCGGTGGCGCCGCGACCGGGACGACCCGGCCGTCCGGGGTGACGACCGCGAGGTAGTAGTCGTTGGGCGCGAGGTCGGGCAGCGGTGGCGGCCGCCAGCGGTCGGACTCCGCCACCAGGTCCGCCGACCGCGCGCCATGGGTCGCCGCGACCTGGTTGAGGATGCTGTCGATGCGGCGGGTCTGCGAGTCGCGCAGCGCGATCACGGTGGCCACGTCGAACACCACGATCACGGCGGTGGCGACCACCAGCAGGCCGGCCAGCAGCCGCACGCGCAGCGACACCGGCCGTCTCATGGTTGCCGCAGCCCGAAGCCGACACCGCGTTCGGTGTGGATGAGGTCCGGGGTGCCGAGCTTGCGGCGCAGGTAGCTGACGTAGGTGCCGACCACCGTGCTGGAGCCGTCGAAGTCGTAGCTCCACACGTGCCGCAGCAGCTGCTCGCGGGTCAACACCCGGCCGGCGTTGAGCATCAGGTAGCGCAGCAGCCGGAACTCCGTGCGGGACAACGGAACCAGCTGCCCCGCGCGGCGCACCTCGTAGCTGTCCTGGTTCAGCTCGACGTCGGCGAACCGCAACGTCACCCCGGCCCCGTCCGGCCGGGTGCGCCGCAGCACCGCCCGGACCCGCGCGGCCAGCTCCTCCAACCCGAAGGGCTTGGTCACGTAGTCGTCACCGCCCAACCCGAGCCCGGTGACCTTGTCCTGCTGGGTGTCCTTCGCGGTCAGGAAGATCACCGGCACCGTCGCCCCCTCCTCCCGCAGCCGCCGCACGACCGTGAACCCGTCCACGTCGGGCAGCAGGACGTCCAGCACGATCAGGTCCGGTTCCGCCGCCCTGGCCTGCCGCAGCGCGGCCTGCCCCGTCGCGGCGGTGTCCACCTCGAAACCGAGGAACCGCAGCGACACGGCGACGGCGTCGAGGATGAACGGCTCGTCATCCACGACCAGCAACCTGTGTGTGCTCATCGCCCGAGATCCCATCACCTCGACCGCACCGGCCGCAGCGGCCGGCCGCGAACTCACACGAAACTCCCACGTTCGCCGAACGGTCCTCGCACACTCCTGCGGTTGTCTCACCACCGACCGACCAAAGGAGGAACTCATGCGCATCCGAGCCGTGACAGTCGCCTCGGTACTCGCCATCTCCCTCGCCGCCCCCGCACAGGCCGCGGATCGACGGCCCGACATCGCCGCGGACTGGCTCACCCGGACCATCGAGACCGTCGCGGTGACCGGGCCGTTCGACGGCGACCGCGCGTGGGCGATCGCCTGGCTGTCCGCGTCGCGAGCGATCCGGACTCCCGGGCGGCCCGCGTTCCAGGACGCGGCCGTGGCGACCGCCGTGCACGACGTGCTCGCCACCCTCGTCCCCGACCGGAAGGACACGCTCGACACCGCGCTCGCCACCTCGCTGGCCGCCATCCCCGACGGCCCCGGCGAGCAGGCCGGGATCCGCGCCGGACAGCGGGCAGCCGCCCGCACCCTGGCCGAACGCGAAGGCGACGGCCTCGACCTCGCCTCGGTCAACAGGCCGTTCACCCCGCCGCCGCCGGCCCCGGGTGTCTACCGCCTCCCACCCGACGCCACCGCCACGGTCGGCGCCGGCCTCGGCGAGGCGCGCCCGTTCCTGCTCGACCGCGCCGACCGGTACCGCCCCGGCCCACCGCCGGCCGTCGGCAGCAGGACCTACCGCCGCGACCTGGACGAGGTGCGCCGCTACGGCTCCGCCACGTCCACCGACCGCACCCGGGAACAGACCGACCTCGGCCTGCTGTGGGCCCAGAGCCCACTCGCCGCCTACACCAACGTCCTACGCCCGCTCGTCGCCGACCGCGGGCGAACGCTGACGTGGAAGGTGAACCTCCTCGCCGCGTTCACCACCGCCGCCATCGACACCTCGATCGCCGTGTCCGAAGCCAAGTTCACCTACCTGCGCTGGCGCCCGGTCACCGCGATCCGCGAAGCCGACGGCGATCCGGCCACCGAACCCAACCCGACCTGGACACCGCTGCTGCCCACCCCACCCGGGCCGGAGTACCCGAGCGCACACGCCGCCTGGGCCGGCGCCGCCGAACAGGTCCTCGAACACTTCACCGGCGCCCGCACCCCGGTGGCCTTCACCATCTCCACGACCGTCGACGGGCGGGTCATCACCCGCGACTATCCCCGCGGCACCCGCTGGTCGGCCCTCACCCAGGAGAACATCGACGCCCGCGTCTGGGTCGGCGCCCACTACCGCACCTCCGACACCACCGGCGCCGGCCTCGGCCGCCGCGTCGGCGACCACGACCTCCGCGTGCTGAACGGGTAGAACCGCGGGAAACATCCGCCGGCAGGCATGGAAAAGAGGCGAAACACCATTCTGGTGAAATCGCCTACAGGTATGGGAAATGTTCGGTGTCGGGCTTTCCTGTTCTTTTCTTCGCTGGTTAGGCTCGCCGGCATGACCACGACCAGAAACCCGTCTCCCGGCCGCCGGAAATGGTCGGCATGGTGCCGGATGGCAGCCGTCGCGGTGGTTTCCGCCGCTGCACTGCTCGCCGTCGCCCCCGCCGCCGCCGCGGACGTCGAGTTGACCGGTAGCAACCCGGCGCAGGGGGCGACTCTCACCGCGGCGTTGCCGGCGGCGGCGTTGACCTTCAGCGAGCCGGTGAACGGCGAGAAGATCTCGATCACCCTCGCCGGTCCCGCCGGGGCGGTGGCCCTGCCCGGGCCACCGTCCAGTGTGGACGCCACGGTCAACCAGCCGCTGCCGGCCGAGCTGCCGAACGGCGCCTACACCCTCACCTTCGCGGTCGTGGCGGCCGACGGACACCCGCTGTCGGGCAACGTCGCGTTCACCGTCGCCCTGCCCGCGACCGAGACGACCAGCTCAGCGCCGCCGGCCACGACGACCACCACGGCCGCGACGAGCCAGGCCGATCCGGCCCCGGCCGCCCAGGACACCGAGGACAGCTCCTCGCCGCTGGGGTGGATCCTCGGCGCCGTCGCGGTCGTGCTCGTGCTGGCCGTCGTGTTCGTGGTGCTCGCCCGCCGCCGCCGCGCGAGCTGATCACGCCACGTCACGTGTCGGTCGGGGTGGACCTGGTTGGTCGGCGGCCGCGGAGCAACCCGCCGAGTGCGAGGCCGAGGGCCAGTGCACCCACCGCGAGTCCGGCGCCGCCGAGCCAGCGTGCCGGGTCGTCCTGCCCGGCGGCGGCTTCGGTGGTGCCGGGCTCGTCCGAGTGCTCGGCGTCCGGCTCGGCGGCCTCGTGCCCCGCGGTGGGTGAACCGGTCAGGTCGATCACCGGGGCGGGTGACTCCGGCTCCTCGCCGTTGTCACCGGGTGGCTGGTTCCAGTTCGACACCTTGTTGTCGTCGTAGGACTGCGCGGTCGGGATGACGAGCTGGTCGGTGTTGTCCGGCAGGCCGGTGACGAGGATCGTGAACACGCCGAACTCGCCGGGGCCGATCCGGTTCCCGGGCTGCGCGGTCCAGCTGACCGACCGCACGGCCTGGGTGATCGTGGTGTTGTTGACCTTGACGGGCTTGTCGAGCTTGCCGGTGACGACGTGGGTGGTCCACCCCGCCTTGGGTTCGGCGCGGAAGAAGATGATCGGGTTCTCCTGCGGCAGGGTCATCTCCACCTTGATGGTGCCGGCCGTTTCCGACTCGTTCGGGACCTGGAACGCCACCCGGCTGTAGCCGCTGCGGGTGATCTCGCTCGGGTTGGTGCTGATGTGCGCGCCGGCGGTGGCGGCCGTGCCGATGACCGCCACGGCCGTGATGGTCGCGACCGCGGCGGCGCGGGCCGCGAGGCGCGAGATGTTCATGGACAACGCGAGTACTCCTGACATGACACGAGGACGGGGCGCCCATGGGGAGTCCCGTGCGGAGGTTGGGTCGAGGGGGTTCAGCGTGTCCGGGGTGGTCCGCGACGCGCACAGCCGCGGACGAGTGGTGTCGCGGGCGGCCGGTCGTCCCCGCGCCAGTTCGTCGGCGTCAGGACCGGCGGGCCGGCGGGCGCCGCAACGGTGACCACGCAGGGCAGCAGCGCGGCCGCCGCGGCACGCAGGCGGGACAGCAGGCCGTCCACGTGGGACAGCACGAGGGCGGTGAGCACGACCGCGGCGGCGTGGGCGGTGACCATCGACAGTGGACTCATGGCCAGGTGGTCGTGGCCAGGATGGTCGTGGTTGGACACGGTGAACAGCACGTGCATCGCGACCTGTGCCGCACTGAGCAGACCGAGTGTCGCGAGCCGGCCGGCGCACCGGTCGGCCAGCCGGGCGGCGACCACGCCGACCAGGACCGCGACCGGCAGTATCCCGCCGAGGTGTGGGCCACCGCCGCCACCGGCCGCGTGCGCGGTCAGGGCGATGAGGGTGGCCGCGACCGCGAGCACCACACCACGCACCGGGCTCGACGCCCGGTCACGGTGGGTGACACGCGGATTGCTCACGCCGGCAGTATTCCCTATGTCCAGTGATGAGAGGATGACGGTTCATGACCACCGAACAGGACGTCACAGACCTCGACGAGGACACGGCCGAGACCGTCGCGCCCCGTCGCGCCGGTTCCCGTGTCCTGGTGTACGTGGCCGCGGCCCTGGCGTTGCTGCTGGTGGGGGCGGCGGCGGGCATGCTGGTCACGCGCGCCGCCGACGACGAGGCCGGGGTGCCGGGGCTGGCGTCGGTGGACGTCGGGTTCTGCCAGGACATGCGCTTCCACCACCAGCAGGCAGTCACCATGGCCACGATCGCGGGTGGTCGGTCCAGTGACACCCTGGTGCGCGCCCTCGCCTACGACATCGAGGGCGGGCAGATCGCGCAGATCGGCATGATGAGCGGCTGGCTCGAGCTGTGGGAGCGTCCCGCGTACGCCGAGCAGGGCAAACACATGACGTGGATGCCGGCCGACCAGCGGCACGGCACGCACGGCGACGCCGGTGGCGTGCGCGTCATGCCGGGGATGGCGACCCAGGACGAGCTTGCCCGGCTCCGGTCGCTGTCCGGGCGAGAGTTCGACGTCTTCTTCCTGCAGTTGATGCTGCGCCACCACCAGGGCGGGTTGCCGATGGCGAAGTACGCGGCCGAGCACGCCGCGATCGCCGTGGTCCGCAACCTCGCGAACAAGATCGTGAAGGCCCAGACACACGACATGCGGGTGATCACCGCCATGCTCGACGAGCGTGGGGCGCAGCCGCTGCCGGCGCCGAGCTAGGGCGTCAGAAGTTCAGGCCCGCCACGAAGGCGAACACCACGAACAGCACCACCGTGGCCAGGACGAGGAGAACCGTCCCCACATCACGCCGTGACATCCGCGCGGGAAGCCTCATGTCGTGCTCCTCTCGCTCCGGACCCAGACTGCGCCCTCGCCCGGCACGACGCAAGTGCGCGACCGGCCGGCACGCGGTCGTCCCGTGCTCGTACTCGCGTCGTGTCGAACTGAAGCCGATGTCGAATCCACCATGACCAGTCGTCCACTGTGGATGGACGGATGACGGTGTCGTGCCTGGTGGGTGAGGAAATCATGGCTGACCCGTGCGGTGGTAATCGCCAAACCCTCGCTGTTGCGGCGTTGTCGCGTGACGTGCCGGGTTCCTACCGTTTTGGCATCCGCTGTCGCCACTACGGAGGCCCGACGTGCTCGCTGTGCTGTCCAACCTGACCTATCGCCGGTTGTTCACCGCGCAGGTGGTCGCGCTGACCGGTACCGGTCTCGCGACCGTCGCGTTGGGACTGCTCGCCTACGACGTGGCGGGCGCCGACGCGGCCGCGGTGCTCGGCACGGCGCTGGCCATCAAGATGATCGCCTACGTCGCCATCGGGCCGCTCGCGGGCGCGCTCGCCGCGATCCTGCCGCGCAAGGCGTTGCTCGTCTCGCTCGACCTGGCCCGGGCCGGCATCGCGCTGTGCCTGCCGTGGGTGGACCAGGTCTGGCAGGTGTACCTGCTGATCTTCCTGCTGCAGGCCTCGTCGGCCATGTTCACGCCGACCTTCCAGGCCACCATCCCGGACATCCTCACCGACGAGCGGGACTACACCCGCGCGCTGAGCCTGTCCCGGCTGGCCTACGACCTCGAGAGCCTGCTCAGCCCGCTGTTCGCGGCCGCCGCGCTGGCCGTGATCACCTACGACACGTTGTTCGCCGGGACCGCGGTCGGGTTCGCCGCGTCCGCGCTGCTCGTGGTCTCCGCCGTGCTGCCCGCGACCCGTGCCCGGCCGGCGAACCGCGGGCTGCGTGCCACGACCCACGGGTTGCGGATCTACCTGGCCACGCCGCGACTGCGGGGGCTGTTCGCCGTCCACTTCGCCGTCGCCGCGGCGGGTTCGATGGTCCTGGTCAACACGGTGGTCTACGTCCGGGACGTGCTGGGCCGCGACGAGACCTCCGTCGCGATCGCGTTGGCCGCCAACGGACTCGGCTCACTCGTCGCGGCGTTCACGTTGCCGCGGCTGCTCGACCGGTTCCGCGACCGCACGGTCATGCTGCGTGCGGGTGTCGTGCTGGCGGCGGCGCTCCTGGTGGGCGTGGCGGCGACCATGCTGCTCGGCGCCGCGCGCTGGCCGGTCCTGCTGATGCTGTGGGCGGTCATCGGCGTGGGTAGCTCCTTGATACTGACACCGGGTGGCCGGCTGCTGCGCCGCTCCGCCGACCCGGCCGACCTGCCGGCGCTGTTCGCCGCGGACTTCTCGCTGTCCCACGCCTGCTGGCTGATCTGCTACCCGCTGGCCGGCTGGCTCGCCACCCAGGCCGGTATGGCCACGGCCCTCGCCGTGCTCGGGGCGCTCACGATCGGTGCCACCGCGGTGGCGGCTCGGCTGTGGCCCGCGCGTCCACACGTTCCGGCACCCGCGCTCCCGGTGGCGTAACGCTTCGCCGGGCATCGCGATTGTCTGGAAGTGGCCCTGCCCACGAGGAAAGACGGTAGCGCCGGTGTGCCAGCGTTGGTGAGACACACACCGCCGGCCAATCACGAAGGCGGAGGATGACTCCAGGTGGGCGATCGGGTGTCGGACAGGTCGCACCGGTGACTCGATCGCTGGCCGCCCCGCAGAGCCACCCGCGGTGGTTCCGCGGAGGAGTGCTCGCGCTCGTCTCGACGTTGCTCGGTGTCGCCGTGCACGCCGCCGCCGGTGGCACGTCCCCGCACCCCAGCGTGCTGCTGCCGCTCGCGGTGGTGACGGCCGCCGCGGGGGCCGGTCTGGCCGGTGAGAACCCATGCGCGACCAGGGTGATCGGGGTGCTCGCCGCGGCACAGCTGGTGATGCAGGTGCTGTTCGTACTGGGGCACCGGGCACACCCACACACCGGCGCACTCGCCGGGCCGGTGACCATGATCGCCGGCCAGCTCGCCGCGATCATCGCGATCGGGTTGTTGCTGGTACACGCGGACTCGGTGCTGGTCTGCCTGGCGGACGCGGTGGCGGCCGCACGGCCGGTCTGGTGGACGCGGCCGGCCGCCCCACTCGTCGCCGCCCGGCCGCGCTGGACGGGTGATCACCGTCGGCGGCATGGTGTGCTGCTCGCGCGGAGTTGCCCGCGCCGCGGGCCTCCCACCACCGACTGAGCTCGGTTGCCTTTCGGACGGCGGATCTCGTCGTGCGCGCGTGAAAAGACTTTGTTTCCCAAGGAGTACAGGCATGCCCATGAACAGCACGGCCCAACGGCACCTCCATACCGCGGTCCACCGTGGGAAAAGGTTGGCCGTACGAGGACGAGAGTTATTGTTGAGAACCCTGGTGACGGTGGGATTTCGCCAGTCGGAGTCCAGGATCGCCGCCGACTCGCAGCGGTACTGGGCCCGGACGGACGGGAAGAGGTGGGCGGCGAACTCCCACTGGCGTGCCGCGCCGGAGTTCGGTGACGGCGAGCTGTGGTCCCGGATCGGGCGCGAGCACCTGGAGCTGTTCGAACGGGGCGCGCGGATGGCCGGGTTCACGCGTCCATGGGACCGGATCGTCGAATGGGGCTGCGGCGGCGGCGCGAACGCCGTGCACTTCGCGCCGCGTGCCAAGGAGTTCATCGGTGTCGACATCTCGCTGGAGACCCTCGACGAGTGCACGAAACAGGTGGCGGCCGTGTGCGGCACGCCCTTCCAGGCCGTGCCGATCGACGTCGCCCACCCGGAGAAGGCGACCGGGCTGATCTCCGGGCAGTGCGACATCTTCCTCTGCCTCTACGTGTTCGAACTGCTCCCCACACCCGAGTACGGCGCGCGAATCCTCCGCATCGCCCGGGAACTCCTCGCCCCCGGCGGCCTCGCCCTCATCCAGGTCAAGTACGACGACGGCCGGTGGTCGACCGGGCCACGCCGCCGGTCCTACACCACCGCGGTCGCCGAGATGACGACCTACCCCATTCCCACCTTCTGGCAGCTGGCCGAGAACTGCGGCTTCACCCCGGAGATGGTCCACCTGGTGCCGAAGAACGAGCTCGACGAGCGCTACGCCTACTTCCTCCTCAGCAAGCCGGACCAGGACTCCGGGCGGGTGGCGGCCACGTAGTACGGGAACGGGTGCGGGTCGCCGCGGGTGCTCGCGGCGGACGAGCCGTGCTCTGCTCAGAGGTGGGCGAGTGCTTCGCGGACGGTGATGCGAGAGGCGCGAGTGGCCGCCGCGTCGGTGGCGATGGCCGCGCCGGCGAGGACGAGCACGACCCAGATGCCGGTGCCGAGCGGGGAGATCCGCAGCGGGAGCGCCAGGCCGCCGAACAGGTTGCCGAGACCGGCGCCGAGCAGTGCGGTGAGCCCGACGGTCGGCAGCGCGGCGACCACGCAGCTGGTGAGGGCGAGGAACAGGCCTTCGGCGACCACGATGCGCCGCACCGCCTTCGGGCGGGCGCCGATGGCGTGCATGACGCCGAACTCGCGGGTCCGGTCGAGCACGTTGGCGCTCATGGTCGAGGCCAGACCGATGGCACCCAACACCCCCAGCGGTAGGGCGACGCCGAGCAGGACCAGCAGGACCGGCCCGAGGTGTGCCGAGCTCGCCGCGGTGCCCCGGCTGACCGACTCGGCGGACTCCACCTCGAGTCCCGCACGGGTGAGGGCGTCGTTCACCGCGTCGGCGACGGCCTGGCGGGTGGTCTCGTCGTGGGTGTCGGTGATGACGCGGAGCTGGTTGGCCTGGAGCGGCTGACCGGTGGCCTTCGCGAGTCCCTCGGCGGTGGTGTAGACGCCGCCACCGGCGCTGTCGCCCTCGGCGACGATGCCGGCGATGCGCCAGGTGGTGGGTTGGCCGTCGAAGAAGAGTCGCACGGTGTCGCCGGCGCCGAGCTCCGGGACGGTGGAGTCGCGGGTGGTCTGGTTGAGCACGACCGCCCCGGTCTCGCCGGGCCGGAGCCAGCGGCCCTCGACGACCTGGGGTCGCGGCGACCTGCTGCCCGCGGGGATGGTGTTGACCGCGATCCTGCCGTGTCCCTCGTCGGGGTAGGTGCGGGTGAACGGGAACCGGCCCGGTCCGGCGACGCCGACTTCCGCCTGGTACCAGGTCTCGACGCGGTCGACCCGCGGCAGCCGGGCCACCGCGTCGGTGACGGCGTCGGGCGGAGCCGGGGTGGTCAGTTCCGCGCTGACGTCCCAGTAGCGCCGCGCGGTTCGTTCCTCGTCCGCCGCCTGGGTTCCCGACCGCAGGGACATGCCGGCGACGAACACCGTGCCGGCGCTGGCCAGCAGGCCGACGGACAGCCAGAACCGGGCCGGTCGGCGAACCGTGTTGCGGAACGCCATGAGCAGGCCGCGGTCGAACCGGCGTACGCGGCTCAGCCGGGCCAGCACGCCGGTGGCCCTGCCGGTCCTCGCGCCGCCGTGGTGGTCGATGGCCGCCCGCACGGTGATGCGGCTGGCCTTGACCAGCGGCAACAGTGCCATGAGTGGTGGTAGGGCCAGGCCGACGCCGACGACCGCCAGGTAGGTCCACCACGGCGCGGCGAGGCTGGCCGGCCGGATGCCGAGCATGGTCAACAGTCCCTCGACGCGGTCCTGGCCGAGCCACATGGCGGGGCCCACCGCGAGGAACGTGGCCGCCGCGGCCACGAGCAGGGTCATCGCCAGGTACAGCCGCCCGATCCGGGCCGAGCGGGCGCCGATGGCCTTCATGATGCCGATCTGCGGGATCTGCTGGGTGAACAGGTTGTTGAGCATGGTCGCGACGAGGATGCTGGCGAGCAGCAGCGCCGCCCCGGCACCGGCGAGCAGCGACAGCAGCAGCACGTCGCTCTGCCACTGGTGCGGGTGCGTGTACGGCTTGGGCACCTGGATCTCGGCGATCGTCACGCCGTGGTCCCGCGCCAGCCAGGTGGCGACGTCCCCGGCGACGGCCGTGATCGTGTCCCGGTCACGGCTCGGGACGGTCCGGCCGGGGTCGGCGACCTGGATCTTCAGCTGGTCCAGCGGGATCGACGTGCTCGCCAGGTAGCCGTGGCCCTTCTGCTCCTGCATGGACGGCGCCAGGCTCGGGTCGTACACCGTGCCCGCGACCCGCAGCCGCATCGGCGGGTTCTCGACGGTGATGACGTCGCCGACGTTCGCGCCCAGCAGAGCGCCCGAGCCGTCGTCGCCGAGCAGGATCTCGCCGTCCGCCGGTGGCCAGTCGCCGCGCAGGTCGAACCTCACCATGCGCATCGGGTCGTCCGGTGGAGCCACGAACGCCTGCAGCGGCACGGTCCTCGGCTCGCCGTTGACCTCGATCGCACTCCTGAACTGGGTGCGGCCGGTGGCCTCGATGACCTGTGGCCGCTGCCGCGCCTCGGCGGCGATCTGCGCCATCGTCGGTGCGTCGACGCCGTCGGCGAGCACGATCGTCGCCGACGCCGGTCGGGTGCTCAGGTACGCGCCACCGGTCTCGCGACTCGCGACGGCCCAGGCCGAGAGGATGCCGCCGAACACGGTTAGGCTGACCGCGAGCGCGACCACCATCAGCGTGAACCGGGGCCAGGACGCCCGCAGGTCCCGCCGCAGCTTCACCGCGAGCATGCTCACCGGGTCACCGCCGTCTCGTCGGTCACGATCCGGCCGTCCCGCAGTGTGATCTCCCGGCCGACGATGGCCCGGATGTCGCGCTCGTGGGTGACCACCACGATCGTGCGGCCTTCGGTGTTGAGGTCGGCGAACAGCGCCAGCACGGCGTCGGCGGTGTGCGAGTCGAGGTTGCCGGTCGGCTCGTCGGCCAGCAGCACGGGTGGGTCGTTGGCCAGTGCCCGCGCGATCGCCGCCCGCTGCTGCTGCCCGCCGGACAGCGTCGAGGGCAGCTTGTCGGCCTGGTCGGCGATGCCCACCCGGTCGAGCAGCCGCAGCGCCCGGTCGCGGCGTTCGCCGACGGGGACCGCGCCGGCGAAGTCCATGGGCAGCAACACGTTCTCCACCACCGTCAGCGTCGGCAGCAGCTGGAAGAACTGGAACACCAGCCCCACGTTGCGTCCCCGCCACGCGGCCAGCCCGGACTCCGACAGCGACCCGAGGTCCGCGCCCGCCACCCGGACCGTGCCGGAGGTCGGGCGGTCGATGCCGGCGAGCAGGTTCAGCAGCGTCGTCTTGCCGCTGCCCGAGCGCCCCACGACCGCCACGAACTCACCGCGCGCGATCTCGACACTCACGTGGTCCACGGCGACGACCTCACCCGCGCCCAGCGGGTACGTCTTGACCACGTCGGCAACCTGGATTTCCTGTCCCACAGTCGATTCCCCCTACTGGCCGTGCGCGCCGGACGGTGGCACGTGCATGCTGGTGGACGTCTCGTCGCCGGACGGCCCGAAGTGGTTCGGGATCCGGTGCGCGCCGCTCATCAGCATGATCACGACCGCCAGGCCGGCGACGAGAACGCCGGCGAGCAGGGACAGCTTCACCCACCGCGGCACGCCGGCACGTTCGTCAGATGTCATACCCGGGAGTCCACCAACCCGGCCATTAGCGGGGCGCTAGCGAACTCCCTCACGACCCACTAACACCACGAGCGGGCACGATGTGGGTGTGCGGGTGCTGGTGGTGGAGGACGAACGGCTCCTGGCCGACACGATCACCGCCGGGCTGCGCAGACACGCCATGGCGGTCGACGTGGCCTACGACGGCGACGCGGCGCTGGAACGGCTGTCGGTCAACGACTACGACGTCGTCGTGCTCGACCGGGACCTGCCCCGCGTGTCCGGGGACCAGGTGTGCGCCACGCTCGTGGAGTCTGGGTCGGACACCCGGGTCCTCATGCTCACCGCCGCCACCGCCGTGGCGGAACGGGTCGCCGGCCTCGGGCTCGGCGCGGACGACTACCTCACCAAGCCGTTCGACTTCGCCGAGCTGGTCGCCCGCATCCACGCCCTGGCCCGCCGCGCCCGGCCGGCCGCGCCGCCGGTGCTCGAACGCGCCGGCATCCGCCTGGACCCGCACCGCCGCACCGTCACCCGCGACGGCGAACACGTCCCGCTGTCCCGCAAGGAGTTCGCCGTCCTGGCCGAGCTGCTCCGCGCGGACGGCGGCGTGGTCTCCGCGGAACAGCTCCTGGAAAAGGCATGGGACGAACACACCGACCCCTTCACCGGCGTCGTCCGGTTCACGATCATGATGGTGCGCCGCAAGCTGGGGGACCCGCCGGTCGTCGAGACCGTCCCCGGCGTCGGATACCGCATCCCGTAACCATCCGGGTCCGGCTCACCCTGCACTACGCCGCGACGTTCTTCGTCGCCGGCGCGATCATCGTCACCTTCACCTACCTCTACCTCAGGCACTCGTTCGACCAGCAGCTCGCCGAGCGGGTCGCCACCACCGAGAACATCCTCGCGCGGACCGACCCGCACACCGCCCAGGGCATGGGGCAGGCACACGAGGCGCTCCGCGCCCAGTTCCAGCGGGAGCGCGACGACATGCTGGCCACGACTCTGCTCTGGTCACTCGTCACGCTCGGCGTCGTCGGCCTGCTCGCCGGCGGGTTCGGCTGGCTGATGGCCGGCCGCGCACTGCACCCGCTGCAGCGGATCACCGCGACGGCCCGCCGAGTGGCCGACCGCAGCCTGCACGAACGCATCAACCTGACCGGCCCCGACGACGAGCTCAAGGACCTCGCCGACACCTTCGACGCCATGCTCGAACGCCTGGACCGCGCCTTCGACGGCCAGCGCCGCTTCGTCGCCAACGCCTCCCATGAGCTGCGCACCCCGCTGACCACGTCCCGCGCCCTCATCCAGGTGGCGCTCGACGGCCCGGACGTGCCCGCGGCCACCCGGGAGCTCGGCGCCACGCTGATCGAGGTCAACCGGCGGCACGAGCACCTCATCGACGGCCTGCTCCTGCTCGCCAGCACCGACGCCCAGCTCACCGAGACCACCCCGGTCGACCTCGCCGACCTCACCCGCCGTGCGGTTGCCGTCGTCGGTGAAGGGGCCCGCGAGAAGGGCGTCGAGATCCGCGACACCCTCGCCCCAGCCCCGGCCGTCGGCGACCCGGTACTGCTGGAACGCCTCGCGCAGAACCTGCTCGACAACGCCGTCCGCTACAACACCACCGGTGGCTGGGTCACCGTCACCACGGAAACCGTGGCCGGCCACGCCCGCCTGACCGTCGAGAACACCGGCCCCACCGTGCCCGACGACGAACTCGACGCGTTGTTCGAGCCGTTCCGCAGGCTGAGCGGGACGGACCGGCTCACCGACGCCGCCTCGCCCGACCGTGGCGCGGGGCTCGGTCTGTCGATCGTCCGCTCGGTCGCCCAGGCCCATCAGGGGGAGGTTCACGCCCGTCCCCGGCCCGGGGGCGGCCTCGTCGTGCGCGTTGACCTGTCGCCGATCGCCCCGTAATGTCCCACGTGAAATATCACGCGCTGAACACGGGTGCCGGCAGACGGGAACCGCCGCTATGACCAGCGAGCACGAACACGAACCACACGGCCACGGGCATGGGCATGGCCACAGTCACGACGCCGCGGCCGGCGTCGCGACCGTTGACGACCACGACGCGTCCGAGCACAGCGGCGAGCACGGGCATGGGCATGGGCATGGCCACGGGCACGACGCCGCGGCCGGCGTCGCGACCGTCGAGGACCACGACACGTCCGAGCACAGCGGCGAGCACGGGCACGGCCATGGACATGGTCACGGGCACGGGCACGGCGGCGGGCTGTGGGCCAAGGTGAAGCACGTGGTCGTGCCGCATTCGCACGACGCCAACGAGGCCATCCAGTCGGCCGAGGAGTCGAGCGGGCAGGGCGTGCGGGCGGCGTGGATCGGGCTGGCCGGGATGATGGCCACAGCGATCCTGCAGATGGCGATCGTGGCCATCTCGGGGTCGATCGCGCTGCTCGCCGACACCGTGCACAACCTCGGGCACGCGGTGACGACGATCCCGCTGGTGATCGCGTTCCGGCTCGGCCGCAAGGCCGCGACCAGCCGTTACCCGTACGGCTACCGCCGCGCCGAGGACCTCGCGGGCGTGCTCATCGCGCTGGTGATCGCCGCGTCGGTGGTGCTGATCGTGTGGGAGTCGGTCGACGCGCTGATCAACCCGCACCCGCTGGCCAACCTGGGCTGGGTGTTCGCCGCCGGTGTGGTCGGCTTCCTCGGCAACGAGATCGTGGCCGTGTACCGGATCCGCACCGGCCGCCGCATCGGCTCGGCCGCGTTGATCGCCGAGGGCCAGCACGCGCGCGCCGACGGGCTCACCTCGATCGCCGTCGTGGTCGGCGTGATCGGGGTGTGGCTCGGGTTCGAACGGGCCGACGCCATCATCGGCCTGATCATCGGCGCGGTCGTGTTCGGCATCCTGGTCAGCACGATGCGCACCGTGTTCCGCCGCCTCATGGACGGCGTCGAACCGGAGATCGTCGAGAAGATGACCGCCACCGCCACGGCGGTGGCCGGAGTCCTCGCCGTGGACCGGATCCGTGTGCGGTGGGCCGGGCACCGGCTGGAGGCGGACGCGAACATCGCGGTCTCGGGTGAACTGTCGATCGTGGACGGTCACGAGGTGGGGGAGCGGGTCGAGCACGAGCTGCTGCACACGACCCCGCACCTGGAGTCGGTGGTGGTGCACCTGCACCCGGTGGTCGACGGGCACCGCCCGCAGGACCTGCACGAGCTGTCCGGTCACCACGCCACCCCGCAGGCACGAGCCGCCTACCGGGCGAAGCTCGCGGAACAGCGATAACTCGGGAGAGACCATGACCAAGCGACGTGACGTGTTCATCTTCGTGGCCGAGCCGGGCAAGGACGACCAGGCGCAGGCGTATCTGGGCGAGTGGCTGCGCTCGCTGGACGGGCACCCCGGCTACCTCGGCGGCTCGGTGCTTCGGGAGTGTGCGGGCGAGCTGCTGCCCGGCACGCTCGTCATGACGCTGGAGTTCGAGTCGACGGACGCGGCCCGCGCGCTGTGGCCGAAGATCGAGCACACGGTCAACCCGCTCTACCCCGACGACAAGTCCGACAAGACCCCGGACCAGGGCGCGGCCTACTTCGACGGCACGGCGGACGCGGTCCGGGACGGGGCGCCGCTGCCGCTGCGGTTCTCCCGGGGCAACGGCCTGCTCGCCCGCATGCTGCACATCCACGCCGCGCAGGTCGACGAGTTCGTCTCCGCCGGCTGACCACGAGGGCCGGGTAGCATCAGCCCTGACATGTCACAGACGGACATCGCCTACGCGCACTTCAAGCAGCTGATCCTCACCGGCGGGCTCGCCCCCGGTGAGGAGCTGCGTGAGGGCACCCTGACCGAGTCGTCCGGCTTCGGTCGCACCCCGGTGCGTGAGGCGTTGCGCCGGCTGGTGCAGGAGGGCTTCGTCGAGGTGCGGCCGCGGCAGGGCTACCGCGTCTCGGTGGTGACCCTGGCGAACGTGCGGGACCTGTTCGAGATGCGGCTGCTGCTCGAACCGGCCGCGGCGGAACTGGCCGCCACCCGTGCGTCGCAGGAGGAACTGGCCGCGCTGCACGACCTCGCGCACGAGTCGTACGTGCCGGGCGACCCGGGCAGCTACGAGCGGTTCCTGGCGCGCAACCGGGAGTTCCACGTCCGTGTCGCCCAGGCGGCCGGCAACGAACGCCTCGCCAGCACGCTGCGGGTCCTGCTCGAGGAGATGCAGCGGCTGTTCTTCCTCAGCCTGTCCCGCAACGAGGAGAGCACCGCCACCGAGCTCGTGCACGAACACCACGAGCTGCACGACGCGCTCCTCGCCCGGGACGCCGCCGAGGCCCGGCGGATCGTGATCGACCAGATCGAGGCGAGCCGCTCCCGCGTGATGGCGGGACTGCTCGCGGGTACCCACCCCACGGCCAGCGCGGCCGGCGTCGTGCTGGCCGACCTCCGCTGAACGTGATCAGGACAGGGGCGCGCGCTCCAGCAGAGCGGGCCGCCCGTTCGCCCCGGCGGGCACCGGGTAGTAGCTGTGGTGCGTGCGCGGGTCGACGGCCACCACGTGCGCGTCGTCGGCGAGGTGGTCGGAGCCGGTGGCGGTCAGCCGGCGCTCGCGCAGGTCGAGGACGGTGACCGTGCCGCTCTCCGCGGCGACGTAGAGCCGGTGGGCGCTCTGGTCGTAGGCCAGGACGTCGGGTGTTTCCCCCACGTCGTCGGTGTCGACCACCCGCCACGTGCCGAGGTCGACGGTCAGCAGTGCCGCGTTGCCGTCGCAGGCGACGAACGCCAGCCGGTTCTCGACGTCCAGGCTCAGGCCGTGGTCGTGGTCGCAGCCCGGCAGCGGAACCCGTCTGGTCACCGCGCGGCGGCCGGGGTCGATGACGGCGAGGTCGTCGCGGCCCTGGACGGCCACCAGCATCCGGTCGCCGGTCGGGTCGTAGGCGACGTTGCCCACCTCGCCACCCAGGTCCACCGTGCCACGCACGGCCCCGGTCATCGCGTCGATCACGGTCTCCGAGCCGCCGGACTCGTTGGTCGTCCAGATCTCCCTGCGTCGCGAGTCGTAGGCCAACCCGTCGGGATACGCGCCGGTCGGGCTCCGGTGGAGCACCTCGCCGGTGTCCTCGTCGAGCGTGACCATCTCGTCGTCGCCGGTCGCGGTGGCGTACACCCGGTGCAGCGCGGGCACCACCAGCACGCCGTGCACCTGCGCCACGTCGTGGATCACGCGGACCACCGTGCGCGCACGGACGTCGACCTCGATGACCTCGTCGGCGCCCAGGTGTGCCACGAACAGCAGGCCCCGGCCGGCGTCCAGGCTCAGGTAGTCGAACCGCGAGTCTTCGCCCGGCAACGGTATCTCGCCGACCGTGCGCAGCGGCAGTGCCGGCGTGGACCGGTCGTCGCCCGTCAGGGCGACCACGAGGATGACCGCCAGCGCCACCACCAGGACGCCGCCGGCGAGCGGAAGCCAGCGCTTCATTTGTGGAGGGGGCCGGGGTAGAGGTACGTGTCGTCGGGCCGGGTGTCCGCGTGGAACCAGGCCTGGTAGAACTCGCTCAGGTCCGTGCCCGCGATGTCCTGCGCGAACTTCTCGAACTCCGCCCAGGACGCGTTCCCGTCGCGGTGTTCCGCCGGCCACTCGCGCAGGATCCGGTCGAACGCGTCGTCCCCGATCTCCCGGCGCAGGGCGTGCAGTGCCATCGCGCCCTTGTCGTACACCGACGTGAACTCGTTGCCCGGGCCCATGTCGTACAGCTTCCCTCGCCAGAAGTCCTCGTCGGCCTCGGCGACCTGCTCGCGGTACTGGTCGTCGAGGTTCGTGCCCTCCTTCGCCTCGTCCCACAACCACTGCGCATAGCTCGCGAAGCACTCGTTGAGGCAGATGTCCTTCCACTGGGACACCGACACCGAGTCGCCGTACCACATGTGCGCGTTCTCGTGCACCACGGTGGGCAGGTCCGCCCACGCGGCGTAGATCGGCCGGCCCTGCGTCTCCATCGAGAAACCGATGTTCTCGTTGAGGTAGACGCCGCCGGCCGCGCTCTGCGGGTACGGCCCGAACTTCGACGACAGGAACTCGATGATCTCCGGCAGCCGCGACTCGACCTGCCGCTTGTCCTCCGCGCCCGGGGCGTACGCGTCCACGACCGGGATGCCGCCGGGCAGGGTCGACCGCTCGAAGGTCCACCTGTCGATCGCCACGAGGGTCAGGTAGGTCGCGATCCGGTTCGGCTCCACCCAGTGGAACGTCGTCCAGCCGTCCGAGCCCGGGGTGGGCGGCTCCTCACGGCCGTTCGAGATCACACTCCAGCCGTTCGGCACCCGCGCGTCCAGGGTGAAGGTCGCCTTGTCCTGGGGTGTGTCGTTCGCCGGGTACCAGCTCGTCGCCTGATGGGGCTCGCCCGCCGCGAACGCCCCGCCCGACGAGGCGAGCTGCCAGCCGTTGTCACCGAGGTTGCCCGCCTCGGTCGTCCTGGGCACGCCACCGTAGCGGACCTTCGTGGTGAACTCGGCGCCGTCCCGGACCGGGGTGGCCGGCGTGATCACCAGCTCGTGCTCACCGGTCCGGTCGAACGTCGCGGCCTCGCCGTCCACCTCGACCGCGCTCACCTCCAGGCCGTTCAGGTCCAGGTTGAACCTGTCCAGCCCGGCGGTCGCGGTCGCGGTGATCTCGGTGTCCCCGTCCAGGTCGCGGCTCGCCGGGTCGTAGCTGATCGAGACGTGGTAGGCGGTCACGTCGTAGCCGCCGTTGCCGTCGGCCGGGTAGTACGGGTCGCCGGCACCGTCGGCGCTGGGCGTGGCCTCGACCGTCGGCGCCGGCGACCCGGCGGGCCTCGACCGCGATGTGCACGCGGCGAGTCCCAGCACGACCAGGGCGAGACAGGCGGCACGGGTGGCGGTGCCGTGGTGCATCGTGAGAGCTCCCGTCGGTGGAATGGCCGTGACCATACCCCCTAGGTAGCGCCGATCGGGTGTACTCAGGCACGGCTCGCCAGCGGTTGATCACGGTCGTTCTGGCCCAGACCATGAACACGATACGGAACGGGTTCATCACCTTTCGTGATGGGTGAAAGAGGTTCGCCGTGCGTGGAGATCGGTGGGGACGCGTTGGTCTGGTCACGGTGGGGGTGCCGTCGGGACTCGTGGTGCCGGCGGGCCAGGCCGCCGCGCGTGTCGAGGTCGGTTCGGATGTGTCCTGGGAGTCCCGACCGCCGGGACGATCGCTGAGCGTGCCTTCCGGGGCGTGCTCCGGGCTCTCCGCGGCCGCGTTCGCGGTTCTGCGCCGGGGCCGGGCCCGGACGGATGTGGGCAGTGGTGGTTGATCGTCGTTCGGTGCTGCGGTGGGGTGCGGCCGGCGTCCTCGGGGTGGCGTTGCCGGCGGGCACCGCCGTGCTCGCCGGCCGGCGGTCCCGCCCGGCGGCCTCAGCTGCCGCCCCGACGGGCGGGCCACCGGTGGGCGCGTTCACCCGCCCGCTGCCGGTACCGGCGGTGCTGCGCCCCACGTCGACCGAGGGCGGCGTGGATCGCTACGAGATCCGCCAGACCGTGGGAAGCCAGGAGTTCCTGCCCGACACCCCGACGGAGATCTGGGGCTACGACGGGACCTTCCCCGGCCCGACCATCGAGGCCCGCCGGGGCCGGCCGGTGGTCGTGACCCATCGCAACGAGCTGTCGGTGCCGACCGTGGTGCACCTCCACGGCGGGGTGGTTCCGCCGGAGATGGACGGCTACCCGGTGGACTATCTCGCCCCGGCGGCCGACCCGGCGCTGGCCGCGCACGCCCGTCACGGGGTGGCCGGCATGGCCGTCGGCAGCCGTGACTACACCTACGCCAACGACCAGGCCGCGGCGACGCTGTGGTACCACGACCACCGGATGGAGTTCACCGGCCCACAGGTGTACATGGGGTTGGCCGGCTTCTACCTCGTCCGGGACGACGTCGAGGACACCCTGCCGCTGCCGGGTGGGGAACGGGACATCCCGCTGATGATCGCCGACCGGCAGGTCGACGAGGACGGGTCGCTGTTCTACCCCTGGGCGGACCCCACCCGGCGCACCCCCGGGGTCACCGTGGAGTACCACCACAGCGGCATGCTCGCCAGCACCATCACCGTCAACGGCGTCGCCTGGCCCTTCCTGGAGGTGGACGCCGCGCTGTACCGGTTGCGGTTGCTCAACGCCGCGAACGCACACGTGTGCCAGCTCGAGCTCGACCCACCCCCGCCCGGCGGCAACGGCTTCGTCCAGATCGGCAGCGACGTCGGACTGCTGCCCACACCCGTCGCCTACGACACGTTCGTCATCTCGCCGGGCGAACGCTACGACGTCCTCGTCGACTTCTCCCGCTACCGACCCGGCGCCCGGGTCGTACTGCGCAACAGCATCAGCGAAGGCGACGCCGGCTACGTGATGCGCTTCGACGTCACCCGCCGCGCCGCGGATGACGCCCACATCCCCGCCGCCCTCACCGCCGCCCCGCCTCCGCCGCCCCGCACCGAGGGCAGCGCCGACCGCAGGTTCAGCTTCTTCATCGGCCCGGAAGGCGTCCGCGGCCCCGCGATGACCAACGGCCAGACCTTCGACCCGACCCGCATCGACGCCACCCCGGTCCTCGGCTCCACGGAGATCTGGGACTTCACGGCCGACCCCATCCACCCGGTGCACCTGCACGGCGCCCACTTCCGCATCCTCGAACGCAACGGCCGACCACCCCAACCGCACGACGGCGGCTGGAAGGACACCGTGTTCGTCCCCACCGGCGCGATGCGCCTGGCCGTGACGTTCACCGGCCACCGCGGCAGGTACGTCTTCCACTGCCACAACCTCGAACACGAGGACGCCGGCATGATGGCCAACCTGGAAATCCAGTGACCACCCGCAGCAGACCCAGGTCGCGGCCCGGCGGCACCGGGTCCTACACCGCCCGGCTCTACCAGCATCGAGCCAAACCCCGGCGACCTCGGCCGACCTGGCGCACCGCTCGGTCGCTGCCGGCCGCGCTCACGCTGGCCGGGGAAGCCGGTCACCTCGCCGCGGCCCTGGTCGAATGGCCGGGCGCCCCGGCCCGTGGTCTGGCCCACGTCGTCGCCGCCGCCGGCCTCGGCCTGCTCACCGTGGTCCTCTACTTCGGACGCTCCCGAGTGGAGCTCGTGCTGGGAACCGTGTCGGCCCTGACCGTGCCGGTCGTCTGGTTCGCCGGCGCACTGGCCGGTCTGTCCCTGTACCACGACTTCCCGCTGCCCGCCGCCATCGTCGTGTCGGCACTGGAGCTCGGCGCCGCCGCCCTGCTCGTGGTACACCTCCGCCTCGCCGGCTAGGACCCTCGCGGGCTGAACGCGTAGAACGTGTCGTTGCCGGAGCCTTCGGGGTAGTAGTAGCCGGATCCCCAGTAGACGGTGCCGTCGACCACGGCGGCGCCGGCGACGACGGCGCCACCGCTGGGGAAGCGCCACCTGATGGTCCCGGTGGCGGCGTTGAGTGCGTACATGTCGCCGGACATGGAGCCGGCGTACACCACCCCGTTGGCCGTCGTGACGAAGCCGGCGTCGCCGGCGCCCTCCGGGTCGGCGGTCTGCCAGACGATCCGGCCGGTCGCCGCGTCCAGCGCGGCCCAGGAGCCGCCGGTGATGGTCGACGTCTCACCGGTCACCGACCTGATCGGGTAGGGCTCGTGGTCGCCGTTGACCACCGCGGCGTACACGCGCCGCCCGTCGGTGGCCGAGCCCCACATGATCCCGCCGGAGGCGCTGCCGGGACCGACCCGCGTCTTCCACACCACGCGACCGGTGCCGGGGTCGAGCGCCCAGTACAGGCCGCTCTTCTGCCCGATGCCGAGCAACTGGCGGCCACCGGCGGTGGTGTAGAGGTTCGGCCCGGAGCCGAAGTCGTAGTCGGGGCCGGTGGGATCGGTGGCGTTGTAGGCGTCCGCGGTCAACGTCCTGCGTGCCCACACCACCGCGCCGGTGCGCCGGTCCAGGGCGAGTACGGCATCGATGTAGTTGTCCCGCGCCGGGGCGGCGCACCCGGTTTCCACCGGCGTCCCGCACACCCCGTCCGGAACGGTGTGGTTCTGCCCGGTGCCCACGTAGACCAGCCCGCGCCGGCGGTCCACCACCGGGGTGCTGCCCCACACCGCGCCGCCGGTGTACCCGGCCGGCACCGTGTACGTCCGCCACAGCAGGCGCCCGGTGCGTGCGTCGAGTGCGACCACACTGCCCCGGAACGTGTACGGCGCCGCCATGGCCGACTGCCGCGACGACACCCCCGCGTAGACCACCCCCTGGTCGACCACGACCGAGCCGGTCAGCTGTGACCACGGCTCGCTGTCGACCTTCGTGCGCCAGCGCAGCGCCCCGGTGCTCGCCTCGACCCCCATGAGCCACGCCCCCGCCGCCGGCGTCGCGGCCAGGTTCCCCAGGACCAGCAGGTCGCGGTGGACCGCGGGCGTGCTCCGCGAGATGTCACCGTCGGCCCCGGTGTACTCCGAGATCCGGCGCGACCACCGGACACCACCGTCCGCCGCGTCGAGTGCCCACAGGTTGCCGCCCAGGTCCGGCACGTACACCACACCCCGTGACACCGCGGGTGTCGCCGCGACACCGAACTCCACCGTGGACGTCCACCTCGGTGCCAGCGTCGCGACGTTTCCCGGCCCGACGAGACGTTCCGCCGACGCGTACCGCGTGTTGTGCACGTCGTGGCCGGCGACCGGCCAGTCCTGATGCCCACCGGTCCGGCCGCCGGCAGTCGGTGGCACGGCCGCGACCAGCCCACCTGCCGCGACGACGACGACCAAGGCACGCCACTTCGCTACCCGCATGAGTCCTCCCCAGAAGTGCGCCAGCACGTGGCAGTCTGGTGACCCGGACGGCGGGCGGGCATCAGGGAGCACCCCCAGATGCCCCTGATATCCAGCGCCGCACCCCGACGCACCGCCGGTTAAGGTCTGCTCGTGGCTGCTGAGGGAAGTACGAAGGCCGTGGTGACGGCGATGCTCGCCAACCTGGGCATCGCGATCACGAAGTTCATCGCGGCGGGGTTGACCGCGTCCTCGTCGATGCTCGCGGAGGCGGTGCACTCGCTGGCCGACACCAGCAACCAGCTCCTCCTGCTGCTGGGCGGCAAGCGGGCCAGGCGCGCGGCGACCCCGGAGCACCCGTTCGGGTACGGCCGCGAGCGGTACGTGTACGGCTTCGTCGTGTCGATCGTGCTGTTCACCCTCGGCGGCCTGTTCGCCCTCTACGAGGCCTGGCACAAGTGGAGCGATCCCGAGCCGATCGAGACCTGGCAGTGGGTCCCGATCGTGGTGCTGCTGGTCGCGATGGTGATGGAGGGGTACGCCCTGCGCACCGCGGTCAAGGAGTCGAACCGGATCCGCGGCGGCCGTTCGTGGGTGGGGTTCGTGCGGAACGCGAAGGCGCCGGAACTCCCCGTCATCCTGCTCGAGGACATGGGTGCCCTGCTGGGCCTGGCGTTCGCGTTGGTCGGCGTGTCACTGACACTGGTCACCGGCGACGGCCGCTGGGACGCGGCGGGCACCGCGATGATCGGCGCCCTGCTCGTGGTCATCGCGGCGGTGCTCGCCGTGGAGATGAAGTCCCTGCTGGTGGGGGAGGGCGCCGCCCGCGAACACGTGCGCGCGATCGAGACGGCGCTGCCCGGCGACGGGATCGAGTCGGTCATCCACCTCCGGACCATGCACCTCGGGCCGGACGAACTGCTCGTGGCCGCCAAGGTCGCCGTACCACCCGCGGCGAGCGCGGACGAGATCGCCGAAGCCATCGACGCCGCCGAACGCCGCGTCCGGGCGGCCGTGCCCATCGCCAGGATCATCTACCTGGAGCCCGATCTGCTGCGCCCCTCACCCGCGCGGTAGCCGATCGGAACGCGTTCGACGACACCGAACGCGGCCGCGACGTCGCCGACCGGCAGTGGGAGGAACTGCCCGACGACCCGGACCCGGCCATCCGTGAGCACGGTCTCGTGGTCGCCGAACCGAACACGCCTTGTTCACGGCATCGGGCCGATCCGCGGACTCGATAGAGTGAGACCAGACAAACGGGAAAGGTCGGGTGCGCTTCAGGCGATGAGCGGTTATTGGCTCAACATCGTGCTGGTCGGGGTTCTGGTCATCCTCAACGCGCTGTTCGCGGGCAGTGAGATCGCGCTGATCTCGCTGCGGGAAGGGCAGTTGCGGCAGCTCGAGCGCCGAGGAGGCGCCGGGGCACGCGTGCTGGTGAAGCTCGCCAGGGACCCGAACCGGTTCCTGGCGACCATCCAGGTCGGGATCACACTCGCCGGGTTCCTCGCGTCGGCGACCGCCGCGGTGTCGCTGTCCGAACCGCTCGCGCCGGTGTTCGGTTTCCTGGGCGGGGCGGCCGAGCCGGTCGCGATCGCCGTGGTCACCCTGGTGTTGACGTTCGTCACGCTCGTGTTCGGCGAGCTGGCGCCGAAACGGCTGGCGATGCAGTACGCGATGCGGTGGGCGCTGCTCGTCGCCCGCCCGCTGGACCTGCTGTCCCGGATCTCGCGGCCGGCGGTGTGGTTGCTGGGCAAGACCACCGACCTGACCGTCCGGGTGTTCGGCGGCAACCCCAACGCGGCGACCGAACAGCTGTCGCCGGAGGAGCTGAAGGATCTGGTCGCCGGTCACCGCGGGCTGAACGCGGAGCAGCGCATGATCATCACCGGCGCTCTGGAACTGCATGACCGCCTGCTGCGTGAGGTTCTGGTCCCGCGCCGCGAGGTGTTCATCCTGTCCGTCGACACCCCGATCGCCGAGGCCCGGCGGGCGCTCGCGGAGTCGGGGCATTCGCGCGCCCCGGTGGCCCGCGGTGGGCACCTGGACGACGTGACCGGCGTGGTGACCCTGCGCGACCTCCTCGACGACCAGCAGGCGCTGACCGACGTGGCACGCCCGGTCGTGGTGTTCCCCGAGACCGTGCGGGTGACCGACGCGCTGCGCCGGTTCAAGGACGAACGCGAGCAGTTCGCGTTGGTCGCCAACGAGCACGGCGCCATCGACGGCATCATCACCCTCGAGGACCTCCTCGAGGAGATCGTCGGTGAGATCTACGACGAGACCGACCGCGACCTCCAGGCGGTGCGCACCGAACCCGACGGCAGCATGCACCTCCCCGGCACGTTCCCCATCCACGACCTACCCGACCTCGGCGTGGAGCTCACCGACGCGCCCGAGGGTGACTACGCCACCGTCGCCGGTCTCGTGCTGGCCGCGCTGGGCCGCATGGCGGAGAAGGGCGACCAGGTCGAGTTGACCGACTGGACCATCCAGGTCACCGGCACCGACCGCAACGCCATCACCGGCATCCGCCTCCGCTCCCGCACCACGACAACCGTCGTCGGCTAGCCGGCGCCCCGCCGGAGCCGGCGGTAGGCGGCGGCCAACCTGGTGACGGCGAGCAGGACTCCGGCGATCGCGATGGCGGTGAGCAGCCAGCCGACGTCGGGTGCCCACAGCCGGACGAGGGACAGGCTGGCACCGGCCGTGTGGGGGACGAGGATCCCCGCGAGGTAGGCGAGGGCCAGGGCGCCGAGTGTCCAGCAGGTCGCGCTGACCAGGACTCGGCGCCGCCGGGGGAGTGTGGTGGCGGGCCGCACCACCCGGTACACCGTCCAGCCGACGGCCCCCAGGGCGGCGGCGAGCACGGCGACGAGGCCGGTCAGGAGCGCGGGATACGTGCTGTCGTCCGGGAGGTCGCCGGGCCGCCCACCGGCGAGCAGGCGCGCGGCGTGCAACCCGGTCGCGGCGAGCCGGCCGTCGTGGAAGAACCCGTAGATGTTCTGCAGGACGACGATGCCGCGGTCGAGGCCGGGCAGCAGCACGACCATCGCCTGGTAGCCGGGTGACGCGCCGGCGTGCCAGACACTCCGGACCCCGTTCCCGGCGACGCGTGTGTCGTCGCGCCAGCCCAGGCCGTAGCGCTGGGCGTCGGTGACGCGGACGGTGCCGTGCTGCATCTGCTCGACCGAGGCCCGGGCCACCACCTGCGTGGACCGGTAGCGGCCGCCGTTGAGCTGGGCCATCGCGAAGTGCGCGAGGTCGGTGACGGTGCCGCCGAGGTAGCCGTAGCTGGGGCCGGCCTCGTCGAACCGTGCCGCCAGTCCGACCGGCTGCCCGAACGCGTAGCTGTGACCGTCCGGAACTCCGCTGGCCTGGTCCGGGGTGGTGACGGCGCCGGTCATGTCCAGCGGTTCGAGCACGTGCTCCCGGAGGTAGTCGGCATACGGCCGGTCGCTGACCGCCTCGACGACCGCGCCCAGTACGAGGTAGTTGACGCTGGCGTAGGTGAACCGGGTGCCCGGCGCGGCCAGCGGGGTGACCTCCGCCAGGTCGGCGACCGCCTCCCCGTACGGGTCGGCGCGACGGGTGAACCGGTCGGTGACCTCCGCCGCGCCCTCGGGAATGCCGCTGGTGTGCTCGAGCAGGTGCCGCACCGTGATCCGCGCGGCGAACCCGTCGTCGGCCAGGGTGAAGGCCGGGAGGTAGGTGCGCACCGGCTGGTCGAGGTCGACCTTGCCCGCCTCGACCAGTGTCAGCACCGCGGTCGCGGTCACCGGCTTGGACACCGACCCCCACAGGAACGGGGTGTCCTCGGTGACCGGCGCGCCATCGCCGTCCCGGCCCCATGTGCCGACCTGTTCGACCGACTCGCCGTCGACGAGCGCCCACGCGGCCCCGGGTGTCCCGGTCGCCGCGAACCGTTCGCGCAGAAGGCCGGCCACGTCCGGTGCGGCGTGCGCGGAGCCGGTGAAACCGGGTCCGCCGATGAGCAGCGCCACGAGCACGAGTCCACGCACGGCCGCACCCCCAATAACCGTATCGCCATATTGTTACGCCATAACCATACCTTGATACGGTTATGGCGTGCCCCGAACCGCGGACCATGACGCACGCCGCAGGCAGATCGCCGCGGCCGTGCGCGCGCTGATCGTCGGCGCCGGGCTGGACGCCGCCACGGTGGCCGCCGTGGCGAAGGAGGCCGGTTTCTCGGTCGGCCTCGTGCAGCACTACTTCCCGAGCAAGGACGACCTGCTGCTGTTCACCTACCACCGGGTGATGGCGGACATCGGCGCCCGGCTGGCCGCTCGTGTCGCCGAAGGCGAGACCCGGGAGCAGCCGATCTCGGCGATCCTGTTCGACGGCTTGCTGGAGCTGCTGCCCCTCGACGGCGATCGGCGCGGTGAGTACCGGGTCACCCGCGTCTTCCGCGGCCGCGCACTGGACAACCCCGCACTCGCCGCCGTCGCGAGCACCACCGCGGCGGACACGCGGACCCAGCTCGCCACCGCGGTCCGCAACGGCAAGAAGTGCGGCGAGGTCGAACGCCGGGTCGACGCCGACCTCGCGGCCACCCGCCTCGCGGCACTCGTCGACGGGCTGGCCGACCAGCTCTACGACGCCCCTGACCGCACCGTCGGCCGGCGCGCCCTGCCCACCGCGGCGAAGAAGATCCTGCGGACGTGCCTGGACGAGACCTTCACGGGTGAATGCCACCACTACCGGTCTGCGGCGGGAACCTGACCACCGTCCCGAATGGAACCGACCGGTGACACCGGTCCCGCCGCCCCGTTACGCTGCCGACATGGCCACCCCCGGACTCGCGGCGCGTGACGTCGCGTGTTCGGCCCGGAGCCTCGCCTTCGCGGTGACCTCCGTGGCGCTGGCCTACGCCGCGCACGGCGCCTGCGCCGGGGCGGCGCCCGACGTCGGCTCGGCGCTCGTGCTCACCGCTCTGCTCACGCTCGCGTGCCGCGCGGCCACCCGCCGGCAGCGCGGTCCGGTGACCGTCATCGCCTTGCTGGGGCTGTCCCAGGTGACGCTGCACCTGATGCTCACCTGGCTGCACAGCTCGATCGACGGCTTCACGCCGACCGTGCCGATGGTCGCGGCCCACGTGGCCGCGGCGATCGGCGCCGGCCTGGTCCTCGCGTGGGCCGAGGCGGCGGTGTTCACGGTCGCGCGGATCCTGGCGGCGTGGTGGCCCGTGCGCCCACCGGCCTTCCACGCCGACCGGCCACTGTGGATCGCGATCATCTCGGAGGCCCCGATCACGGCGACGGCCGTCGTGCTGCGTCGAGTCCGCGTTCGGCGTGGGCCACCCCTCTTCTCCTGACAGAACCCCTTTCCCACCTCGTTCGGTGAACGAGCCCATCACCCCTGTTCAGGAGAAACAGTCATGCCTGCACGCCGTACGGCGACGGTGCTCGCCGTGCTCGTCATATCCCTTGTCGGTCTTCCTGGTCACGCGTTCGCCCACGGCATCGGTTCGGCGGCCGGGCTCAACGCGTGGCAGTTCGTCCCGCTCGGCATCGAGCACATGCTGCTCGGTTGGGACCACCTGCTGTTCATCGCCGGCGTGGTCCTGCTCGCCGGGGAGCTGCGCCGTGCCGCCAAGCTCATCTCGGTGTTCGTCCTCGGCCACAGCACGACCCTGATCGCCGGCACACTGGCCGGGTGGCGCGTCAACGCGATCGCCGTGGACGTCGTCATCGCGCTGAGCGTGCTGTTCGTCGGCGCGGTCGGCCTCGTCGGCCGGCCGGCGAGCTGGCGCTGGTTCACCCTGGCCATCCTCGGGTTCGGCCTCGTCCACGGCCTGGGCCTGTCCACGCGCCTGCAGGACCTCGGCCTGCCGCAGGACGGCCTGCTCGTCCGGGTGATCGCCTTCAACGTCGGCATCGAGATCGGTCAGCTCGCCGCCATCACCGTGCTCGTCGTGCTCGGCAAGCTGTTCGTCAGGTTCGTCAGCTGGCAGGGCGTCCCGCGGGTCGCCAATGTGGGGCTGGTCGCCGCCGGCCTGGTCACCGCCGTCCTGCTGCCGTTCGTGGCCACCCCGCCGCCCGCCCAGGCCGACCGCGGCGCCCTCGGCGACTGCGCGGTGGGCCGTCCCGACCGGACCTACACCCTCGACTCCGCGTCCGGCCATCCGCCGAAGGACTTCTACGGACCGACGGAGACCTATCCCGAGCCGTCGTTCGCCCATGTCCTGACCGACGGCTACGTGCTGGTCCACTATCCGCCCACACTGCCCGACGCCGACGTGGACGCGTTGCGTGGCTACGTGACGGGTCCCCAGGGCAACCGGGTCGTCGGCGGCGCCGAGCCAGGACAGTCCGTGAAGCTCAAGGCCGTCAACGCCTACGAGATGCTGACCTGCGACACCGTCGACCTGACGGCGTTGGACGCCTTCAGGAAGGCGTGGTTCGCCGACCCGCGCTCGCGTCCCGCCGAGTGAGCTCCACCCGGTCGCCGGCCGCTCACCCGGCCGGCGACCGAGGCCGGTCGGGCAGGGCGACCAGGCGGTGGGCGTCGTCGAACAGGGCGCGTTCGGCGAGCCGCGCGGACGTGAGGGCCGCGAGGGCGGTGGCGGCGAGCAGCATGTACATGACGACGATCTGGTAGCGGATCGCGGTGAGGGGATCGACCCCGGCGAGGATGAGGCCGGTCATCGCGCCGGGCAGGCTGATCAGCCCGACGACCTTCGTGGAGTCGATGGCGGGCAGCAGGGCCGTGCGCAGCGCGGACCGTTGATGCGGCAGGAAAGCCTGCCGTGCGGGCAGACCCAGGCTCAGGCGGGCCTCGATGGCGGGGCGGGCCGCGCGCGCGTCCTCGTTCAGCCGGCGCAGGGTGAGGCCGGTGGCCTGCATGGCGGTGGCGACGATCATGCCGGCGACGGGCACGACGACGCGTGGTTGTGTCGGGAGGACGTCGAGGGCGAACAACGTGGTCAGGGTGATGATGCCGCCCGTGCCGACGCCGGCGGTGGCGACGAGGCGGGCGCGGGGGAGACCGGCGCCCCGGCGCCCGGCGACCTGACCGGCGATGACCACCATGATCGCCACCCACGCGGTGGCGCCGGGCAGCCCAGCGTGGGTGAAGATCACCAGCAGCAGGGCGCCGACCGCGACGAGCTGGATGCCGGCCCGTACGGCCGCGGTGACGATCTCGCCGGTGAGGTGGAGCCGGTGCCACGTGGCGAGCAGGGCGACCAGCGCGACGAACAGGGCGGAGGTGGCGACACCGGTCCAGCTGAGCGGGGTCATCGCGGCTCCAGGTAGTCGATCTCGGATACGCTCCCGGCGGCCGCGAGGCGTCCGCCGTCGAGGACCAGGACGTGGTCGGCGACGTCGCGCACGACGTGGAGGTCGTGGCTCACCAGCACCACCGTGCCGCCCGCGGTGAGGTGGCCGCGGGCGAGGTCGGCGACCACCGCGGCACTGACGCCGTCGAGCGCGGAGGTGGGTTCGTCGAGCAGCAGCACCTCGGGGTCCAGGGCGAGCGCGCGGGCCAGGCACACCCGCTGCGCCTCGCCGCCGGACAACCCGTCGGTGCGGCGTTCGCCGAAGGTGCCCGGCAGGCCGACGCGACCCAGTAGCGCACGCGCACGGTCGTCGGTGAGGCCGGGACGGCCGACGCGGAGGTCGGTGGCCACCTGGTCGGTGAGCAGCACCGGTTGCTGGGCGACCAGCACGACGCGGCGCCGCAGTGCCAGCACGTCGAGGTCGGCGAGCGGTGTCCCGTCGAGGCGCACCCGACCGGTGGTGGGTTCGGCCAGGCGGTTGAGCAGCCGCAGCAGGGTGGACTTCCCCGACCCGCTCGGTCCGACGACGGCCGTGCACCGCCCGGCCGGCAGAACCGCGGTGACCGTGTCGAGGATCTGTGCCGTTCCACGGGTGACGGTCACCCGCTCCAGGTCGAACCCACCCGCCACCCGCATGCAACCATGGTTACATTGGAACGCGTCGGTCGCCGGCCGCGACATCAACTACGACTACGCTCCAGTGGATCGAGACCTCTGCGGGTGGAGGTGGTGATGGCGCATGCGGCTCGTGGCAAGTGGGTGCTGCTGTCCTACCGGGTGCCGCGTGAGCCGTCCACGCCGCGGATCACCATCTGGCGCAAGCTGAAACGGCTCGGGGTGGCGCAGATCTCCGACGGGTTGGTGGCGTTGCCGGCCGACGCGCGCACCCGGGAGCAGTTGGAGTGGATCGCCGAGGAGGTCGTCGACGCCGGCGGCAGCGCGTCGATCTGGCTGGCCGAACCGGGTTCGGTCGCCACCGAACAGGATCTCGCCACGGCGATGGCGCGGGCGCGGGCGGCCGAGTACGCCAGGATCGTCGCCGAGGCGCGGGCCGGTGTCCGGGTCGAGCCGGGCGCGCGGCTGGCGTTGGTGCGGAAGCTGCGCGCGGACCTGCTCCGCGTCCAGCGCCGGGACTACTTTCCACCCGTTGAGCGCACCGCGGCCGGCACGGCCATCGATATCCTCGCCGCGACCGTCCTCGAGCCGGAGGAGCAGAGCTCGTGAAGTGGGCAACCCGCGCGAACATCCACATCGACCGGGCCGCGTGTGCGTGGCTGATCCGCCGGGAGGTGGACCCGGACGCCGAGTTCGTGTTCGTGGGGGACCCGGCCGAGGTGCCCGACGACGCCACCCCGTTCGACATGCGCGGCGTCGAGCTGTCGCACCACCACGGTGACTGCAGCTTCGAGACGATCCTGCGCAGGTACGACCTCACCGATCCGGTGCTGTGGCGGATCGCGGCGATCATCCACGAGGCCGACCTGTTCGACGACCGCTACACCGCGCCGGAGGCGCCCGGCCTCGACGTCGCCCTGCGCGGCCTGTCCATGGTGTGCACGGACGAGGAGACCCTCGTCCACACCAGGCCGCTGTTCGACGGCCTGTACGAGTTCTTCCGCCGCGCGGCGGAACTGGGCCGCGATCCCGCCTGAGCCAACACCGCCTTTTGGGGCGAATCGCATTGCCCCAAAAGGCAGCACCATTCCGGTGCTGGCGGCCCGCGCCGACCAAGACCAGCGCTAATCCGGCCGAAATGTCCAACTCGCGACGATGATCGATTATGACAATCGGGCCGTTCGGTCGGTTCTGCTTTCCTCCGATGAGACGAGTGCATTGCCCTTACGCAATTTTTTGTCAGCCCGAAAATTCTTGTGATGCGCGCGACGCGGCGGCTAGAGTTCCGGCCCGGGGGAAGTAACCATGGTTGCACTCCTGGCCTGAAGGTCCATGCGCCCGAAGGTCTGTTTCGGCATGCCTGCTCATCGATATCGACTGGTCATGCGTGGAGGATCATCATGAGACTGGATCGACGCCGTCTGTTATCGAGTGCCGGGGCGGCCGGCGCGTTAACGGTGCTCGGATTACCCGGAATTGGGCAGGCCGAGCCCGAAACGAAGAGCGACGGTGAGTCGTGGCGGCATTTGTTCGTGCTGGACCGAGACCCACTGTTCATGAATGTCGGCACGGTCGGCTCCCCACCGCGGGAGGTGCTCCGGGCCGAGACCGACGAGCTGGCGTTGGTGGCGCGGCAGGCGCTGTCCAACTATCACGGCACCTTCCTCGACGTCCGCACCCAGGCAGCCACCGGGTTCGGTTGTGACCCCGACGAGCTGTGGATCTCCGGTAACACCACCGAAGGTGTCGGCACCGTGCTGGCCGGTCTCGCGCTCGGCCCCGGGGACGAGGTGCTGACCACCAACCACGAGCACCCCGCGGTCAACACCCCGCTGGCGATCCTGCGCAACCGCCGCGGGGTGGTCACCCGGCGGGTCGCGCTGCCGGTCGGTGACAACCAGCGCGCCGAGGACTACGTCACCCTGTTCGAGAACGCGATCACCCCACGCACCAAGGTGTTGCTGTTCTCCGCTCCGGTGTTCCGCACCGGCACCATGCTGCCCATCCGCATGCTGGCCGAGCTGGCCCAACGCCACGGGCTGGTCAGCGTCGTCGACGGCGCCCACGTGCCCGGCATGTTCGCCTACCGCTACCGCGAGCTGGGCGTGGACTTCCTGGCCGGCTCGGGCGGGAAATGGCAGTGCGGCCCCGCCCGTACCGGCGTGCTGTACCTGCGCAACAAGGTGCTGCCGGCGTTCAACCCCAACCCGCTGCCCGAGTTCTGGCCGACCATCACCTCGGCCGACACCTACCCCGACGCCGGCCTGCCGCCGCGCACCAGCACGGGCACCGCGTCCTACGACATCGCCGCGCTGCTGCAGGACGTGGGAAACCCGAGCCTGGCACAGATGGCCGGGTTCGCCGCCGCCTGCGCGCTCTGGGACCGGCTGGGCCGCCAGGAGATCCAGGACTACGTGCTCGGGCTGGCCAACCGCCTCAAGGCCGGCGTCGCCGAGCGGTGGGGCACCGGTGCCCTGTACAGCGCGAGGTCCGACCCCAGGCTGCGCAGCGCGATGACCGCGTTCAACCCCTTCGCCCGCGCCGAGGACGTCCTGGACAAGGCGAAGGCCGACGCGTTCGTGGCCCGGCTGCACGACGAGCACCACATCACCATCCGCAACACCATCGTGCCGGTCATCGGCTCACCCACCCCGCACTACGCCATGCGGGTCTCCACCCACCTGTTCCACCGGCGCCGCGACGTCGACCGGTTCCTCGACGCCGCCTGGCGGCTGTCCCGGGCAATGGTCTGAGCGAGGGGAAACCACGGGATGTCAACGCAAGTAGCGCCGACGACGCCACCGGACCACGAGGAGCCGCCGCCGGCGCCGGTCACCCGAACCCACGTGCTGTACCTGCTGGTCGTGCTCGTGCTCGCGGGTGCGGTGTTCGCGACGGTGGGCGTGGCCAACGCCCGGCTCAACCCGTACGTCTACGACGACGACGAGATCGCCCGGGCCGCGCAGGGGCTGGCGGACGGGAGGAACCTCGCCAACTACGACCCCAACATCGACCTGCGCAAGCTGCGCAAGGCGCAGATCGAGCGCATGACCACCGCGCCGGACGTGGTGATCTTCGGCGGCAGCCGCTGGCAGGAGGCCCGTTCGGAGACCATCCCCGGCGGGCACCGGGTCTACAACGCGTTCGTCAGCAACGACCAGGTCGAGGACATGCTCGCGCTCACCAACATCCTCGACAAGGCCGGCAAGCTGCCCAGGACCATGGTGTTCAGCCTGCGTTTCGTGTCCCTGCAGGCGATCCCGGAACGCACGACCTACGACTGGAAGGGCTGGCAGTCGGACTACGTCGAGATGGCCGACCGGCTCGGTGTCGACCCGGCGTCCTATCTGGACAGAGCGCCCGTGCAGCAGGTGTCCGGCCAGTACTACTTCCCGGACGTGTTCAACCGCTGGCAGCAGGTCGGCGCCGCCAAGGCCGAGCCGATGCTGACCACCGAGCCGCAGACCCAGCACCTGGACATCATCGCCGCCGACGGATCGCTGCACTGGTCGCGGGACAGCCAGGCCAAGTTCACCCGCGCGTTCGTCGACAAGGCCGTGGACGGCGAGATCCTGCGTGCCGGTCCCACGCGGCCGGGCATCGACCGGGGCGCGGTCGAGTTGATGGGCAAGCTCATCGACTGGTTGCGTGCCAAGCACGTGACGGTGTTCGTGGCCCAGTCCCCGTACCGGCCCGACTACTGGGAACGGATCCAGAGCTACCCGTTCGCGAAGACGCTGCACGGGCTGCAGGCGGTCGCGACCGAGCTGCAGGAGACACACGGCGCCATCGCCTACAACCACTACGACCCGGCGGGCCTGCCGAACTGCGAGAACCTCGACAACTGGGTGGACCACATCCACCCGACCTGGAGGTGCATGGCGGACGTGTTCGACGACATGCCCGACCTGGTGACCGGGGAGAAGCCATGACCCTGACCTTCAACTCCTACGCGTTCCTGCTCGTCTTCCTGCCGGTCGTGATCATCGGCTACTACCTGCTCACCCGTGTGTTCGCCACCCAGCGCCCGGCGCTGGTCTGGCTCGTGGTCGCGTCGCTGGTGTTCTATGCCCTGCAGGGTCCCGGCTACCTGGTCGTCCTGGTCGGGTCGGTCGTGCTGAACTTCCTGGTCGCGTGGTGGATGACCACCCGTGAACAGGGGAGCGCGGCCCGCCGGGTCGCGCTCGCCGTCGGCCTCGTCGGCAACCTCGTCCTGCTGGGTGCCTACAAGTACACGGGTTTCCTGGCCGAGAACATCAACGCCCTGTTCGGCACCGACCTGTCCGCGCTGACCGACTCCTACCCGATCGGGCTGTCGTTCTACACCTTCATCCAGATGGGGTTCCTGATCGACGCCTATGTCGGGCAGACCGGCCGTCCCGGCGTGCTGCGCTACACCCTGTTCGGCACGTTCTTCCCGTACGTCACCGCGGGCCCGATCGTACGACCGGGCGAGATCATGGACCAGCTGGACAAGCCGGTCCGGCAACGCACCGGCACCACGCAGATCGCGGTGGGCGCGACGATGTTCGCGATGGGCCTGTTCAAGAAGGCCGTGCTGGCCGACAGCGTGGCGCCGTACGCCACGAACCTGTTCACCTTCGCGTCGGGCCACGAGAACATCGGCGTCGCCAACGCGTGGGTGGGCATGCTGGCCTACACCCTCCAGCTGTACTTCGACTTCTCCGGCTACACCGACATGGCGCTGGGCATCGGCTACCTGCTGGGCATCCGGCTGCCGTTCAACTTCAACTCGCCGCTGAAGGCGACCAGCATCGTCGAGTTCTGGCGGCGCTGGCACATGACCATGACCCGCTGGTTCACCGACTTCGTCTACACCCCGCTCGCCGCCGGCCTGATGCGCCGCAGCATGAGCAGGGGTTACTCCACCGCGGTCCGGCTGCTGCTCGTGCTGTGCCTGCCGGTGGTCGCGACGTTCCTGCTCGTCGGGCTCTGGCACGGCGCCGGGTGGGGTTTCGTGATCTGGGGCGGCATCCAGGGTGTCGCGATGGCCGTGAACCTGTTGTGGCGGGAGGCGAAGCGGAGCATGCCGGGCGTGCTGGGCTGGCTGCTCATGATGGTCACGTTCGTGTCGTCCCTGACCTTCTTCCGCGCACCCAGCACCGACACCGCGTTCACCATCCTGCGCGCCATGTTCGGCCTCGGCCCGTCGGGCGCGGCGGTCGGCGAGTTCTACGGCACCAGCCGCCTGTTCCAGGCCATCACGGTGACGCCCGCGCTGTTGTGGGTGCTGGCGCTGCTGGCGATCGCGGTGTTCTTCCCCCGCAACACCCAGCAGCTCCTGCACCGCTACGAGGTGGGGCTGCCCAGCATGGCCACCGCGCCGGACAGGCCGTCGCGCATCAGCCTGTCGTGGCGGCCGAACCTGCGCTGGGCGCTGGTCGTCGGCGCCGCCGCCGCGGCCGGGCTGGTGTTCGCCGGCGGCCCGTCACCGTTCCTGTACTACCAGTTCTGACAAGGGGAGAGTCATGGTGTTGGCACAGGTGTTCGCCGAGGTCTTCGAGGAGCCGGCGGACAGTTTCACCGACGAGTCCAACCGCGAGACCGTGCTGGGCTGGACCAGCATGCGGCATGTCGCGCTGCTGGTGAAGCTCGAGAACGTCTACCGGACCAAGTTCAGCAACGCCGAGATGGCCACCATGCGGTCCATGGGCGACATCCGTGAGGCGTTGTCCCGCAAGGGGGTCACCGTCTCATGACGGCGAAACTCCCGTTCGTCGCCGACCCGGCCACGGTGCGCGACCCGGTGATGTGCCGGCGCCACCAGCGACTGCCCGACGCACTCCGTGCCACCCTGGCGGATCGGGCTGGCGAGCACGGACTGCCGCTGTGGGCCGCGTTGGCCGGCGCGTTCGCGCGCACCGTGGCCGACTGGTCGGCGAGCCCGCGGCTCGAGTTCGTCATCCCACCCAACGGCTCGGTCACCCTCGACATGGACCCCCGCCGGCCCTTTCTCGACGGCGCCAGGGACATCTACCGCCAGTGGGACGACCCGGACACACCCGCGATGTTCTCCCTGGGCACCTGGCTGATCCACAAGATCCACCACGGCGACGAGTTGACGCTGAGCTGGGACAGCGCCGACGTCCTGTTCCCCGCGGGCATGGTGGACAGCATGACCACGGCGCACGGGACCCTGCTGCACGCCCTGGCCGAGCACCCGTGGACCGAACCGGCGCCGGACTGCCTGCCACCCGACCAGGCCCGCAACCGGGACGAGGTCAACGCCACCAACCGCGTCATCGAGGACGTCCTGCTGCACCGCCCGTTCTGGCAGCAGGCCGCGCGGACACCGGACGCGCCCGCGGTGATCGACACCCGCCGCACGCTGACCTACCGCCAACTCCGTGCGGGCGCGGCCCAACTCGCGCACCGGGTCCGTCCACACCGGATGGTCGCGGTGATCATGCGCAAGGGCTGGGAACAGGTCCTCGCGGTCACCGGCATCCTGGCCGCCGGCGCCGCCTACGTGCCGATCTCCCCGGACGTGCCCACCGAGCGCCTGCTCCACCTGCTGCGCCACGCCGAGATCACCCTCGCCGTCACCCAACCCGGCGTCACCGAGCACCTGCCCGTGCCACACGTCGAGGTCGACGAGCACTTCCTCAGCGGAGACGAACCGCCGACCCGCTGGGAACGAACCACGTCCGACCTCGCCTACATCATCTACACGTCGGGCTCCACCGGTCTGCCCAAGGGCGTCATGATCGACCACCGTGGCGCCGTCAACACCATCCTGGACATCAACCACCGCTGGCGCGTCGGACCCGCGGACCGCGTGTTCGCCCTGTCCGCACTGGGTTTCGACCTGTCGGTCTACGACATCTTCGGCACCCTCGCCGCCGGCGGCGCCATCGTCCTGCCCGACCCGGGCACCGAACGCGCCCCCTGGGAGTGGGCGGACCTGCTCAACGACCACGGGGTCACCGTGTGGAACAGCGTGCCCGCGCTCATGGAGATGCTGGTCGAGTACAGCGCGGGCCGCAAACTGGGCCTACCCGACTCGCTGCGGCTGGTGCTCATGAGCGGCGACTGGATCCCGGTCACCCTGCCCGACCGGATCCGCGCACTGTCCACACGGGACGTCACGCTCATCGGGATGGGTGGTGCCACCGAGGCGTCCATCTGGTCCAACTTCTACCCCATCGGCGCGGTCGACCCGGCCTGGCCGAGCATCCCGTACGGCAAACCCCTGTCCAACCAGTCCTTCCAGGTGCTCGACCCGGCGTTGCGGCGCCGCCCCGACTGGGTGCCCGGCGAGCTGTACATCGGCGGCGCCGGCGTGGCGATGGGCTACTGGCGCGACCCCGGCAAAACGGCCAGCTCGTTCATCACCCACCCGGTCTCCGGCCAGCGCCTCTACCGCACCGGTGACCTGGGCCGCTACCTGCCGGACGGGAACCTGGAGTTCCTCGGCCGCGAGGACTTCCAGGTCAAGATCAACGGCTTCCGGGTGGAGCTGGGTGAGATCGAGGCCGCCCTGGGCGCCCACCAGGACGTCACGGGCGCGGTCGTCATCGCCACCGGCACCAGCCACGACACCCGGCGCCTGGTCGCCTACGTCACCCCGTCGCACGTGCCGGTCGACACGCTCCGGAAGTACCTCGCCGCCAAACTCCCGGCCTACCTCGTCCCCGAACGGTTCACCGCGCTGGACCGATTCCCCCTCACCGCGAACGGCAAGGTGGACCGCTCCGCACTGCGCTAGCCGGCAGGGAGCGTGAGCCACACCGCGGCGCCGCCCTCGGTAGGGTCGGCGGCGCCGCGGTCGGTGTCCGCGCGGCCGAACCGTTCGACGTCATGCGCGACCCGACCCCTGTGAGGGAGCACCATGATCGACTGGGGCCAGATCCTCTACGGCGCCGCACTCTCCGCGGTCCTCGCCGCCGTACTGCTCGCGATACCGAAAGGAAGCCGCGACCTCAGCGGCATCGTCCCCGGCGCACTGGCGGCACTGGCCGGCCCGATCGCCTGGAACGCCATCCTGCGTGCCGCCCACGGCACCGAGTTCTTCACCGACCTGCCCCTCGCCATCTTCCCGGTCAGCTGGCAGGACACCGGATCCGGCGTCTTCACCCTCGCGACCGCCGCCATCACCTACGGCCTGTGGCGAGGAACCCAGCCCACCAGCCGCACCACCGGCTACGGCCTGCTCGCCGCGTTCGCCGCCCTCCTCGTGGACGTCTACCTCTACTGACTGTTCGAGGTCGTGCGACGCGTCCTGCCTCTCGGCTGTGGTCACTACAGACCAGCGCACGGACGGCACACGGTTCTACTCGCGACCCTCGCGAGCTCAGTTAGGCTGGCTGGTAGGTCGATGGTTTACCGGATGGGTCGAGTGGCAACCACACACTGGAGAACCGTTCGTGAGAGAGGATCGTCTACACCGCGTGTGGGTACGAATCGCAGGCTGGTGCGCGGTCGTCGTCCTGGCGGCGGCTGCCTGCACCTCGACCTCGCCTGACGACGGGCGTTCGGGAACGCCCCGAAGTCCGGCGGCGATCACCGTTGCGCCGAAGGACGCCGCCGAGGGTGTCTCGCCCATCGAGCCGGTGGAGGTGCGGGCCAAGAACGCGACCCTGGACGCGGTGTCGGTGACCAACCCCGAAGGCAAGCAGGTCGCCGGCTCCCTCTCGGCCGACAAGGCCCGCTGGACGTCGACGGAACCGCTCGGCTACGGGCGCGAGTACACGGTGACGGCGACCGCGCGCGGCAAGGACAAGAAGACCGTCAAGAAGACGGCGACGTTCACGACGGTGCGGCCGGCGCAGACCGTGTTCCCCTCGTTCTTCCCGCCACCGTCGATCACCACGGTCGGGGTGGGCCAGCCGATCGCGGTGATCTTCGACAAGCCGCCGGCCGATCGTGCCGCCACGGAGCGGGCGCTGAAGGTGACCGCCACTCCTGCCACCGAGGGCGGTTGGTACTGGTGGGACGACCGCACACTGCACTGGCGACCGAAGGAGTACTGGAAACCCGGCACGAAGGTCACCGTCGACGCCAAGATCTACGGCGTGAACCTCGGTGACGGGATGTACGGGGAGACCGACCGCACCCTGAGCTACACGATCGGTCCGGCCAAGATCGCGACCGTTGACGACCGCACACACCAGATGACGGTCACGATCGATGGTCAGACCGTGCAGACGTTCCCGGTCAGCATGGGCCGCCCCGGGTCGGTGAACGTCAACGGCAAGACGATCTCGTTCGTCACGCCGAGCGGAACGTATGTGGCACAGGAGAAGTACGAGGTCAAACAGATGACGTCGGCCTCCTACGGCCTGCCCAACGACGACGCGCTCGGCTACGACTCGCAGATCCCCCTGGCCGTGCGGATCTCCAACAGCGGGATCTTCGTCCACGCGGCGCCGTGGTCGGTGCGTGACCAGGGCGTGCGGAACGTCTCGCACGGCTGCCTCAACCTCAGCCCCGAGGCCGGGCGCTGGTTCTACGACAACTTCAGCTACGGCGACGTCGTCACCATCAGCAACACGGGCACCGCACTCGCGCCGACCGACGGATTCGGCGACTGGAACATCCCCTGGGACGAGTGGGTCAAGGGCAGCGCGCTGCGCTGAGTCGCCCCGGGAAGCGCGGCCGGCGGGGGGCTTGCCGTCGTGCGCTACCTGGCCGGTGTGTTGATCGCGTCGAGTGTTGCGCGGACCTCGGACAGGCGTGTCGGCCAGCGATGGATGATCGCCCGCCAGGCCTCCCACAGGGAGACCTGCTCGGCGAGGACGACGAACGAGCCGGTGCGCCACCGGCTGGCTACCACCGTACCGACCCGGTCGGTGGTGCCGGGCAGCGGCGGGCCGCCGGGGAGGAAGTCGACGATCATGGCGCCGCCGGCGCCGGTCAGGTCGTCCTCCAGGCCGCGCATGGCGAGGTGGTAGCCACGCAGCCGGTGCTGTTCGGCGGGTTCGGTCGGCATCGGGCAGCTGGGGTAGGCCGCGTTGTACGCGGCGACCGAGGAGAATGAGCGGAGTCCGGCAGAGGCCACACCTGAACTCTACCCTAACGTGAGGGTTGAATTGACTGGTCGACTCGGGGGAAGGTGACGGCATGGGGGACCACATGCAGATCGGCGAGGTCGCCGAGCGCACCCGTCTGTCGCTGCGCGCCATCCGCTACTACGAGGAAGTCGGCCTGGTCGTGCCCAGCGCGCGCAGCAGGGGTGGGTTCCGCCTCTACACCGAGCCGGACGTGCACCGCCTCGGCCTCATCAGGCGGATGAAACCGCTGGGCTTCCAACTCGAGGAGATCCGCGACCTGCTCGACGTGCTCGACCCCGCGCCCGGCGCGGCCCCGGTCACCGAGGCCCACCTCGCGCGACTGCGCGCGTACTGCGAGACCGCGGAGCGGCGCTGCGCCGAGTTGCGTGCCAAGCTGGAAACGGCTGAACAGTTCGCCGCCGTGCTCCAGGAGTCCGTCGCCCGATCCGTCAGCATGCCCGCGGACCGCCCGGCCTAGCGTGTTCGGCGAACGGATCCGGGTGGAGCCGGCCGGCAGCGGCGATGACGAGGACTGGCGACGCCGGGCCATGTTCTTGCTCAACGCCAAAGGTCGTGGCCGCCCGTGGTCACGACGTCGAGGCCCGCGTCCGAAGGCGTGTATTTGTCCCTGAACCCGAACGCGCTGGGCGACGGGCCGTGCGCGCGCAGATGTTGTAGCCGCTCCACCGCCTCCTCGACGGTGGGTATGTGGCCGGCCGGGATCCACCACATCACCTGGAACGCCTCCTTCGGCAGCTCGAACCACTCGGCGCGGCGGCGGAGCACGTCCAGGTGGCCGCTGCGGTAGACGTAGTCCCACAGGCTGTCGCGACTTTCCCAGACCGACATGTTCACGATGACGTCCGTGCCGAGTGGGGTCCGGATCGCGGTGGCGTCGTTGTCCCCGTCGCCGACCAGTCGCCACACGAACCCGGGTGCCCGGTCGGCGACGTCGTTCAGGGTGTCCAGCATCGAGGTGAAGCCGTGCGTGCGCGGATCGTCCAGAGGGTGTCTCAGGGTGCCCACGTTGAGCTGGGCGAGGTGGTGTCCGGTCATGTCACTCACCTCACCACGCACCGCCCTTCTAAGTCAATCATCATTAATTTTAGAAGCCTCGACGGCGACGCAGCACAACCCGGGCTGCGGATCCATCCGGGCCCGCAGCCCGTCGGTGTCCTCGACGAGACCTTCCAGCAGCGCCAGGTTCATGCCGCAGATCAGCGCGGGATGCCGCTCCGAGAGGACGTGGAAGGGGCAGTTGACCAGGCGGAGGACGGCGCCGTCCGCGCGTGGCTCGTACCCGCGCGCGGACAGCACGGCCCGCACCGCGTCGAGGTCGTCGATCGGCCCGGCGGCGGCCCGCGCGGCCCGTCCCTCCCGCGCGGCCGCGGCTCGCAGTTCGACGTCCAGCCGGGCGCCGTCCGCGACCTCGGCCAGCAGGTCGGCGGCGGTGCGGTAGTCCCGGGCGGGGACCGAGACGTGGTGTTCGGCGCCGGACCGGCGGTAGAGCTTGGCCGGCCGCCCGGCACCCGGGCCCGAACGCCCGGTGAGTCGCCGGCTCTCGGTGGTGAGCAGCCCGGCGTCGACGAGCTTGTCGAGGTGGAACGCGGCGAGCGTGCGGCCGATCCCGGCGCCCTCGGCCGCCTCGTTCCGGCTCACCTGATGGTCCTGGGCGACCACGTACTCGTACAGCTGCCGCCGGACGGGGTCCTGCAGCACGACGATCGCCTCGATGTCCTCCATCCCACCATTCTAAGAACAACACAGACCTACGTTAGAAACTTGTCCTGTATGCCGCCGATCATGGCGGCGTCGGCGAGGTTCCGTTGAGGAGGTTGTCCAACCGCCGCAGGACGTCCAGCTGTGCGAGGTTGTACAGCTCTACCAGCCCCTGGTGGACGACGGGCCTGGCGAGGGCATCACTTGTCGCCATGTCCTTCAGCGTGGGGTGTTCCTCGTACTGGCGGCGCACCAGCGGTGCGTAGCTCTCGGCCAGTCGTTGCCTCGTGGCCTCGTCGGCGTCCGCCGGCAACGCGTCGAATTCCGCCTGTACCGGGGTCGGGTCCGTCGAGTGCAGCTCCAGCAGTGTGGTCATCGCCGTCGTGTCGAGCACTGTCGAGTAGATCAGCAGCAGTGAGCGCTCCACTTCCGACAGGTCGGTCGCGTTGCCGTCGAAGCCGGGAGGCAGGTCGACGAGGCTGCGACGGCGCAGGATCAACGCCAGCTCCGCCCGCATCCGCTGCTGCCGTTCGATGCTCTCCTTCAGTTCGGCGTCCAGCGCGCGCAGTGTCTGCTCCGCGTTCTCGTCCGACTCCTCCATCGACGGGATGTCGGACAGCGACACGCCCAGGTCGACGAGCCGGCGGATGCGCAGCAACCGCACCAGGTGCTTGACGCGGTATCGCTTGTACCCGTTCGCCGCTCGTTCGGGTTCCTCGAGCAGTCCGATCCGGTGGTAGTGGCGGACGGTCTTCAGCGTCGTTCCGGCCAGCTCCGCCAGCTCACGTGTGCTCCAAGCCATCTCGCCTCTCATTCGACACCGTGCCCCCGGGGCACAGTCAAGCGTCGCCCCTCCGTGCGTGTGCGCTGGCGGCGGCCGTTCGGCGGTTGACGAGTGCTTGACCGTGCCCCGGGGGCACAGGTTCGAATGATCCCGTCGGGGATCGACGAGAGATCGGGGAGAGATGAGGCGAAGGCGTGGCGTGGGCCGGGGTGTGGCTCTGGCGGTGACGGTCGGCCTGGCTGGTGCGGTGGTCGCGGCTCCGGCGGTGGCCGACGAGCCCGCTTCGGGGCCGGCGTGGGGTGCCTGCCCGGCGGACGTGGTAACCAAGGTGACTGTCCTGCGGTGCGCCACGGTGCCGGTGCCGCTGGACTACAGCGAGCCCGACGGTGAGCGGATCGAGATCATGGTGTCCCGGCTGCCGAGCAGGAACCCGAGCAGGCGGCGGGGCGTGCTGATGCTCAACCCGGGTGGCCCGGGCGGCTCCGGGCTGTCGTTCGTGGACGATCTGGTGTGGCTCGGCCTGCCGGCGAGCGTGCTGGACAGCTACGACGTGATCGGCATGGACACCCGCGGGATCGGGCATTCGGCACCGGTGAGCTGCGGTTTCACCGCTGATCAGGGCTACCTGGGCAACATCCCGCCGTACGCGGTCGACGACGCCGCGGTCGTCGAGCAGGCGAAGACCGCCAAGGCGGTGGCCGAGCAGTGTGCCGAGGGTGACGAGGACGGGCGGCTGCGACACGTGTCGACGGCGAACATGGCGCGTGACCTGGACCGGATCCGGGCCACGCTCGGCGAGGAGAAGACGAGCTTCCTCGGGTACTCGTACGGGTCGGCGCTCGGTGCGGCGTACGCCTCGATGTTCCCCGAGCGGTCCGACCGGATCGTGGTCGACAGCAACATCGGTGACACCCACCTCGACCAGGACGGGATGCGCCGGTACGCCCTGGGCGCCGAGGAGACCTTCCCGGACTTCGCGAGATGGGCGGCGGCGCGGCACGAAACCTATGGCCTCGGCCGCACACCGCACGAGGTACGGAAGACCTACTTCACACTCGCCGAGCAGCTCGACGAGGCTCCGGTGAACGGCATCGACGGACGCGTGTTCCGGCTGGCCACGTTCGCGGGGCTGTACGGGAGGGCGAAGTACGGGCTGACGGCGCAGGGATGGCAGTCGGTCCGCGGCGGCCAGGCGGCGCAGCGGACCGGACCCGCGGCTCCGGCTCCGGCGGACAACGCGTGGTCGGTGTTCCTCGCGGTGACGTGCAACGACGTCGAGTGGCCCTCGGATGTGCGGACCTACCAGCGCGCCGTGGCCGAGGACCGCGAACGGTACCCGCTGTACGGTGCCGCGAGCGCGAACATCATGCCGTGCGCGTTCTGGCCGTACGAGCCGGCGGAGCCGCCGGTGGCGGTCGACGACAAGGGGCCGGCGAACGTGCTGGTGCTGCAGAACCGGCATGACCCGGTGACCCCCCACCGCGGCGGGACGTTGCTCGACGAGAAGTTCGGCGACAGGTCACGGTTGGTGAGCGTCAACGGAAGCGGCCACGGCGTCTACGTGGTCGGCGGCAACGCGTGCGCGCTGAACACCACGACCAGCTTCCTGGTGGACGGGAACCTGCCGAAGCGCGGCATGTCCTGCGACTGAGAACAGTACGACCCGTGCCACGGCGTGGGCGGATGACGGACCGGCGAGCGCCACACGGGCGCCGTGCGCGAGTCGCGCCGGCGCCCGTGCCGCTCACCTGTCCTCACCGCGGTGTCGCAGCCGGTCCAGCAGCGCGCCGCCGCCGAAGGTGCCCACCAGCACGCCCACCAGGATGGACAGCCAGGGCGCCTCCTCGAGGTAGACGATCGCGAGGACCACCAGCACCGCCAGCACGGTGAGTGCCAGCAGGCGGGCGACGCGTCGACTGATCCGGACCGGGCTCAAAAGAGCTTGCCCACCTTCGGGAGCCATTTGGCGGCGCCGGCGACGGCACCGACGATCGCGCCGGCGAAGCCGGCTTCGCCGACCTCCTGGTTGGACCCGCCGGCCAGCTTCGTCCCGAGCGCCGCGCCCGTGCCGGCGGTGAGACCGCCCATGACCCCACCCGCGAGCGCGCAGGCGAGCGCCGTCGCCGTGCAGCCCAGGACCAACGCCACACCGACCGCGCCCCCGACGGCACCGCCCAGGTTTCCGCCGATGGCCGTGGCCCTGCTGGCGCCGGTGGGGTCACTGCCGTTGATCGGGTCGTTCTGCGCGTAGCCGTACAGGTTGCGCTCCTGGCCGGTCGGGTCGGGCTGGGTGAAGCGGCCCCAGTTCGGGTTGTAGTAACGGTAGCCGAGCAGCAGGTCGCCGCGCTGGGTCTGGTACCGGCCCAGGTAGCGGAGGTTGCTGGCGCCGGCCGCCGGGCCGCTCGCGGTGGACCTGCCGTACGGCGTGTAGGTGTAGGTCGCCGCGATCGTGCCCGCGGTGTCCACCAGCGCGAGCACGCTCCCCTGGTAGTCCGTCACGGCGTTGTAGCGCGCGCCGTTCCCCGTCCGGACTGTCACCAGGGTGCCCCTCGAGTCGCGACCGTAGGTGGTCGTGGCGCCGTTCTCCTTGACCCACATGGGGCCCAGCGCGGTGTGCCCGAACACGTGCGTGCTCGTGGTCGGGCCGGCCTTCTCCGTGATGGCACGGGGCTGGGTCTGGTCGAGCCCGTCGTAGGAGGCGCGGTAGACCTCGGTACCACCACTCGTGACCGACGAGAGCTGGTTGGTGGCCGTGTACTCGTAGGTCTCCGAGGGGTTGGTGCGGCCGGTCAGGTTGCCCGCGCCGTCGAACGTCAGCGACGCGTTGCCCGCCTGCGGGAACTGGTTCGCCGCGTTCACCGTGAAGGCCGTGCCGGCCAGGTTCGTCATGTTGTTGGCCAGGTCGTAGGCGAAGGTGTCCGCCCCGGCCTTGGTCATGCGCCCCAACGGGTCGTAGGTGTACGCGGTGGTGACGCCCGCGACCGTCTTCGACTGCAGCAGGTCGCTGTCCCCGCCACCCGGCGGCGTGTAGCTGTAGGTGGCCGCGAACGTCGTCGTGCCGCCGGTGTTCCGCACGGTGATGCCGGTCTGGCGGCCCGACGTGTCGTACGTGATCGTCTCGCTGCCCGCGCCCGGCCAGGTGACCGAGGTGCGCCGGTCGGCGTCGTCGTAGGCGAACGTGGTGTCCTGCACGCCCGGGTCGGTCATCCTGACCAGCCGGTTGGCCGCGTCGTAGTAGAACAGCAGCGGCTGCCCCGTCTCGCTCGTCCACACGTTGTCGACGTTGCCGGCCTCGTCGTAGTCGTAGGTGACGTGCTCGTCGCCGGCGCCCTCGGTGCGTTCCGCGGTCCTCACCTGGTTGCCGGTGGGATAGCGGTCCCACGAGAAGTAGGTGTTCCAGTCCCGGGCGATCTTCCAGATGACGTTGCCCTGGTTGTCGTACCAGAACTCCAGCAGGGTCCGGTCACCGTCGCTGTCATCGGTCACCCGCACGACCCGGTCGAACCTGTCGTAGTCGTAACCGATCCGGTGTCCCCGGCCATCGGTGATCTGGACGATCCGCGACAGCGAGTCGTACTGGTACCGGGTCACGCCCATGGGCGAGGGCGGCGTCACCGAGGTCAGGTTGCCGGCGGCGTCGTAGCCGAAGCTGGTCACCCCGCCGTTGCCGTCCCTGGCCGTGGCGAGGGTGCCCTTCGGGTAGTTGTAGGTGCGGACGTCCAGGTCCGCGTTGAGCGCCGGCGAGCGGACCTTCGTCAGGTTCCCGGGTCCGTCGTACTCCCGGGTCAGCTCGCGACCCGCGGGGTCCTTCACCGACGTCGGCGCGTGCGGGTGCGCCGCGCTGGTGTAGCCGATGGTGTTCGCCGCACCGGTGGGCAGTTTGGTGCTGATGAGGTTGTTGAGCGGGTCGTACCGGTTCTCGCCGGTGCTGCCCGCGCCGTCGGTGGTGGTCTGGATGTCGCTGTTCGCCGTCCACGTCCGGGACTGCTCGTGCCCCAGCGCGTCGACCGCCTTCGTCTGGCGGCCCTCACCGTCGAAGTAGTAGGTGGTGGCGTTGCCCTTCGGGTCCCGCTCCACGGTGTTGTCCGACCGGTACTCGAACGTCGTGTCCAGGTCCCCGGCGCTGTTGGGCACGGACACCTTGGTGACCCGGTCGCTGCCGTCGTAGGCGAAGCAGTAGACGTTGCCCGACGGGTCCGTGACGGACGTCAGGTTCCACGCGGCGTCCCAGGTGAGCTCGACGGTGTGCCCGTTGCGGTCGACGAACGAGGTGAGCTGGCCGTTGCCGTTGTACTCGTAGGTGGCCACGTCCGTCCCGGTCGGGTCGACGATCTGCCTGACCAGCCCGCCGGTGTCGCTCGCCACGGTCGTCACCCGCCCCTGGGAGTCCGTGATGGACGCCAGGGTGCCGTTCTGGTTGTAGTGGTAGGTGTTCGCGTTGCCGTTCCGGTCGGCCTGCGAGGTCAGCCAGCCCTGCGCGGTGAACCGCCACTTCTCCTCGGAGGAGTCGAACGTGAGCGTGTAGGTGCCGTCCGACTCCTTGCGGAGCTGGGCGTTCATCCCGCTCGGGGTGGTGTAGCCACCGCCGGACGCGGGCTTGTAGGTCGCGCAGTAGTTGGACGGACCGTGGAGCACCACGTCGGCCCCGGCGAACTCCAGCCCCACGTCCGCACCGACCGACATCGTCATGCCGACGCCGAACGACCCCCGGTTGGGCACGAGGTTGTTGTACACGTGGCTGATCGCCAGGTCCTGCCCGGTGCCCTTGAGCGTGAAGTCGTCCTGCGTGATCACGAGGTTGCCGGAGGACAGGTTGACCAGCACCTCCATCCGGTCGCTGATCGTGAAGCGTTCCAACGGGTAGTGCGGCCGCAGCCCGGTGCGGTTCCCGCACGAGGCCAGCCCTCTCGTGGCCGCCGCCCGCCACGCCGACGCCGGCGGCGCACCACCCGAGGGCGTGCGGTCCACCGCCGCGGGCGCCGCCCACGCCTGGCCGGCTCCCGGCCGCGGCCGTTCGGCGGTGTCGGCGCCGGCCGCGGTCGCCGACACCCCCGCCGCGACGAGCACCACCGCCACCGTGGCCGCAGCGTGTCTTCCGAACCACCGACGGGTTCCCGATCTCATGAGACCTCCCCAGACGCGCCGCCCCGATCGGCACCGCCCGGCGCCTCGGCACGCCCGGGGACGTTACGGTCTCACCCCTCTCAAACCCCTCACACCGGCCCAGGTGGCTGGTGGCCTCAGCCGATGAACCCGCTCTGCACCAGGAAGGTGAACGACGCGGTGGTGGCGTAGACGACCACCGCGACGGTCGCCGTGACCGCGGACACGACGGACACGAGACGACCGTCGCGGGGGATGCTCGACAGTTCCCACTGCCAGACCGCCAACGCTCCCGCCCCGATGATCGAGAACGGCGACAGCGCGAACAGTGTGCCACCGTCCATGACCGCGCCACTGGCGACGAACAGGCCCAACCCCAGCACGGCGGTGCCGGCCACCACGCGGCCCCGTCGGTCAGGTGGGACCGGGCGGGCACGCCGGCGCAGGAGGAAGGCCGCCGCGCCGGCCAGGACGGCGAGAACGCCGGTCAGTGCCGCGCTGACCTGACCCAGGGTGGACCCCACCCGCCACCACGGCACGGCCGCCCGCAGCTCGGCTTCCCGCGCGGCGGAGAGGTCGAGGCCGTCGGGGAGCCCGACGGTGACGGAGCCGTGTCCGTAGAAACCCATGAGCCGCGTACAGGCCACCGTGCGCCCGTCGTACCGCGCGGTGCACGGACCTGGCTCCACGACACCGGTGTAGGCCAGACTGACCGTGAGCCGGTGCGAGCCGATCGGTGTACCGCACGTCGTGGTGTCACCGGTCCGGGCACAGGACAGGGACTCCGGAGGGATGACCACGGGGTCGGCGGCGTCCCCCACGAAGACCTGGTAGATCCCGGTGGTCACCCGGCCCGGCGCGATCTGTGCCAGCAACACCGCGCCGCCGAACAGGACCACGAGCAGGACCACGGGTAGCAGGAACAGTGGCGGACCGGTGATCTTCCGAGCCTTGATCGTCGTCATGGTGTGTCTCCCATGAGGGACCCAGCTGTCGCCCGGTGAGTCGCGATGCGGACCCAGTCGTTACCTGCGTGCCACCGGTTGGCCAGATCGCAACGGTAGACATCGTGACGTGCCCCGGATCTTCCTCAGCTACGCCAGCCGCGACCGCGGCCTGGTGGAGCGCATCGACACCGCTCTGTCCTCGGCCGGTATCGATGCCGTCCGGTGGGAGGTGTCGTCCCCGCAGGACTGGACGTTCGTCGCGGAGCAGGACCTCCACCCGGCCGACATCGTCGTTCTCCTGCCACCGGCGGCGAGGTCGTCGGCGTGGGCGGACGTGGAGGCCGAGTTCACACTCACCCGCGATCTCGACCGGCGGGGGGTCGAGCTCATCCCGGTGCGGGCCACGGCCGCCGAGCTGTCCCCGGTCATGCGTGACCGGGCGTTCGTCGACCTGTCCACGGATTCGGGGATCCGCACGCTGATCACCCAGATCAGAACAGTGTCCCGAATGGACTTCGCCGCGCTGGATCCGGCCGCCTTCACCGAGCTCGTCGCGGATCTGCTGCGTGCGTTGGGTTTTGGGCTCGACGACGCGGGGCGCGCCACGTACCGCCGGGCCGACCCCTTCGGGCTGCCCGAGGAACAGCTGTGGCTGGTGGAAGCCAAGCTCTACGCCCACGAGCGGGTGTCCGTGGAGGCGATCCGGCAGTTCGCGGGGATGCTGTCGGGGACGCCCAGCGGCACCCATGGCCTGCTGGTCACCAACACACAGCTCACCTCGGTGGCCGAGGAGTACGTCGGGGAGCTGACCCACAGCGTGAGCCTGCGGGTTCTCGACGGTGTGCAGCTACGCCGCCTGCTCCGCGAGTACCCCGCCGTCGCCGCCCGGCACTTCGACGGCGGCGCGAAGGTCACCTCCGATGCCAACACCTGAGGAGACACTGCGGACCCGGCTCGTCTCGGTCCCACCCGGCCGGTCCGGTTGGCAGGAGTTCGAGAACGCCGCCACCGCCGCACTGAAGCACCTGTTCGTGCCGCCGCTGGCCGAGCCGATCACCCAGGCGCGCTCGTACTCCGGCATCGACCGCCGCGACGCGATCTTCCCCAACCGCAACCACGGCGAGCGCAACCACTGGGGCCGGCTGTTGCACGAGCTGGACGCACGCATGGTCCTCGTCGAGTTCAAGAACTACGGCAAGGAGGACATCGGCAAGGACGAGGTCAACCAGACCCGCAACTACCTCACCAAACCACTGGGCCGCCTCGCACTGGTGGTGTCCACGAAGGAACCCGACCGCGCCGCCCACATCAAACGCAACACCATCTACAGCGAGGAAGCCAAGGTCATCCTCTTCCTGACCGTCGCCCACCTCGAGGAGATGCTCCACATGGCCGAACGCGGCGAGGACCCGGCGGACCTGGTCATGGATGCCATCGAACGCTTCTACATCGCATGGGAGTAGCCAGTGATCAGCGGCGATCGCAGACCGGGTCGAGGTCGTCGGTGCAGGCGTAGTACTGGAAGGTCGCCATGGTGGCTCTGGCTTCCGGGGTGAGTAGGAAGTCCCGGAACGCGTCGGGCAGGGAGTCCGGTTCCAGCGGGGTGTTGCTGTACAGGTACTCGACCGTCCAGAAAGGATAGTCGTGGTCCCGGATGTCCTCGATCGTCGCGCCGCGGTCGTCCAGGCTGATCTTCTTCACGCCGGCGGCCTGGTCGACGTCGTCGACGTCCGCGTAGCCGATCGCGTCGTCGAGGTTGGCGATGCGGTCGATCAGGTCGCCGGTCGAGCCCTGTTCGCACACGATGGTCTGCCTGGGGGAGATGCCGGGCAGTAGCTCCCGGCAGGAGTCCGACGTGGCGCCCGCCTGCCGGATCGGGGAGTCGGGGTTGCTGCTGAGGACGTACCGTTCCAGGGTCTCCCGGGTGCCCGAGTCGGTGGACCGGCCGACGACGCGGATCTCGCCCGTGTCGCGTGGGTTTCCGGTGATGTCGCTCCAGACCCGTGCCGAGCCGGTGAAGATCCGTTGCGCGTCCCTTGTGGACAGTGTGCTGACCGGCACGTTCTCGCTGACCACGAACGTGTACGGGACCACCGCGAGGGGCTCGGCCGTGAGCCGGCGGAACTGCGGCTCGTGGAACCGGCCGTCGGCGAGCGCGAGACGCTGCGTCCCGTCCCCGGCGGCGTCCACCAACCGTTGCAGGCCTTCCCGGCTGCCGGGTGTGCGGACCATGATCGACGCCTCCGGGCAGTAGGCGCCGTACGAGCCGGCCAGTTCCGTCGCGGCACGGCCGAACGCGGTCGAGCCCTCCACCGTCAGCTGGCCGGGCACGCACGCGACGCCCTCGGGGAGCCGGGTGAACGGCGTGACGTTGTTGAGCAGCAACACCACCGCGAACGCCCCGGCGCAGATCGCGGTCAGGCCGCCCCACGCGAGGGTCTCCGGCCGGATCCTCTCCTCGCCCTCGCGGGTGGTGACCCGGCCGTCCCGCAGGCCGCCTTCCACCACGACCAGGTGCTTCGCGTCCGGTTTCGTGCCGGACAGCACGATCACCAGCTTGAACGAGTGACCCGGCGCCAGCCCGATCACCGGCAGCTTCACGCGGTCGGAGTCGATGGTGAACTCCGGCAGCTTGGCCAGTACCCGCTGCAGTTCGGCGGGTTCGAACTCGGTGGCGTCGACGGAAACCACCCGCCGGCCGGGGAAGTGAAGGCTGAGCGCGGACACGTAGTCCTCCGGGTCGACCGGTGCGCCACCGGTGTTCTTGATCCGGACGACCACGACACCGGGGTCGGCCACGGTGGCGTGTTCACCCTCCAGTCGCACGGTTTCCCCGATGTCGACACCGAACGGCGCGTCGATCCGGATCCGGCAGGACAGCACCCGCTCCCGGCGCGACCGCACGTAGGACGCGGTCGTGCCGACGCTGCCGACCGCGGCCGCGGCCAGCAGGCCGGCGATGCCGACCGTGCTGATGGCCGCCTCGGCGACCCACTGCCGTTCCGTGATGCCCAGCACCGCCGCCACGACCCCCACCACGGCCAGACCGGCCCCGAGGACGATTCGCTGGCGAGTGGTGCGCCGGCGCGGGTCGGCGTGGTTGATCACCGCGTCGGACAGGCGGCGTGCGCTCGCCGCGGTCGAGGGCTGTGCCTGCTTGGCCCTGCTGATCCGCTCCTCGGCGGTGGCCACCCGGTCGTCGATCCAGGCGGCGTCCTTGTCCGGGTAGGCCGCGGCGTAGAGCTGCCTGGCGACTTCGTCAGTGTCCGCCATCGGTACCACCGCATTCCGGGCATCGGTCGGGCATGCCGTCCAGTACGTACGAGGCTTCGAGCACGGCCTCCCACATGACCTGCTTCGGCCCCTTGCCCCGCTCACCCCCGGCATTGAGGAACTTCTCGACGATGATCTCCCAGTGGTCCTGGGCGATCTTCCAGTTTCCCTGGTGGCGCAGGGCGAACCGGATCCCGAAGTAGTTCGGGACCTCGAAGCCGTGGCTGCCGTACTGAAGGCGGTCGAGCAGCGGGATGGGTCCGATCCGCCGGGTGACCGACCTCCCGCGCAGCCGCCGGATGTTCCGGTTGTCGGTCACCTCGGTGACCACGTAACCGGCCACGGCGCCCGCGAAGCCCGTCACCACCAACCAGCCTGCGATGGACAGCGGCAGCGCCAGCCACGGGCTCGTGGTGTCCCACGGCGAGTCGATCTGGAGGCTGACGTCGTAGGCGACCCGCCCGCCGATGACCGCCGCGTTGAGCAGGAACAGACCGGCGAACGCGGCGAGGATGTAGTAGCCGCGAACCCGCAGCCAGTACTGGATGCCACGATGCCTGCCCAGCGACCGCCGCTGCCGCCGGACCAACTCCCGCAGCGACTCCCGCCGCGGCGGGTTGACGTCACTCGACTCGCTCGCGCCGACCGGCTCCGTCATCTCTCGGATCGACACCGCGTTTCCCGCCCCACAACGGCAAAACTACTCGACGCGGGCAGCAGGAAGCGCGGTCGTTCTCCTTGTCCATCCTCCGTTCATCTCATGGACATCGGGTGCTCAGCGCGTCACGTCGACGAAGATGGGGTTGGTGTAGCACCACGTGTCCAGCCACGGGTCGCCGTTGCCGGGTTCGTGGCGGATCGGACCGTGCGGATCGACCGCGGCACCGAGCAGACCGGGCCCGTTGCGCCTGCCGTCGCTGCCGCGTACCCGCAGGTACATCGAGCCTTCCGCGCAGTCGACGGGGATGCGCAGGGTGTAGGTGCCGGTGCGGCCGGAGACGTCGGCGGTGTGCACGACCCGCGTGTCCGGTGCGCGCCACTCGTCGCGGTCGGCTGCCGGACCGCGTACGGCGCCGCGGATGACGTCGAGGTGGGCCAGCTTCGGCAGGATCCCGTGCGGGTTGCGCCGCGACGAGGTGGTGACCGTGACGGTCAGGGTGAGCCGTTCGCCGCGCCGGACCCGCAGCCGGCCGCCCAGCGTCACGCCGCGCCCGGGGGCATGGGCACGCGTGAGCCGCACGTCGATGCCGTCGACGAGGTGGCCGTGGTCGACCCATACGCGACCGGCCCGCAGACCGGCCATCACGTCGCGGTGGCCGTACCTCGTCACGCCGACGTGGGTGCGGCTGAACTGGCCGGGCCAGAAGTCGCTGCCTGGCTGGGGCTGTCCGGTGTTCACCGGGTCCGGCAGCCTGCCGGTGTTGTCGAAGTTCTGTCCCGGCAACCAGTCGCCGTTGCGCCAGGTGTCGAACACGACCCGGTGGACGTCGGAGTTCGAGGTGATGGTGAACAGCCGGCCCTCGGCGAGCATGGCGTCCCACAGCCCGCCGACCGTGGCCGTCGCCCAGTCGAAGCCGCCGTAGGTTCGGTAGGCCTCGGGTGGAAAACCGGGCCAGGAGTCCGCGGACGGCTGGTTCTGGTACTCGCCCCGGATGCTGGCCGGGCCACCCCAGCCGGGGATCGCCGCGCCCTGGGCGCCGGGCGCACCCTCCATCCCGATCATGAGCCGCGGGGCGGCGTCCCGCCACCCACGCAGCTCGCGCGGCGAGTCGATGCCCAGCCGCAGCGGATGGTTGGCCAGGACGAGAACGTCGTCGACATATCGGGTGGCGCGCTGCTCCGCGAGCCACCGCAACCCCGCGACGGCGTGTGCCTCGTTGCGCGGTGTGTCCGGGTTGGACGGTGCGCCGGCGGTGTAGCCGAGCAGCTTGCCGTCGTAGGCGAGCTCGAACCGGGTGAGGAGGTCGACCTCGTGCGGGCCGGGCGGGGAGAAGACCGTGGCGTGCTCCGCACCCGGGATGTACCACTCCAGCCCCTGGAAGATCAGCAGCCGGCGGTTCTCGGCCCGTGCCCTGGCGATCTCCGCGTGCTCGGCGCCCGCGCCCCCGGCGTTCGCGTGCCCGACGTTGCTGTGCTCGGTGAACACGATCCAGTCGAGGCCGTAGGTGGCCGCCGCGCTCGCGATCTGGCTGAAGGTGTACTTCGCGTCATGGCTGTAGACCGAGTGCACATGGTGATCACCGACCAGATAGGCCAACTCGGGATCGCCGTCGCGTGGGGTGGCCCGCACGCTCGCCGGCCCGAGCAGTGAGCCGCCCGCGAACGCGGCGCCCAGCAGGCCGGCCCGGGACAGCAGCCGACGCCGGGACATGCCCTGCGGATCGAGCGTTGCCTCGGGGACCTGGGGGTCGGCCCACTCCGGGACAGGGTTCGGCATGGGCCGCCTCTCGTCATGGTGCTCGTGTGTCGGCGCGACGGTAAGTGTCGATGGCCACGCACATCCGAGCAGCGGGCGTACAACGGGTGAACAGTCAGGCCACGCGCCACGCCGTCAGAGGAGGTCGAGCTGGCGTGACCTGGTGACGGGGATGCGGGACCGCGTGTTCCGGCACGGCAGTTCGGGTAGCCTCTGACCTGGTCATTCTCGTCAGGGAGGTATCGGGACGTGATGGACGACGAGTTGCGGCGGATCGCGGAGACGGTCTTTCCCGAGTTGGGCGGCGGCATCGAGGTCGACTGGACCGATGTCGACGAGCCGGACCTCCGGTGGCCGGACGGGTCCCAGGTGGACACCTGGCGGGAGAACTACCCGTTCGACGCCCGGATCTCCCGAGCCGAGTACGACATGGTCAAGCGGATGCTGCAGATCGAGCTGCTCAAGCTGCAGTACTGGGTCGAGGACACCGGCCAACGTCTGGTGATCCTGTTCGAGGGTCGGGACGCGGCCGGGAAGGGCGGCACGATCAAGCGGTTCACCGAGCACCTCAACCCACGTGGGGCGCGCGTGGTGGCGTTGGCCAAGCCGACCGAGCGGGAGCGCGGGGAGTGGTATTTCCAGCGGTACGTGCGCCATCTGCCGACCGCGGGTGAGATCGTGTTGTTCGACCGTTCCTGGTACAACCGCGCCGGCGTGGAACGGGTGATGGGCTTCTGCACCGACGAGGAGTACGACCGGTTCATCGAGCAGGCCCCGTTGTTCGAGCGGATGCTGGTGGAGGACGGGGTGCTGCTGGTCAAGTTGTGGTTCTCGGTCTCGCAGGCCGAGCAGCGCACCCGGTTCCTCATCCGCCAGCTCGATCCGGTGCGCCGGTGGAAGCTCAGCCCCACCGACATCGAGTCACTGGACCGTTGGGACGCCTACACCACGGCGAAGGTCGCCATGTTCCGCGCCACCGACACCGAGACCGCCCCGTGGACGGTGGTCAAGAGCAACGACAAGCGCCGCGCGAGGGTCGAGGCGATGCGCAGCGTCCTCGCCCGCTTCGACTACGCCGACAAGGATCCGGAGATCGTCGGCGAGCCCGACCCACGCATCGTCGGCGGCGCGGCCACCCTCCTGGAGGCCGGGGAGGACGACACCGCGCTCAGCCCCACCCCGATCGCACCAGAACCAGCACCCGAGCCAGGACCCGGCCGGCATCCGACTACCGCCTCACACCCGTGAGGCGAAGGCCCGCTCTGCGCAAAGCCGCTCGTGTGCTGGGTGCGCGACCGGCGGCCGCAACATCCTGAGCGCACGCGGACAGCACCCGTGACCTCGCAACGCGTGCTGATCCGCGAAACAGGATGGCATGACACGGAACGACCCCAATGGGTGAATCAGTCACGCCGTCCCCTGTGAGCGCATCCGCAACCTCTCCTTTCCCTGGTGGATGTCTGTCGTCCACGAGTGGGATCCACCGTGTGCGGGTGGTCGGGGTTCGGAGTGGAGGAACCTTTGGCCGTTGCACGTTTTCAGATCGTCGCGGTAACCAGTAAGAGGGACACGTCTGACGCCACGGGTTTCCGGTGGCGGTTTCTGTCGGCCAACAACCGGAACATGGCCAGATCCGTGCCGACCTTCGCCGATCCGGACACCTGTCTGGAGGCGATCCGGGAGCTGCGAGACAAGCTGCCGACCGTCGTGGGGACGACTGTCCAGAACGGATCCGGCAAGTGGCTGTGGCGGATCAGTGCCGAGAAGCTGGACCTGGCGATGTCCGGCATCCGGTACGAACGCCGGCTACGGGCACGGCTGGCCTGCCAGGCCTTCGTCGACCAGGTGGCGACCGCCTCCGCCGACGCGGTTCAGGTTGTCTGGTTCTGATGCGTGCGAGGCGGTTCGTCCCCTGTTCACACGCCGCTAGCCGGGCACACATGTCGCCCGGCTTCGCTGACTCCGCTCCATTGGGGACAGAACGGAGGCCGCGGTGACCGTACGACGCGTGACCTCGACGCAGGGTGGCGTGGACCGGTTGTTCCGTGCCGTTCTGCTGGGTGCCGGTGTGCTGGTGCTGGTGATCATGCTGACCATCGGCTGGTTCCTGTTCCAGCGCGGGTGGCCGGCACTGCGCGAGGCCGGCTGGTCCTTCCTCACCGAACAGCGCTGGGAACCGGACCAGCACACGTTCGGCATCGCCGCCGTCCTCACCGGAACGATCCTGATCGCCGTCGTGGCGGTGCTGATCGCGGTGCCGCTCGCCACCGGTGTCGCGCTGTACATCGCCGAGTACGCACCGGCGCGGTTCCGCGGCGCGCTGACCAACCTCGTCGACCTGATGGCCGCGGTGCCCAGCGTCGTCTACGGGCTGTGGGGGTTCATCCTGTTGCAGGAGCAGCTCATCCCGCTCGCCCGCTGGCTGGCCATGAACCTCGGCGGTATCCCGGTGTTCACCGTCGACGGCGCCGACCCGGACAACCCGTTCGAGGACATGACCGTCTACAAGTCCTCCACGTTCGCCGCCGGGATCGTGGTCGCGCTGATGATCATGCCGATCATCTGCTCGGTGATGCGGGAGTCGTTCACCCAGGCGCCCGCCGGCGAGCGGGAAGGCGCCTACGCGCTCGGTGCCACGCGGTGGGGCATGATCCGTGCCGTCGTGCTGCCGTTCGGGCGGGGCGGCATGATCGGCGGCACGATGCTCGGCCTCGGCAGGGCGATGGGGGAGACCATCGCGGTCTTCATGATCATCTCGCCGATCTTCCTGATCCAGCCGCACATCCTGCAGACCGGCGCCAGCTCGGTCTCGTCGCTGGTGGCACTCCGGTGGGGTGCGGCGAGCCCGTTCGAGCTGTCCGCACTGATGGCCGCGGGCCTCGCGTTGTTCATGCTCACCCTGGTGGTCAACTTCGCCGCCTCGGCGATCATCGCGCGCACGAGATCCGGCCAGGGGAGCGAAGGATGACGACGACCGAGGCCAGGACCGAACCCGCGGCGAGAACCGAGGTACGCCGATCGACATCCACTCGCGACACCGGCGACGTGGTCGCGCTCGCCGGCGCCGCCGCGGCGGCCGTGAGTCTCACCGCGCTGCTGTTCGGCCGGATCGCGCCGATCAGTGGTGTCTTCGGCTTCGTCGTCGTGGCCTACCTGCTGTTCCTGACCCTCTACGCGTTGCTGCTGTCCATCGACGAGACCTGGCTCGCCGTGCGCGACCGGCTCGCGTCGGTCGTGGTGCACAGCCTCGCGTTGGTCGCGTTGCTGGCACTCGTGTTCATCGTGGTGTTCACGTTCTGGCGCGGCCGGGAGGCGTTGTTCCACGCGAACTTCTTCGTCAGCGACATGACCTCCGCCGGCCCGCTGGACCCGCTCACCAAGGGCGGCATCCTGCACGCGGCCACCGGCACGCTCATCGAGATCGTCCTGGCGCTCGCGGTCGTCATCCCGCTCGGCCTGCTGTGTGCGGTGTACCTGAACGAGACGCGCGGCGCGTTCCCCCGGTTCGTCCGCACGATCGTCGAGGCGATGACCGCGCTGCCGTCCATAGTGGCCGGTCTGTTCGTGTACGCGTCACTCGTCCTCGGGCTGGGACTGGCCCGCTCCGGGCTCGCGGCCGCGCTCGCGATCAGCGTGATGATGCTGCCGATCGTGATCCGCGCGGCGGACGTGGTGATCCGGCTCGTGCCGAGTTCACTGCGGGAGTCGTCGTACGCACTCGGCGCCGGACAGTGGCGCACGACCTGGCACGTCGTGCTGCCGACCGCGCGGTCCGGCCTCATGACCGCGATCCTGCTCGGCGCCGCCCGCGGCATCGGCGAGACCTCACCGGTGCTGATCACCGCCGGGTTCGGCTCGACGCTCAACCTCGACCCGACCGAGGGACCGATGGTCTCACTACCGTTGGCCACCTTCGTGTTCTCCGGCTCACCCGAGCCGACCATGATCGCCCGCGGGTTCGGCGCCGCCGCCGTCCTGCTGGCGGTCGTGCTGGTCCTGTTCGCACTCGCCAGAGTTCTCGGCGGCCGCCCACCCGGCCAGCTCTCCGCACGACAACGCCGTCGCCGCGATCGACAGTCCGTCCGGGACGCGGCGAGGATGGGGACGCACGCATGAAAACCAGGTTGGTCGTACTCGCCTTCGTGATGGGGATCCTGGCGAGTGCGTCGGCGGTGCCGGCCGCCGCGCAGGGGTTCGTGCCGATCAGCGGCGCCGGCTCGTCGTGGAGCTTCAACGCGCTGGACCAGTGGCGGCGCAACGTGGCGAGCCTCTACGGCATCACCGTGCAGTACTCGCCGACCGGCTCGTCGGACGGCCGCAACCAGTTCAAGAACGGCACCGTCGACTTCGCGGTCTCCGAGATCGAGTACGGCCTCTCCGACGGCGGCGTGGTGGACCAGCCGCCGAAGGGCCGGGGGTATGCGTACATGCCGATCGTCGCCGGCGGCACCGCGTTCATGTACAACCTCCACATCGGACGGAGCCGGGTCACGAACCTGCGCCTGTCCGGCGAGGTGCTCGCCAGGATCTTCACCCAGAAGATCACCAGCTGGGCCGATCCCGCGATCAGGAAGGACAACCCGGGACTCACCCTGCCCGACCGCAGGATCGTGCCGGTCGTGCGATCGGACGGCTCGGGCACCACCGCGCAGTTCACCCGCTGGCTGGCCGACCAGTACCCGTCGGTCTGGGACTCCTTCTGCGGCAGGCAGAACTGCGGGTTCACGTCCAACTACCCGATCAAGCCGGGCCTGCAGGCCAAGGCCGGGTCGACCGGAGTGGCCGGCTATGTCGCACAGGACTCGAGCGAGGGCTCGATCACCTACGTCGAGTACTCCTACGCCAAGAACGCCGCGTTCCCGGTCGCGAAGGTGCTCAACAAGGCGGGCTACTACATCGAGCCCAAGGCGACGGCCGTCGCGGTCGCGTTGCTCAGGGCGGAGATCGCCCCCGATCTCACGCAGAGGCTCCAGAACGTCTACCGGGACACCGATCCACGCACCTACCCGCTGTCGAGCTACAGCTACATGATCCTGCCGACCGACAACCGGCAGAACTTCAGCGACGCCAAGGGGCGCACGTTGTCGGAGTTCGCCTACTACTTCCTGTGCGAGGGACAGCGGCAGGCCGACCCGCTCGGGTACTCGCCGCTGCCGCAGAACCTGGTCAGGGCCGGCGTCCGCCAGGTGGCGCGTGTGCCGGGCACCACGAACAAGCTGAGCGAGAACGACCTGGCGAAGTGCAACAACCCCACGTTCTCCGCGGACGGGCGGAACACCCTCGCGCTCAACGCGCCCCAGCCACCCGCGTGTGACAAGGCCGGCGCGACCCAGTGCACGACCGGCACCGGCGGCGCGAAGGCGGAGACGCCGACGGGCAACGGTGGCGGCGACGGCTCCGGGAGCACCGGCGGCAACGGGACCCCCGGCGCCGGGGACACCCCGGGCGGGGCGGACACCGGCTCGGCCGCGCCCAGCACCGGCGCGCAGATCGACCCCGACACCGGGCTGCCGGTCGACGAGAGCGGCGGTGGCGGGTCGTCGAACGCCTACGCGGTGCCCGTCTCGGTCGCGCTGCCACAGGACCGCACGGTGTTCGCCATCCTCGCGACGGCGTTGCTCGTCGCGCTGGTCACCGGGCCACCCCTGGTCGCGCGGGCGATCCGGAAACGGAACAGATCATGATCCGCGCACGCGTCGTGACGGCCGCCGCGCTCGTGCTCGCCGGGGCCGTGCTGGCGTTCGCGCCGGGGTCCGCGCCCGCACAGGAACCGACCGACTCGGCCGTCACCGTGTCGGGCACAGGCCCCTTCGCGAACCTGAAGGTCACGGTCGGCCAGACCCGGGACCTGATCAACCAGGCGGTCAGCGTGTCGTGGACCGGCGGCGCGCCGACCCAGCCGAACACCGGCCAGTTCGCCACGAACTTCCTGCAGATAATGCAGTGCTGGGGCGACGACCCGAGCGGGCCGGACCGCACCCAGTGCCTCTGGGGCGGGGCGGTCACGCAGGCGACCCCGGCCGCCGGCGCGTGGGTGCGGTCACGCCAGGTCAACTACGCCGGCGTGGTCGACCCCGAGGAGAAGATCAGGCAGGGCGACGACCCGGACACCACGGACGCGGACGAGTCCCGGGAGAACGTGTTCGTCCCGTTCTGGGCCTATGGCACGCCGAAACCGACCAAGCCCGCCTACACCGGGCGCAGCGACTTCATCGACGCGCAGCTCACCAACGAGATCCCGCTCGCCCGCACCAGGGCGAACGGCACCGGCGTGGAGAGCTTCGAGGTGCAGACCGCCCGCCAGGCCCCAGGTCTGGGCTGCGGGGAACCGGTCAGGAACACGACCACCGGCCGGTCCTGCTGGCTGGTCGTCGTCCCACGCGGCACGTCCGAAGTGGACGGTACGGACCAGTCGGCGCGGGAGCTGGTGTCCTCACCGCTGTCGGCGTCCAACTGGGCCAACCACCTCGCCGTGCGGCTGGACTTCCAGCCGGTCGAGGCGGCCTGCCCGCTCGGCGCGGAGGAACGCAGGCTGCTCGGCAACGAGCTGGCGGTCGAGGCCGTCAGCCGCTGGCAGCCGGCGCTGTGCGAGAACGGCGGCACCCTGTTCGGCTTCACGCAGCTCTCCGACGACGTGGTGCGCAACCAGCTGCTCCAGTCCGACGACCCCGGGCTCGCGATGCTGTCCGACCCCGTCGCCCCGGACTCCGAGGTCGCGGACCGGCCGCTGGTGTACGCGCCGCTCGCGGTGTCCGGCCTCACCATCGCCTACTACGTCGAACGCCAGGTCCCACCCGACGCGACCGACGAGCAGAAGCTCACCGACGGCGAACGCTACACCGACCTGCGGCTCACCCCGCGGCTGGTGGCGAAGCTGCTCACCCAGTCCTACCGCGGCTCGATCGTCGGGAACACCGACCAGATCAGGGACAACCCGGCCGGGCTCGCCGACGACCCGGAGTTCCTCGACCTGAACCCGTCCTTGCAGGGCAACCAGTACTGGACGGTGATCTCCGATGCGCTCGTCGCGCTGCCCACGGCGGACGCCACCTCGATGCTGTGGCGCTGGATCCTCGGGGACGAGGCCGCGAGGAAGTTCCTCGCGGGCACCCCGGACGAGCACGGCATGATCGTCAACCCCAACAACAGGAACCTGCAGCTGCCGACGCCGACGTTCCCCCGCAACGACCAGACCTGCTACGAGGCCGACCCGCGGTTCCACTTCTGCACGCTGGACGCGCACCCGTTCGCCAACGACATGCACGAGGCCGGGCGGGCGGTCAGCCGGGGCGACTCGCTCGGCCGCACCGCGAGCGGCACGCCCAACCCGGACGGCACGCCGAAACTGTCCAGAGTGGACCGACAGGCGCCGGGTCGGCACGGGCTGCTCGCCGTCGTGGACACCGCCACCGCCGCGCGTTACGGACTGCAGACCGCCCGACTACGCAACAACGCGGGCGAGTTCGTCGGGCCGACCACGAACGCCATGCTGGCCGCGGTCGGCGCGATGACCAGGTCCGCGGTGCCCGGCGTGCTCACCCCGAACCCGACCGCGACCACGCCGGGTGCCTACCCGCTGACCACGCTCACCTACGCGGCCGCCGTGCCGCCCCTGCTGACGAGGACGTCGGGTAGGGACTACGCGGCCTTCCTCCGGTACGCCGTCGGTCCCGGCCAGGAGCCCGGCCTCCAGCCGGGCGAGCTGCCGGACGGCTACGCCCCACTGCCGAACGCGTTGCGTGAGCAGGCCTCGCGCGCCGCGACGACCATCGAGACCCAGGCCGGTCGCACCACCGGCGGGAACGACGAGCCGACGCCAGGCGGGTCCGGCGGTGAGGGCGACTTCGTCGACCCGAGCCCCGACGGCGTGCTCGGGCCGGACGCCGGCGTCCCGCTGCCCGGGGCGGGCCCGCCGACCCAGGACCAGGGACCACCCGGCCGCGACCAGGTTCCGGTCGCCCAGACCCGGCGCACCCCCGCGACACCGCTCGGCGCGATCCGTTATGTCCTCGCGGTGATCCTGATCGGTTCCGGACTGGCGGCCGCGTCGGCGCCGGTGCTGGTGCGCCTGGCCACCGGAAACCCCCGAAACGGGGGTCCGGGGGCGGAGCCCGCCGGGCGGGGCCTGGGGGTTGCACCCCCAGAAAACACGGTGAGCGAGAAGGTGAGCGCTCTCCGCGAACAGAGACCGGGAGAGCGAGGTGATGCCGCCGGCGGGTGACGCGGAGTTGGCGCTCACACCCACCCGACCGGACAGCTTTCACGCAAGACGCCGGGACCACGAGCCATGAGACCGGCGGTGCCCGGGTAGCAGCCCGAGCACATCCTGCTCAGCGAAGGATACATCGCAGTGCGAAAAACCAGATTCGTGCTGGCCGCGGGCGCTTTGCTCGTGGCAGCCGCGTTGACGACCGGCACCGCCGGCGCGGACCCGTCGGGCACCCCGACGTACCGGGACCTCGCCGGCACCGGTTCGGACACCACCCAGGACGTGATGAACGGCCTCGCCGACATCATCACCGTCAACGGCACCAAGGTGATCGGGTCCTACGACGCCAGCGGTTCCGCGCAGATCACCACGAAGGACCCAGCGACCACGCCGGGCTGCACCATCAACCGGCCGTCCGGCTCCGGCAACGGTGTCAACGCGCTGATCGCGTCCATGCAGGCGGGCAACAACTGCCTGCAGTTCGCGCGGTCGTCGTCCAACAGCTCGGCCAGCTTCCCCGGCGCCGGGCTGACCTACGTCCCGTTCGCGACGGACGCGGTGGCCTACGCCGTCCGCTCCGACAGCGCGATCTCCAAGCGGCTGACCGTCGCGCAGCTGCAGACCATCTACAACTGCGCGGCCGGGGCGAACTTCCAGCCGCTGCTGCCGCAGTTCGGTTCCGGCACCCGCCAGTTCTTCCTGCGGGAGCTGGGCTTCACCGACTCGGCCGACTTCACCAGCCAGCCGTCGCACACCTGCATCCGCCAGACGGACGCGACGGGTGCGCCGCTGCTGGAGAACACCGGCACGCTGCTGACCGACCCGAGGAACATCGCGCCGTACTCGATCGCGCAGTGGCTCTCGCAGACCAACGTGGTCGTGCCGGACGTGCACGGCAAGACGATCCTCGGTCAGATCAACGGCATCGCCCCGACGGTACTGAACACCTCCTCGCAGATGGACCGCTCCGTCTACAACGTGATCCCGACCGCGCAGGAGGGCAACGCCCCGTACAGCACGGTCTTCGTCGGCCCGACCTCGCAGGTCTGCGCCAACGCGGACACGATCAAGAAGTACGGGTTCGGCACGAACCCCGACTGCGGCTCGACCGCGATCCGCACCCCGTGAGCATCCCCACCGAGAAAGTGAGTTCGACAGTGCGGAAAGGAAAGCTGCTTCGCCGCCTCGGCGCCGGTGCGCTGGTGTTCGCCGCGACGACGGGAGCGATGCTCGGCGCCATCGGGGTGGCGCAGGCCGCCCCGCCGCCGGGCACCCTCGGCTCGTTGACGGTCAACCCGGCCACCGGGTCCGATCTGTCGGCGATCCGCGTGACCACGTCGGCCGGCTGCTCGACCGACTCGGACGCGTACAACGTGGTGGTGACGGGGCCGGGTGCGTTCGCCCCCGGCTACCTGATCACGAGCACGGCCTCGGCCGGGTTCTCCACGACCGGTCCGTTCTCCATCTTCTTCGGCGTCACCATGAAGGACGCGGCCACCGACCTCGGCACCACCCTGGTCGCCGGCGAGTACGTGGTCACCGCCCGCTGCGTCGACGAGTTCCTCGGCGACGTCAAGGGCACCTTCACCGCGTCGCTGTACTTCACCAGCCCGACCGCCTACCAGACGACCGACCCGAACCAGCCCGTCGCGACCAGCACCGCGCTGAGCGCCACGCCCAACGCGCCGGTCAGCCAGGGCACGCCGGTGACGCTGACCGCGACGGTCACGCCGTCGTCGGCCACCGGCACCGTCCAGTTCAAGGCCGGCTCGGCCAACGTGGGCTCTCCGGTGACGGTTTCCGGCGGCACGGCGACGCTGACCACGCCGGACCTGCCGGTCGGGGTCAACTCGCTCACCGCGGTGTTCACCGGCTCCGCGGCGAACATCTCGGGGTCGACCTCGCCGGCCGTGTCCTACCAGGTCACGGCGCCGGTGGCCGCGCCGACGACGACCGCGTTGTCGGTGAACCCGACCGGTTCGGTGGCGCAGTACCAGCCGGTGACGCTGACCGGTTCGGTGTCCCCGGCCGGCGCCGCGGGCAGCATCCAGTTCCGGGACAACGGCACCGCGCTGGGCAGCCCGGTGGCGCTGTCGGGTGGGACGGCCACCTTCGTCGCGAGCACGCTCGCGGTGGGGGCGCACTCCTTCTCGGCCCAGTTCGTCCCGGCCAACCCGGCGGCGTTCGCGCCGTCGACGTCGGCCGCGGTGGGACTGGACGTCACCCCGTTCGCCGGGGTGTCCTCGTCGGAGAGCATCACCACCACGGTGCTCGCCGGTGAGCTGCTGATCAGCGTGGAGAACCAGAACGTGGTCCTCCCGTCGCCGCAGCTCACGCCGGACGCCACGAAGCTGACCACCGCCGGCTCGCTCAACCCGATCACCGTCACGGACACCCGTGCCGGCAACCCGGGCTGGAGCGTGTCCGGCCAGGTCAGCGACTTCTCCGACGGCGCGTCCCACTCGATCAACGGTGCCAACCTCGGGTGGTCGCCGGTGGTCGTGGACAAGCTCGCGGCGCAGAGCATCACCGCGGGCCCGGTCGTGGCCCCGGCGAACGCCCTCGCGCCGGGTGCCGCGGCGCCGGCCGGGGTCGGTCTGGCGGCCAGCCGGACGCTGGCCACCGCCGCCACCGCCGGTGGCAACGGCACCGCCCACGTGTCCGCCGACATCGCGTTGAACGTGCCCACCTCCACGGTGGCGGGCACCTACACCGCGGTTCTCACCCTCACCGCCATCTAGTACGGCGAACCGCCGCCGGCCGGGGCCCTGACGTCCCGGCCGGCGGTCACCGTCCCGATTGGACACCCATGAGCCTTTCCCCGCACCGCATCGTGCTCGCCGCGGTCGTCGCCGTACTGGCACTGCTGCCCGCCGCCCCCGCGTCCGTGGCGCAGCCCCCGGAGGACCAGATCACCTTCGGCATCCGGCCGGCGAGCAAGGACGCCCCGGACAACCGGGCCCGCTTCACCTACGGCGCCACGCCCGGCGCGATGGTCAAGGACTACGTCGCCGTGTCGAACGTGAGCCTGAAGCCGCTGACCCTCCAGGTCTACGCGGCCGACGCGTTCAACACCTCGGAAGGCGGTCTGGACCTGTTGCCCGGCAACAGGCCCTCCACCGACATCGGCGCGTGGACCAAGCCGGACCTCCCCACCGTGACGGTCGGCGCACGGTCGATCGTGATCGTCCCCTTCACCGTGACCGTGCCGCCGAACGCCACCCCCGGCGACCACACCGGCGGGATCGTCGCCTCGCTCGTCACCGAGCAGGTGGACGCGAAGGGCAGCAGGGTGCGGGTGGACCAGCGGGTCGGCGCGCGGGTGTACCTGCGGGTCGCGGGTGCGTTGCAGCCCCGGCTGGCCGTCGAGGGCATGGACGGGGACTACCGGACCAACTGGAACCCGCTCGGGCACGGCGGCGCGTCCGTGACGTACACCGTGCGCAACACCGGGAACGTGCGCCTGCAGGGGAAGCAGAAGGTGACGGTCAGCACACCGTGGGGCTCCACAGTGGACGCGAAGGTCCCGGGTGACCTGCCGGAGCTGTTGCCCGGCAACGCCATCCAGCTGACCGCGACCGTGCCGTCCGTGCTGCCGGCCGGTTGGCTGACCGCTCAGGTCGACCTCGAGCCGGCCGTCGCCCCGGGCGACCAGGAGCTGCAGGTGCCCGACGTGTCGGCCACCTCGACGTTCGCGGCCGTGCCGTGGGTCCTGCTCATCGTGCTGCTGTCTCTCATCGGGCTCGTGCTGTTCCGGCGCTACCGCAGGCGGAAGAAGCCGGTGCCGGACCCCGGGCCGGTGCGCACCAGGGACTCCGGCAGGAAGGAGGTGGCCGATGCCACGGCTCGCTAGCGTCGTCGCGGCGGTCGCCGCGTTGCTGCTCCTGCTGGCCGGCCCGGCGAGTGCCACGCCGATCGGACAGATCCTGATCGTGCCGGGCGACAGCAGCGACCTCGCCGCGATCCGGATCCGCACGTCCGGCGGCTGCCCGGAGAAGGCCGACGCCTACTACGCGCGGTTGTTCGGTCGCGGGTTCCCCGCCGACGGCCTGCTCGCCACACCCAACACCAGCGCCGGCCTGTCCCACACCGCCGGGTTCGACGTCTACTTCGCACAGACCATGAAGGACTTCGCGCAGGACAACAACACCACGCTGTCCGGCCGCTACGACGTCGTCGTCTACTGCATCGACTCGTTCACCCTCGACAGCTTCGCCGAGTTCACCGGGTCACTGGAGTTCAGCTCGCCGACGAAGTACACCGCGCTCGGCGCGGCGAAACCGGCCGGCACGCCGCCACCACCGGTCGGTGCGGGCGAGCCCGTGCCGATCCCGCCCGGCGGGGGAGAGGTGCCGGCGTCGCCCGGTGCTGGCGCGCCGGCTGCTGACGCCGCGGCGCCGGGGGTTGGCCCAGGCGACTCACCGGAGGGCATCGACCTGCTGCCCATCCTGGTGGTCGGTGCGGGTGTGTTCGGCGTGATCGTCGTGGTGGCGGTCGTCCGGCGCTGGCGGCGCCGGGGTGCTGCCGCGGGTGCCGCCGTGCTGCTGCTCGCCGCGTCGGCCGCGATCCTCGCGGCTCCGGGTGCCCGACCCGCCGCGGCGGAAGCCGGCCAACCGGAGATGACCATCGGCGTGGTGATCCCGACGACGACGTCGACTACGCCGCCCCCGACGACCACCACCACCGCCGCCACCGCCACCGAGCCGACCGGTCCACCTACCACCGGTACGCCGCCACCCGTCGCGGGCGGCGGCGGCCTGTCCTACACCGGCAGCCCCGTCGGTCTCCTGCTCGCCGCCGGTCTCGCACTCCTCGCGGCGGGCGCCGCCGTGGTCACCGCCGTCCGACGCAAGCCACTGAAGGAAAGCTCGCATGCGTAGAACCAGACTGCTGCTCGCCGCCGTGGTCATCGCCGCCGCCGTCCCGATGCTCGACACGGCCGGTGCCGCGGCCGCGCCCCTGGGCACGCTGACCGTGACCCCGGCGTCGGGCTCGGACGTCGTGGCGATCAAGGTGACGACCTCCGCCGGCTGCCCGGCCGACTCGGACGCCTACAACGTGCTGGTGACCGGACCGGGGAAGTTCGCCGACGGCTACCTGATCACCACCACGGGCGCGGCCGGGTTCTCGACGAGCACGCCGTTCGACATCTTCTTCGGCGTCACCATGAAGGACGCGGCGACCGACCTCGGTACGACACTGGTGGCGGGGGAGTACCCGGTCACCGCCCGCTGCGTCGACGAGTTCACCCAGGAGGTGAAGGGCACCTTCACGACGTCGCTGCTCTTCTCCAGCCCGACGGCGTACACGGCCTCCTCCGGCGGCGGCACCACGACGACCACTACTACTACGACCACCACCACGACCACGACGAACACGACCACCACGACGGACGACACGACGACGACCACGGACGAGTCGACGTCCGGCACCGACACCACCACGGACACGCCGATCGACACCGCCACCGACACCCCGGCCGCCACGGACAACCTCGCCCACACCGGCGCGCCCGTCGGCTGGATCTTCATCGCCGGGCTGTTCCTGGTCGTGCTCGGCAGCATCTACGTCCTCGCCAGCGGGCGGCGGGTCCGAAGGCAGTGACCGCGACCATTGAGCTACCCGCCCCCGCCGAGGACGAGGAGCCGTCTGCCGAGGCACCCGCGCCGGTGGAGCGGCCCGACGACGTCGCCATGCGGCTCGTCGGGCAGTGGGCCGGGATCCTCGCCGTCGCGGGCCTGTTCTTCCTCGTCCACATCGGACTGGTCGGGGCGGTGCAGCACGACCGGGACCAGGCCGCCGGCTACGCCGAACTCCGAGACCAGCTGGCCCTGTCCACCGCACCGGTCGGCCCGGTGGACGCCGGCGGCCAGCCGCTCGCGCCGGGTACTCCCGTTGCCCTGCTGGAGATCCCGAGCCTGGGACTGTCCGAAGTGGTCGGCGAGGGCACGAGCGCCGGCGTCCTGATGTCCGGCCCGGGCCACCGCCGCGACACCGTGCTGCCTGGCCAGGCCGGGGCGAGCGTGATCGCCGGCCGACGGGCCGCGTACGGCGGCCCGTTCGCCTCGATCGGCCTGCTCCGTGGCGGCGACCAGATCGTGACAACCACCGGCCAGGGCCGAAACGTGTACCGCGTGCTCGGCGTCCGGCGGGCCGGTGACCCCCTGCCGGACGCCCCCGCCAAGGGCAAGGGCCGGCTCACGCTCATGACCGCGGACGGTCCGCCGTTCCTGCCGACCGACGTCGTGCGCGTGGACGCCGAACTGGTCAGCCCGACCCAGGAGTCCGGCGGCCGCCTGCCGTCGGATGCGTTGCCGGCGGGCGAGGAGACCCTCGCCGGCGACTACTCGACGTTGATCCCGCTGGTGATGTGGGGCCAGCTGCTGGTGGCCGCCGCGGTCGGGTGCGTGTGGGTGCGGCACCGGGTCGGCCCCTGGCAGACCTGGGTGATCGGGGTCCCCGTGTTGATCGCGGTGGGTGCGCAGGTCGCCGACAAGGCCGCCGCGTTACTGCCGAACCTGTTGTGAACCAAGGAGAAGTCGTGTCGCAGGGTCCGGGTGTGATCGAGGCCAGGGAAGTCTCCGCGTGGTTCGGCGACCGCAAGGTGCTCGACCAGGTGTCGCTGGACATGCCGTCCGGCTCGGTGACCGCGCTGATCGGCCCGTCCGGCTGCGGCAAGTCGACCTTCCTGCGGATCCTCAACCGCATGCACGAGCTCGTTCCCGGCGCCACCCTCGCCGGCGAGGTCCGACTGTCCGGTTCGGACATCTACGAACCAGGTTGGAAACTGACCGACGCGCGGCGGGCCATCGGCATGGTGTTCCAGAAACCCAACCCGTTTCCGGCAATGTCCATCTACGACAACGTGACCGCCGGCCTGAAACTCACCGCCACCAAGGTCTCCCGCTCCGCCCGCGACGACCTGGTGGAGGAGTGCCTCGCGAAGGCCGGCCTGTGGACCGAGGTCCGCGACCGCCTACGCCAACCCGGCGGCGCCCTGTCCGGCGGCCAACAACAACGGCTCTGCATCGCGCGAGCCCTGGTCGTCCGCCCACGGGTCCTGCTGATGGACGAACCGTGCTCGGCCCTGGACCCCAGCTCGACAAGGCGGATCGAGGAGACCATCGCCGAACTCTCCAGCGAGGTCACCATCGTGATCGTCACACACAACATGCAGCAGGCGGCGCGAGTGTCCCAGCAGTGTGCCTTCTTCCTGGCCGAACAAGGCACCCCTGGTGCGATCGTCGAGCACGGCAGCACCAGGCAGATCTTCGACGCACCGACCGACGAGCGCACCGCCGACTACGTCCACGGCCGGTTCGGCTGAGCATGGATGCCTGTCCTTAACCGCCGCCTTACCCGCTGGAAACCGTGACTTGCTTTACTGGTGGATGGTGTTCTCATCACTGACCCGCGGAGAGATCGTGATGAGTGTTTACGAGCAGATCGGCGGACAGGACGCCCTGATCGCGGTAGTCGACGACTTCTACGACCGTGTGCTGGGCGACCCGGAACTGGCGGTGTTCTTCAAGGGCACGAACATGCCGCGCCTGAAGGGCATGCAGGTCGAGTTCTTCGCCGCGGCACTGGGCGGCCCCGACGAGTACCGGGGACGGTCCATGAAGGACGTTCACCACGGCCGTGGCATTGGCCAGCACCACTTCGACCTCGTTGCCGGACACCTGACCGAAGCCCTGACCTCGGCCGGCGTACCGAGCGAGATCATCGGCACGATCATCGGCACGATCGCACCCCTGGCCGACGACATCGTCTCGAGCGCCGCCTGACCTGCCACGCGGGTCTCTCGTCGACTCGTGCGGGCCCGGATGGGCACGGTGTTGACCGCGTCGAGGGGTCCGCAGGTCGATCAGGGACAGGCCGCCGGGTTGCACCGGTGCGCTGCCCACGGTCAGCAACGCGACGCCACCGCAGTAGGCCTTGCCGCGTCAGTGGAGCATCGTGATCAGTTCCTGCCGCAGGTCGGTGGTGACGCGGTGCGTGTGCCAGCGGCTGAGGGTGCGGGACAGCGCACCGAGGTCCTGCCGGATGGTGGCCGAGTCCACCTGGGCCGTGTCGGCGAGGACCTCGCGTGCGGCGACGCAGGCCTGGTCGATGTCGCCGTGCTGGGCGTGGGCGAGCGCGCGGCGCATGCCGAACCGGGCACGAGCACGTCGTGCGGTAAGCGGGATGGCAGGGAGTTGCTGGTCGAGTAGTTCGGCGGCGGCGCCGGGGCGGCCGAGGTCGTGGAGGGCCCAGCCGCGGGCCAGCATCACCTCGTCTGGAGCGGTCGACGAACCAAGGACGGGTCCTTTGGTGGTCTGTGGAATCGCGAGCAGAGCGGCCGCGCGGTCGATCGCCTCCTCGTAGCCGCGGACGTCGCCGGCGAGTGCGTGTCCCTGCGCCTCGCAGCGCGCGGCCAGACCGAGGATGCGCGGGTCGGCGGCTTGGTCTTGTTGGGCACGACGGGCGAGTTTTACGGTCTGTTGGGGGTCGTTGCGGTACAAGGCGATCTCGGCGTGGCGGAACAGCGCAAAGCTGCGGAAGTGGGGATCACGGCTGGCTACAGCCCTGGCGGCCCAGTCGGTCCAGCGGATGGCGTTGGCCTCGTCGCCGGCCTCCTGGCTCATCCAGCCGGCGAACTCGGCGACCCGCGCGGCGAGCAGCAGCAGCTCGGTGCGCATCGGCTCCGGGGTGTCGGGGGGGGGGGGGCGGCGGGGGGGGGCGGGGGG
>Ga0081539_10000185_pt1 | contig 147755 bp, 149 predicted proteins | sample TabmetS4T2R2_FD_71023 | JGI IMG/M metagenome (GOLD analysis project Ga0081539, IMG submission 71023) | Tabebuia heterophylla rhizosphere microbial communities from the University of Puerto Rico - S4T2R2 | ecosystem: Host-associated > Plants > Roots > Rhizosphere ... | reverse complement strand
CGACCTCCGTTCCGGCCCGCAGTATGACATCCCCCTCGCGCACATCGCCGCCGCGTCCGCGGATGTTCTGGCCAGGTGAGGTGGCTTTCTTAAGCTCGAACTCCCCGCCCCAGCCTGACGTGTTCTCGACCATCACGACCGCGTCGGAACCGGTTGGGATCACACCTCCCGTGAAGATCTTGATCGCCTCCCCCTCCCCGATGCTCCTGGAGGCTGGCCGCCCGGCAGGGGCCTCGTCCACAACGGCGAACGTCCGGCCGGCTTCGGCGTCCGCGCTCCGCACGGCGTACCCGTCCACCGCCGAGTTGTCGAAAGGCGGCGAATCGAACCTGGCCTCCAGGTCCTGCGCCAGCGCCAGACCCCGCGCGTCTACCAGCGGCACGCTCTCCGTTCGCAGCCGGGGCGTATTCTGCAGGACCAGCCTCTTGGCCTCGGGGTAATCTATGAGCTTCTCGAAAAGTTGCATCCTCGCACCTCACCCGACAAGGGAATATCTCCCGGTACGCTATCACAGCCCGCGAGACACGACGCTGGCCAACGCAATGCAGCCCCGAACAATGGTCTGGCGCTAGCCGTCGAAGTAGCCATCCTCGGTGCCCTGGGAGATCCGGACGGCCTCCGGTTCGCCGCCGAAAGAGACCAGGTTTCCATCAGCCCCGAACGCCAGTTCTGATGCCTCCCCGACCACCTCGACGTTGCCGTTCGAGAGCGCCTCGTCCACGAGGTTCTCGGAGAGGTAGAGGTGTCGGAGATGCAGCGTGTTCGGGATGCGGACGAAGCGGGTCTCCTCGGGTGGGACGCCCCAGTTGCAGCGGATGGCGGCTTCGAGGGCCTCGCGGTCGTCCTCCATGACCATCGGGATCTTGGCCCGCTCCAGGAACGTGCTCGTCAGGACGTTCTGGTTCATTGCCGACATATCCACCTTCTCGAACAGCCTGCGTGTCGTCAGGTCGGCCAGCCCCACGCCGAGGGCGTTGCCGTGGGAGGCCTCGCTGACGTCGCCCACGATCAGGTACTTCACCCTCGGGCTCTCCGGCTCTTCGACGCCCAGTATCCGGAAACGCCCTACCACGTTGGTATCCATCCCTGTGCCGCTGAAGTTCTTGCCGAGCTCATCGACGAACAGCACGTCTATGTCAGAGACGGGCAACTTCGGCATCAGCTTCGCGGACTCTTCGAGTAGCCCGGCCTCGCGTTCAGCCACTTTCTCCGGCGGGATGGCCTCGACGATCGCGGTCTCTTCGTACGCGTTCTCCACGATCCCAACCCCAAAGAGCACTTTGCCTGAAGCAAAGACCATCTTCCCCACCTCGACCATGTGGTCCCGGATTCCGGGAACGCCGAGCGCGTGCAACGCGAGCGCCTGGGCGTGCTTGCCGAGGCCGATGGCGGACATCTTCAACAGCCCGCTCTCCCATTCGGCATGGAAGTCGGTATGTTGTTTTATTCTCCCGACCACCACGACCCCGTCAGCCTCCGAGGCGAGGCGGTCCATGTACACCGGCACGCCACGCTCCGTCTCCCCGATCTCGACGACCTCCATCGAGGACCGGATCTCCGCCCCCACGGACTCCTCCGTAACCCCGAGGCTCTCCAGGATTTCCACCTGCCCCTCCGCCGTGGCCCCGCCGTGGCTGCCCATCGCAGGCACGACGAACGGCGAGGCACCCGCGTTCTTCAAGAATCCGACGAGCGACCGCACTATCGGCACGATGTTCGACACACCTCGGCTCCCTGCGGTGATGGCGACCTCCATGCCTGGCTCCATGCGGGTCTGGATCTCCTCCTTCCCGCACTGCTCCATCATCGCGGCTTCGATGTCCTCGATGCGGGGTCTCGGGAAATCCTGTTCGATCCTGACCACCCTGGGGAATGCCATAGGCTAGCTCCTCTCCTTCTACTTGGCCTGCGAAAGCTCGCGGGCGAGGTCGAGCGCGGCCTTCATGCTCGAATGGTCGGCCCGTCCGGTTCCTGCGATGTCGAAGGCCGTGCCGTGGTCCACGCTGGTGCGGAAGAACGGCAGGCCGACGGTCACGTTCACGCCCGTCTCGAAACCGAGGAGTTTGATCGGGATGTGCCCCTGGTCATGGTACTGCACAACCACGATGTCGAAACGTCCCTGTTTTGCCTGCGAGAACACGGTATCAGGGGGATGCGGGCCGCTCACGTCGAGTCCCTCCTCGATGGCCTTTTCGACGGCAGGACGTATTCTCTCCGCGTCCTCGGTCCCGAAGAGGCCGTTCTCCCCGGCGTGTGGGTTGAGCCCGGCGACGGCGATGCGCGGCTCCTCGACCCCGAGCTTCTTCAGGGCGTCGTGGGCAAGGTGGATCACGGCCAGCTCCCGTTCCGGTGTCGCCCGCTCGATGGCCTCCCTGAGCGCGACGTGCGTGCTGACGTGGATCACGCGCAGGTCTTCGGCCACGAGCATCATCGCGTAGTCCTCCGTGCCCGTAAGCTCCGCGAGTATCTCCGTGTGTCCGGGATACCTGTGACCCCCGAGGTGCATGGCCTCCTTGTTGAGCGGCGCGGTCGCGACGGCGGCAACGCTCCCGTCCAGGGCGAGCTCGATGGCCCGCCGGACGTACTCGAAAGCGGCGGCCCCGGCACGGGCATCGAGCTTCCCGAAAGGCAGGCCGTCAGGGAGGTCGCTGGCCGGGATCACGTCCATAACTCCCGGTTCGTACCGGCCATCCTCCGGCGCGGCCACAGGATTCACGCGCAGCGGGAGATCGAGCATCTTCACTGCCCGCTCCAGCATCGGTACGTCCCCGATCACAAGGGCGCGGTTCCTCCCGGTAAAATCCGGCTCAGCGAAGGTCCGGGCTATGATCTCGGGCCCGATGCCTGCGGGATCTCCCATCGTCACGGCCACGAGGGGTTGCATGAAAGTCTACTCCTCCCCGCTCTCCAGCATCTCGACCGCCCTCACGAGCGTATCCGGCTTGCCGAAACCTCCGGCTTTGGTGATCACCCTGTACGGTTGGGGCCCGATCAGGGTCCCCACAGGCACCCCGGCCTCGACCTCGCCATCCAGCGTAATTCCCGAAGCCCCGAGCCGCTGGGAAACCGCCATCGCCGTTGCTCCACCAGTCATTACCAGCCCACCGAAACGCCCCCCTGCGGAGAGCAAGGCGGCGCACTGTGCAAGCAAAGTCACCATCGGAGCGGTTCTCGCGGGCGTCCTCCTTTCAGGGGAATGCAGGATCGCGCACCCATTATCCTCCAAAGCAATCCGGGCGGCGGCTACAGCCTCATCAACACCCCGGCGCCCGGCGACGGGCACCGCTACAGCGCCACGCTCGTTGACCAGAAGGCGCAGTTGCTGTCTGGATGCGCCGCTCAGGCTGCCGATCACCACGAGCACCCCGCGTACCGACGCTGGCGAGTCGCGATCCTCTCCGGCGTGCGGTCCCGGATACTGTTCGGCGAGGGCCATCGCCAGTCCCGCAGAGCCAGCCCATAGTATCTTCGAGGCATCCGGCACGGCCCGCACCAGGGCGTCGAGGTCCGCATTGCTTTGAGCGTCGGCGACGATGCACCGGCTCCCCTCCAGTTTCCGGCGGACGGTCGCGGGATCCCCGAACTCCCCGGTCTCCAGTGTTTCGACCTCCGCGAATTTTCCGGAGAGCAGGGTAGGGACGTGCCCCTCGGTGACAGGTGTCTTCGGGTCGTTCGCCATTTCGGTCTCGTGGACGGGCACGCCGTTGGCACGTTGCACGCCGCCAACGGTGGTGCGTCCAGCATCGGGGAAAGCCGGTGCAACGACGGCGCGTTCGCGCCCCGAGGCTTCGAGGGCAATGGCCAGTTCCGCTGCGACGTTGCCGCGCAGGGTGGAATCCATCTTCTTGTAGACGACGCGCGCGTGCCGCGCCATGCGGACGGCGTCAGCGGTACGCTCCGCAGCGGCACCGGGCGGCGCCGTCCGGGAATCCGTGTCGAACGCGACGGCGTCGAAATTTCCGAGGTCTATCCCCGCCTCCCTGAACGCCACGGCGGTTCGATATCCGGCGCGGGCGAACTGCATTGCGGTATCTGCGGCCCCGGTCAGGTCGTCAGCGACGATGGCCGTCAGCATCACGGCCTTCCAGCCCGAGACGCGCCAACCACTCTTGCTGACAGGCTGACCGATTTTCCGGGCAACCGTACCGGCCCGATCCCGTCCGGCTTGCCCTCCATCGTGCAGGCTTCTCCTCTCCGGCTTTCCTGACCTCAACGTAGCAGAACCATAGGGGCACCGCCAGCCACATGTACACGCAGCGGTTCGCATCGCAGTCGCGAGGACATGCGCATCGGATGAAGATCTCGACTGCCAGCTAGCCGGGGCAGCCGTTACGGTGGTCTGGCCACTATTGACGTAAAGTGCAAGTTTCACTAACATGCAAAGGGTGTGAAAAGCCACACAGGGGAACGGGAGGAGAACCATGGCCGACGTAGCTGACAGGTCCGGCACGGGCGAAATCGCTTCCGAACTATCGACCAAGTACCTGCCGGGGGTAGAGTACCGAGACCTCCCGGAGCCCAAATCACTGCGCACCTACATAGGGGCGAGCGTGATCCTTCTCGCCACGGCGCTCGGTTCGGGCGAGTTGCTGATCTGGCCATACATAACGACGCAGGCGGGAGTGGGCCTTCTCTGGCTCGCGTTCGTTGGGTTCTCGGCGCAGTACTTCCTGAACATGGAGATAGAACGTTACACCCTCGCAACCGGTGAGACCGCCGTCACGGGCTTCACGAGAATGTGGCAGTGGTGGGGTTTGGTCTTCATTCTACTGGCGATCCTACCGAACACCATCCCCGGCTGGGCGACGAGCGCGGCGCAGATCTTTACCTATCTTTTGGGGATAAACGAATCGAACTACACCATCGTCGCCACCATAGCCCTCCTCGCCATCGCCCTTGCGGTTACTCTTTCGCCCGTGATTTACAACACCCTGGAGAAGGTCGAGGGCGTGCTCGTAGCGATCATCCTCGTGTTTATGGTGTTTGCCATAATCATCGCCACCGACGCATCCTCCTGGGCTGGCATCATTACGAAGGCTCCTGCGGGCGCGGCGAACCTGCCACGGTATATCAACGAGATCGGGGTCACCGCGATATTCGGTGCTGTTGTCTTCGCAGGAGCCGGAGGCTGCAACAACCTCGTCCAGAGCAACTACATCAGGGACAAAGGCATGGGAATGGGGCAGCGCATCCCCAACATCGTCTCCCCCATAACCGGCGAAGAGCAGGCCGCCCCGTCGCTCGGGTACATGATGAAGAGCGACGAGGAGAACATGCGGCGCTGGCGCGGATGGTGGAAGGTCTCCAACCAGGAGCAAGTTATCACCTTCTATATACTCGGCCTCCTGACGCTCATCGGATTGTCCGTACTCGTCAACTCGACCCTTGGCCTCGCCGCTAACGCTACCAACGACATCTCGTTCGTCCAGAGGGAGGCCGAAGTTCTGGGGCAGCAGATAGGGACCTGGTTCGAGTTATTCTTCTACGCAGCCGGCTTCGCGGTCCTCCTCTCGACCAACATCGGCGTCGTTGACTACACCTCGCGGCTGACGGCCGACTCGCTGAAGGTTTCCTTCCTGCGGGAGAGCACTTTCTGGAGCGAGAGCAAGATCTACGTCACGGTCGTCTGGATCATGTGCATCGGGGGCGCGGCCTTCATATGGACGGGTATCCAGCCCCTCGCGCTCCTCGTCATGACCGCGACGGGAGGCGGGTTCGCGATGTTCTTCTACACGGGTCTCCTGGTACGGCTCAATACCAGGCATCTGCCAGAGCAGATCAGGCTTCGCGGCTGGCGAATTTACTTCATGGGGCTTGCGTTCTTGCTCTATGCCGCCTTCGTGCTGTACATCCTCTACCAGTTGTTTACCCAGGGCCCGTCGTCGTTCGCCTCCTAGATCGGGAGATCTACTACAGGATGGCCGGCCGGAGTGCCTAAACGCCTCAGGCTGACCATCCTGCTGGCGCTGGTGATCTTCTGCGTTCTGATCACCATCGCCTACTTGCTCGGGCTGCTCGACTAGGAACGGGAAAGGAAAAGAGGAGGTTACGGATGAGCATCTTCCCTACCACGATACTGCTGGCCACCGACGGTTCCGAAGAGGCGAAACTGGCCACCCAGGCGGCGATCGAGCTCTCCAAGGGGACCGGCTCCGAGCTGCAAGTAGTCTACGTGCTGCCGACACCCGCGGAGATGCTGGGCCACCACTTCTACTCGGCCGAGATCAGGGAACGCCTCATCGGGGAGGCCGAGGAGCAGGCCCGAGCCTTCCTCGAAAGGCAGGCGGAGCAGATAAGGTCTGAAGGCGGGAAGGTGGCGGAAACCCACCTCAGAAGCGGGGACCCGGACAAGGAGATCCTGCGCACCGCCGAGGCGCTCGGCGTAGGGGCCATAGTCATAGGCAGCCGCGGTCTCGGCGCGATCAGCCGGGCCCTGATGGGCAGCGTCTCGGACTCGGTTGTCCGCCACGCCCACTGCCCCGTCTTCGTGATGCGTCACTGAAGTAGCCGCATCCTGTACATCCGGCGATCCCCACGATCGATCACGGATCGGCCGGCGGCCTCCAGCGGTGTACGTCGCCGCGACTTTCGTAGGCCATCGGCGCCGGGTAGCTTATAAGCTCCACCGTCAGGCCCCACGAGGTCCGGGCGTAGATGAACCGGTTGCCCTTTCCGCTCTCAGGTCCCGACAACGGGTTGGGACCTGACATCAACTCTACTCCGTGGCGGCGCAGGTGCTCCACGGCATCATCCAGGTCGTCCACGTAGAACGCCAGGTGCTGTATCCCGAAGTCGCTCGGCCGCGGAAACTCCTCGCGCTGCTCAGGTGAGGAGAACTCGAACAGCTCGATGTTCGCCCCGTTGGCGCAGCGCAGGAAACAGACGGCCTGGATACGGGTCCCTGCGGGTACGCCGAGGCGGTCCTGGGGCGAATCGTCCCCCGGAGGCTCACGCTCGTACAGCAGTTCGCAGCCGAGCACGTCGACGAAGAACGCGCCCGCCTGTTCCACATCCGGTACGGTGATGCCGACATGATCCACGCCGCGCAACCCCGGAAGCCCCGCGTCCTTATCCCTCGCCTCGTCCACGAATAGGTCAGTGAGACTGACGAACAGCGCGTCGGCTATCTGCTCCATGTTCCCCACGCTGGGGTTCGCCCGCCCCGCCTCTATCCTGTGGATCGTTGAGGGGGTCACCCTCGCTCTGTGCGCTAGATCCGCCTGGCTCATCCCCCGCGCTATCCGTATCTCCCGTACCCGTGTTGGATTCCGCATCTTGCTTTCACCTCCTCTCTACGTGCATGCTCCACATAGGAGATTCTACCACATACTAGCCATATTTGCCTATAGACCCATAGCAGGTCCCGCGCAAGCTGGGGGACGGATTAGACCCAGCGTGATTTTCTGTAGCCCTGTTTATGCGGTCACCCTCGTTCCCTGTGAAGCCCCACCCCCCACCGCCTCTACGTGAGAAGTGTGGAGGAGGCGATGCCATGTTCATTGCAGGCTACCTTGATCCGGCGCACTGCATCGGCGTGCTCGCCTTCCCGCACCGCCAGCGTCGGCTTCATCCCGAGCGAGAGGGCCAGGTCGGAGGGTCCGATGTAGATGCCATCGAGACCGGGGGTGGAGGCGATCTCCTCCACCCGATCCAGGGCCTCGCGCGTCTCTACCATGACCAGGCACACGACTTCGCCGCCGAGGTCTTCGGGATCTGTCGAGCCGATCACGGCGGAAGCCCGGATCGGGCCGTTAGATCTCATCCCATCCGGCGGATACCGGCAGGCCGACACCGCGCGGGCCGCTTCGTTCCCGTTGTTGACGAGGGGTACGATCACACCCCACGCTCCCGCGTCTAGCGACTTCATGATCAGGTACGGATCGTTGGACAGCACCCGCGTGATGGGCGTTGCTCCGGCGTTTCCTATCGCCTGGAACATAGGGACGACCGCCTCGTAACCGATCAGCCCGTGCTGCTGGTCGACGCACACGTAGTCCACGCCGGTCCCACCGAGAATTTCGGCTGTGAACGAGTTCGGGATGCCGGCCCACAGACCGATAGCCGTCCTGTTTTCGCTCCAGATTTTCTTCAATGGATTCGTATTCATGCGAGGTGAGATCAGCCGCTTATCGTGCTGGTGCGACGAGCGTATTGTGGAAGCCGGCGATTTGCCAACCTCCGTCCTCGTGCGTCAGCACCAGGGTCGAGACCGCGCTGTGTTCCCCGGCAAGCGGCCCGGACGGCGCGTTCATGTTGCTTTTCGCGTGGGCTAGGATCACACCGTCCGCCAGTTTCCGCGCCTGGATCAGCTCGTAGGTCACCCGGCTGTCCTTGTAGATGGAGTTGAAGATACCATGATGCCCTTTCGCTATGGCCTCCCGGCTCTTGTGGCGATCTCCACGAATGGCTACGAAATCCGCATCCTCGGTAAATGGCTCTCCAAAAGCATTGCCATCCGCCGCGTTCCAACCATCCTCCAGTTGCTGGATGATGCCGCGTGCGATCTCCTCCGGTTGATTATTCATTCTCGTCTCCCATCTACGGCCCGAACGAACATCATGCATGATCTCAAATTAGCGTCCCACACGCATTTCGATGCAGCAGAGGAGTTAGAGTGGCCATAACCGACGCACAACCCGTACGTCTCGCCGGTGCTAGTTTCAGGGTACCTTCAAGGGATTCGTGTTCATTCTGGCGTCCAGGGTCTCAGACGGGGGATCCAGCGCGGAACGTTGCGTTTGTAGGCGCGGTAGTCGCTTCCGAATCGCTCCTCCAGGGCGGGCTCTTCGATCAGGGGCATGATAAGGGCGTTGATCCCCCAGAACACCAGAAACCACACCAGCAACGACGCCGATCCAAACAGCATCGCCTCGCCGGCAAGGATGAAGATGACCCCGCTGATCATGGGGTTTCGCACGTACCGGTAGACACCCTGGACCACGAGCCTCCGAGGCGGGTCCCACGGCGCCAGTGTGCCGTCACCGACGGTCGCAAAGAGATAGACGGTCCTGTAGACGAGGAGCACGCCAACCACCACCAGTACGCATCCGAGTAGCGTGGGCAGCAAGCCGAGCGGCGGCGACAAACCCCAGCCGGTGTTCGATACGCCGACGTCCCGTACCAGGTACAGGGGAACGACGATAGTAACGACGAAGGGCAGCAACCCGATCGCCAGAAGATGCCGCAATAGCTTCAACGACGACTCCTCACTCGCCAGCCGGTCGTCTCTCCATTATGTCAGCAACACTCACCGGAGCCCGGAAAATCGGTCCGAGATAGGAGCCGCGGCGGCCTCGCTTATACCCTGATCCCCAAGTTCAGCCGCAGCGAAGCCGTAGGCTATAACGCTCTGCTATACATTTCTGGTCCAAGAGCCAGCATTTCGGCGACTAAAGGTCCGAAGAGTTACAGCGCTCTGCTATGCATCTCTAGATCTTAGTCTCATGGAGGACTGATACCAATTATCTCCTCTGGCCATCACTTGTTCTTCTACAGCTAAAATTGGATGGGTCTCTATCTCAGAAGGCCCGACTCGCAGATCTAAGCCACTATCTGAAATGACCTGGTCTACTTCGGCTGCAAAGTCAGTGCTTGCGAACGGAGAAAGACGCACCTCGCTCACTAGCTCAGATATATTTACGTCAACCAGCTTACCGTGAACAATGGGCTCTAGATTGATTGGAGCATCTCGATCTTGGAAGACAGCCCTAAACTCCCTCTCGTGCTCAAAAGCAACTCGTTTGCTGATAAACACATCTGGCTCTGGATTGTAATTCTTAATCCAGAAGTCCCTCAGATAGCGTACTGGCTTCAATTGTAGATTTGGCAACTCATGTCGCCCAAGTTGAACTCGAAGTTTCTCAATCGAACTGCATACAACAACACCCTCCGCAGGATTCTCACAGTACAGCTTCCACATCGCCTCAGACTCATGTGCGCTTCGATGCCAGCAGTTGATGTAGGTCTTTTGTGCGATGTCCTTTAAGTTCTTGAGGTTCAGAGCGATAAACATTTCTAGCGGCATACTGGAACCGTGAGTTTGGCAGAGTTCCGCTTGCGCCTTCAGAAACCGGTTGTGGCCCTGTTTCCCCCATGCATACTCTCCTTCAAACGGGTCATCGAAGTTTCTTGCTCCGCAGAAGTATAGAGCTTTTTGCTGCACAAGCTTCCTGAACTTGGGAAGATCCATGTATCGCCAGAGTCGCACGTTATTCTCCAATCATCTAACCTCATCCGATCAGCACCACGTGAACGTCGCCCGGCCCGTGCATCCCGACCACGAGCGACATCTCGATGTCTCCAGAACGGCTAGGCCCGGTGTGGAAGCAGACGTTGGCTGGCAGGTTGCTAGCAGCGTACTTGCTGATCGCCTCCGGGACCGTCCTCAGCACACGATCCGCCGGAAGAATTGCTATGTAGGATGGAGGAAGGAGCGTTACGCTGCGTCCCATGCCGGGTCCGCTTTCGAGGAGCAGGCTCCCGGTTTCCGCCACGGCCCAGGCGGCGGTGGAGATCCCGACGTCTGCGTGCCCGGCTATCTCGCGGAGATCCGGCGACTCTCGCCAGAATACGACCTCAACGCCTTCTCTTTGCAGCGGTTTGTCGATGCCCAGCTTTTCGAGGTACTCCACGTCCCACCGCACGATGAGCTTCGCCTCCCGCTCACGTACCACATCGAACACGTAGTCCCTCGCCTCATTCATGTTCTTGGCCCGCTTGCCGTGTCCGCCGAGCGCTTCCAGTTCTTCCAGGAAGCGGGATGGGGGATCTTCTATCTCCTCGGGTTCCGAAGTTCCCGTTCTCGGGGTCCACACGGAGTCGGGAGATTTTGTTGGTTTGTATTGGCCCCGCCGGGTTCGGTGCCGGATGGCTTCGAGAAACTCCGTCCGGCCGGCCATCGCTAGATCCCCTCCTTCCACATCTCCCGGAAGGACTTCTCCGCCAGCGGCGCGAGCCCCCTGAAGTTCGTCCAGGCTCCCGTTCCCGGAACCCTCTTGATGGAACCGTCCTTGACCACCGGCTTCTGGGCGATTTTCCCTACCTTCGCGCCGGCCCGGTAGGCTGCCGGTGTCCGCATCGTCCGCTCGAAGCCTTTGAACATCAGGCTCTCGGCACGGGTAGACATACCTTCCTCGACCTGCCGGTTCCGCAGCTTGAGGAGGAGGTCGTGCAGCGGGATGCCCACGGGGCACGTCTCCGAGCACGCGCCGCATAGCGAGGATGCATACGGGAGATCCTTCGCCTCCTTGTCTCCCTTCAAGAGCGGCGTGATGACGGCCCCGATGGGGCCAGAGTACGTCGAGCCGTAGGCGTGGCCTCCGGTCTGGCGGTAGACGGGACAGACGTTGAGGCATGATCCGCACCGGATGCAGTACAGCGCCTCCTCGTACTCGGTGCCGAGCAGCTTGGAACGTCCGTTGTCCATCAGGATGAGGTGGAATTCCTCCGCGCCGTCGAGCTCGCCCTCGCCTCGTGGGCCTGTGATGAAGTTGGTGTACACGGTGATCTTCTGTCCCGTCCCGCTCCTGCCGAGAAGCTGCACGAACGTCGAAAGATCCTCGAACTTCGGGATGATCTTCTCTATCCCCATCACCACGACGTGAACCGGCGGGACGCTCGTCACCAGCCGCGCGTTGCCCTCGTTGGTGACGGTGGCGATCGTCCCTGTCTCCGCGACGCCGAAGTTGGCCCCGGTGATGCCGATGTCGGCGTTGATGAATTTCTCGCGCAGCCTTTCGCGGGCGAACTGTCCGAGGGCTGCCACGTCAGGAGGGAGTTCCTCGCCCGCGACGCCGGAGAGGACCTCGGTGACGCGCCTCTTGTTCATGTGCAGTATCGGGCCGACGATGTGCGAAGGTGTGTCCCCTGCGAGCTGTGCGATCCACTCCCCAAGGTCTGTCTCCACGATCTCCAGGTCCAAGTCAGCATAGTCCTCTTCGAGCCGGTGGTTTAGTTCGATCTCCTCCGTCGCCATGCTCTTGGACTTGGTGATGATCTTCGCTCCCTTGCATCGCGCCAGATCCCCGATGTACTTCACCACGTCCTCGCCGTCGCTGGCGAAGAACACGTTGCCGCCCCGCTCCTCGACGGCGTCGGCCATCTGCGCTAGGTACGAGTCCAGGTTCGCCATCGTCTCCTGCTTGGTGCGGTACGCCTTCTCGCGCAACTCGGGCGCGTTCGGCAGCGCCCAGAAGTTGGCGTTGCGCCCGGTCAGGGTCTTGTTGGTGAACAGGGAGATCGAATCGTGCAGTTCCTGATCCTTGACGGCTTCCTTGGCCCGTGCGTTGAAACCTTCGACCTTGCTCTCGATGCCTTCGGCCCGTTTGTCCGTAGTATCGCGTCTTCTGGCGGGTTTGCTCGTAGTCATCGCTACCCAGCCTTTCCAGAATCGAGAACCTGTGCAAGGTGCAGGATGCGGGTGTCGTGCCCCGTCTTTTTCAGCCTTCCACCGAGGTGCATCAGGCAACTGGAGTCACAGGAGATCAAGATGTCCGCCCCGCTTTTCTCCAGCGCCGCTATCTTCTCGTCCGCCATTGCCACGGATACGTCAGGCATCTTCACCGAGAACGTCCCCCCGAAACCGCAGCACAGCTCCTCGTTCTCCCATTCCCGTAGCTCCAGACCCGCTACGTTCCGCAACAACTCCCGCGGCTCGTTCAGAACGCCGAGCTCCCGCCGCTGGTGGCAGCCGGTGTGGAACACGGCGTGTCCCGAGTGGCTCGCGCCGACCTCCTTCACCCCGAGTACGTTCACGAGGAAGTCCGAGAACTCCCGCACCCGGTGGCCTAGCGTCTCGGCACGTTCGCGCTCGTCGGGAAGCTCCTCGAAGATGAACGGATAGTAGTGGGAGACCATCGTGGTACACGACCCGGATGGGCAGACGATGTAGTCCCATTCTTCCTTCTCGAAGACATCGAGAAAGTGCCGGGCTACGCCGCGCGCTTCGTCGAAGTAGCCGGAGTTGAAGGCTGGCTGGCCGCAGCAAGTCTGTCCTCGCGGATACGTGACCTCGACGCCAAGCTTCCGCAAAACACGCACCACACTCACGCCAACCTCCGGGTTTATGAGGTCAACGTAGCACGGTATGAACAGGGCTACCCTCAACTCTTGTACCCTCCCCGTGAAGACTACAGAGCCAGTATAGCAACCTGGATCATAGCCGGGCGTTGATGGGGATCAGACGCCGCTGCTCCGCATCGGGCCAGATCATCACCCGGCCCGCCAGGGTTTCGTCCTCGATGATATCGAGTACGGCACCGGCTATCTCGTCGGGTTGGATCAGAACGTCCGGTGGTGGGAAGGGGAAGACCGTTGCTCCTCTTCTGACAGCGTGTCCAGCGTCCGGCGCACGGCTGGGGTTTCCACGTAGCCCGGACAGATGCAGTTGACCCGGATGCCCTCTTCTCCGAGATAGCCTAGCGCGGTGGTGAGCCGAATCACCCCAGCCTTGGCGACCGCGTACTCGGGAGCGTCGGGGTACGGTTCGAACACGGCGCCCGCCATCGAGGAGATGTTGACGATCACACCCCCACGACCGCGCATGGTCCGGATTGCAGCCTGGGTCGCGAGCATAACCCCGCCCAAGTTTACATCCAGCATCCTGCCCCAGTGCCCCGGCCCGGCATCGGGGAAGTGCGGCCCCGGAGCGCCTCCGGCGTTGTTTACCAGCACGTCCAGCCCGCCGAAACGCCTCACCGCGAATTCGACCATCGCACTCACGTCCGCCCTGATGCCCATGTCAGCGGACGCGAAGGCGGCTGTCCCTCCTTCTGCTTTGATCCCCCGCACCGTCTCAGTACCGCCCCGCTCGTCCACATCGGCAACGACCACGGCCATCCCTTCGCGCGCGAGCCGCTCCACGATCGCGCATCCTATGCCGGCCCCGGCTCCCGTGACGAGCGCCACCTTGTACCGCATCCTCACTCCCCGCTAGTTCTGGCTAACTCTACTCCTGTGCTCCACATCCTCAACGATGTGTTCCGAAACCGCCCGAAGCATCCGCGCTGTTAGAATATTCGAGGGTAGCAGAGAGGTCTGGGAGAGGTATGGAAGGCGCCGTTCACGAAGGCGGATGTTTCTGCGGCAGGGTTCGCTTTGCGGCCACTGGGGAGCCCCAATCCTCTGATATCTGCCACTGCGTCTCCTGCCACCGGGCTTTGGGCGCACAGTCCGTTGCCTGGCTGACTTTTCCGCTCGACGGGTTTTCATTCGTCAACGGAAGTCCCAAGTCATTCCACTCCTCGCCGGGCGTGACCCGGACATTCTGCGGGACTTGCGGCACTTCGCTGATATACCAGAACGAAGCCGATCCAGGTTCCATAGACGTGACGACGGCGAGCCTGGACCAGCCAGAGGAATTCCCGCCGACACGACACATCTTGGGCGTGGAGGATGGTTTGCCGCGGTTCGGGCGGGGCGGCTAGCTGGTTTGGGAGCCACCCAATAGAATCAAGACTTCGGAGGTAGAGCATGCAGACAGAGAACCCGGTGAGAGAGGAGATCGAGAAGGTCCTCCGCGAGGTCGAGCTGCCTAAGGTCGCCCTCGTCGAACAGCAGATCGAAGGCCCCGACGCGATCCCGGACATCAGGGAGGGCGTGCGTGAAGCGCTGGAGGATGTGGACCTGCCCACCGGATCCGTCGCCATCGGGGTCGGGAGCCGGGGCGTGAGCCGCATCCCCGAGGTCGTCGCGGCGCTGGTCGAGGCGTTGAAGGAGGCCGGGGCGGAGCCGTTCATCGTGCCCGCGATGGGGAGCCACGGCGCATCTACGGCAGAGGGCCAGGCCGACGTGCTGAGGCACCTCGGGGTGAGCGAGGAACGGGTGGGCTGTCCCATCCGGGCGACGATGGAGACGGTCGAGATCGGGGAGACACAATCGGGCCTGATGGTGCACATGGACCGGAACGCCTACGAAGCGGACGCGGTGATCGTGGTGAACAGGATCAAACCCCATACGGCGTTCAGGGGAACCGTCGAGAGCGGCCCGACCAAGATGCTCGCCATCGGCCTCGGCAAGCAGCGGGGCGCGCACTCCATCCACTCTCAGGGCTGGGAGAACATCCACCGGACCATCCCCGACGCCGCGCGCGTCGCCGTCGAGAGCGGCAAGGTCGCGTTCGGCCTCGCCACCATCGAGAACGCGGACGAAGAGCCCTCCCGCATAGTCGCCATTCCGGCGGCTAACCTGGAAAGGGCCGAGGCCCCGCTCCTCGAAGAAGCCAAGCGGAACCTGGCCAGGCTCCCTTTCGACGAGCTGGACGTGCTGATAGTGGATGAGATCGGCAAGAACATCTCGGGCGACGGCGCGGACCCGAACGTCACCGGACGCTACCCGACGACCGCGGCCAGCGGCGGCCCGGAAGTAGAACGGATGGTGTATCTGGACCTCACGGAAGAGACCGGCGGCAACGCCAACGGCCTTGGGATGGCGGACGTGGTCACGGAACGGCTGGCGTCGAAGATGGAGCGGGCCGCAACCTACATGAACGCCCTTACCTCCACCACGCCGGCCCCGGTCAAGACCCCGATGGTCATGCCGACGGACAGGATGGCAGTCGCCGCCGCCCTGACCATGTGCGCGGGCGTCTCGCCCCCCGAGGCACGCCTTGTCCGCATAAAAAACACACTCCACCTGGGAAGGATCTGGGTGTCGGAGGTGTTGCTCCCTGAGGTAGATAAAGACGAGCGGCTGCGGGTGATCGACGATGCGGGACCCATCGGCTTCGACGGGGAGGATCAGCTACGCTAGCGGATGCCTCATCACCGCCTCCAGGTTACGAGTTCCCGGTCCAGCGCCGTCACGTCCGCCTGGCCTCGAGCACCATCGCTGCTTCAAGCTCGTCGCGCAATAGCTCCAGCACGCGCCGCGCGCCAGCCTCGCCGTCCGCAGCGAGGCCCCAGAGAACGGGACGGCCCACGAAGACCGCCCGCGCACCCAGGGCGAGCGCCTTGAGTGCGTCGGTTCCCCGCCGGACGCCGCCGTCGAGGTAGACTTCGGCTCGCCCGTCAACGGCTTCGACGATATCCGGCAATGTCTGGATGCTCGGCGGTACGCCATCGAGCTGGCGGCCACCGTGGTTGGAGACCACGATGCCAGAGGCTCCATGCTCGACGGCAAGAACTGCATCATCAGGGTGGAGGATGCCCTTGAGAACTACGGGGAGTTCCGTCAGGGAGCGGAGCCAGCCAACGTCCTCCCAGGTGAGGGCGGCGGGCTCGAACTCTTCTTCGGGTAGATCCTCATCGTCGAGGCTCGAGCGGTTCAGCTCTGGCGGAAGCGTCTGCGCGACACGAAGAAAGCGTTCTTTGCGGCCCCACCGGGGAGCATCTACCGTGAGCACGATGGCCCGGTATCCGGCGCTCTCGGCCCGGCGGACGAGGCGCTCCGCGAACGGACGCGGGCGGTAGACGTAGAGCTGAAACCAGAGCGGTTCTGTCGCGGAAGCAGAGATCTCCTCCAGGCTCCGGGACGATGCGGTACTGACTGCCATAAGCGTTCCAGCGCTGCCTGCCGCCCTGGCCGTCGCGCACTCGCTTTCGGGGTGGGCCAGCCCGTGTACGCCCATAGGGCGATCAGGATCGGAAAGCCTACGGCCGTCCCGAGGACCGTGGTAGTCAGGTTTACGGAGCTTACCCCGCGGAGCATACGTGGCAGAATCTCCAGCCGCCCAAAGGCCGCCTCGTTTCCCTGCATCGTTGTCTCGTCGCCTGAGCCCGCCGAGACGTAGGCCCAGGTAGCGGGGTGCATCGCTTCCCTGGCAAGCTCCTCAAAGTCGTGTACGTTAACGGGCTTCAAGCCTCGACTGGCTTGCCAGGGATCTCCGCCTGCGAGGACGGCTTCACCCGGGCAAGCAGCTTCTCCGGGGTGGATCTGCCGGCCCTGTTCTCCCCAGCGACGACGTGTACCTCGCCCGGCATTATGTCAAGGTCCACCGATTCTACTGCCAGCGCGCCGGGAAGCTCCTTCGAGATACCCCGCAGCCGGACGACGGGCTCGTTTGCCTCTGCCTCAGGTGACAACCTCTACCCCCTTCTGCCTTCTGGCCAGCGCGTGCATCTGCTCGCGGGTCGCGGGATAGAGCTCCCGGTAGATCCCGTACAGCTCGTCGTAGGTCTCGCGGTTTTCGCCGTTCGGTTCGACCGTGTCGGAGATGTTGCTCCAGTCGGTATCCGAATCCGCGAGGCCGACGGCGCGGGCCGCGAGGAGCGCGTCTCCGTAGGCGGCCCCGATGGTTTGTTCGGGAAGATTCTGAGGACGCCCGATCACGTCCGAGACTATCTGGGTCCACAACCCGCCCTTCGTGCCGCCGCCGACGGCGACGAGCCGGTCGCCTCCTCCACCAGCCTCCTGCATGTACTCGAAGATGTGCCTGACCGCGTAGGCGGTTGCCTCCAGCATCGCGCGGTAGAGGTGGCCGCGGCCGTGGCTGATGGTGAGGCCGGAGATCAGACCTCTGGCAGCGGGGTCGAAGATCGGGGTCCGCTCCCCCGCAAAGTAAGGCAGCACCACGAGGGCGTCGGAGCCCGGCGGCACGGCGGCGGCTTCCTCGGTGAGATCAGCATACGGGACGCTACCGGAGATCCTCTGCAGCCAGCCCGTCAAAGCGCCGGAGGTCGCCATCCCGGCTGCGAGGTTGTGGGTGTCTGGCAGGATGCCCGCCGTTCCCCACAGGCCGGGATGATGGAGAGGCTCTTCGAGAACCTCGATCATGAACATAGTCGTGCCGTACATGAGCATCAGGTCGCCCGGGTTCTGCACCCCGGCGCTCGCTCCCTCGCTCTAGGCATCTATGGTCCCGGCTGCAACTGGCGTGCCCGCTGGTATGCCCGTCACATGGGCGGCATTAGGCGTCACCTCTCCTACTACCTCGGCCGGCCAGAGGAGGCGCGGCATTGGGAGGCCGGGGGCGAGTTCTTCGGCGCGGTCCTCGATCCAACGCGAGGCGTGAACGTCGTAGAGCGGGTCGCACTGGCTCGCCGAATGATGGTCCAGCACGTACTCCCCCGTCAGACGGTGGGAGATAAACGAGTTCGCCATGAAGAACATGGCCGTCTTCTCCCATACGTCCGGCTCGTTGCGCTGCAGCCAGACCAGCTTGGGACCGACAGCCTGGGTGGTGCACACGGAGCCGCACTGCTCCAGCAGCGCCTCCCGCCCGTAACGGTCGTTGAGTTCTTCGGTCTCGTGCTCGGCCCGCGTGTCAATGCCGTAGAGGATGGCAGGACGGAGAGGTGTTCCGTCCCTATCCGCCGGCAGCAGGCACGCCCCGATGCCGCTGGTGCACACGGCGGCGATATCGTCGTCGGCTTGCTGCGTCAGTTCCTGGCAGATGGATACGAAGTCTTTCCACCAGATCTCCTCTGCGTCGTGTTCAGCCCAGCCGGGCTGGGGGAGCGAGAGTTCGTGCGGTCGCTCCGTGGTGGCGACCACCTCGCCGTCCGGGTGGGCGAGCACGCCCTTCGAACTCGCTGTACCTATGTCCACGCCGAGAAACAGACCGCTCATACCGCACCCCCGAATCCGTCGTAGACCACCCCGAGCATCTCGCAGATGACCTCATGGGCGAAAGCACCCATGCCTTCGAGCATGAAGTCCCGCCCGTCCGGCATGGTAAGGATGCCGATCTTCACCACGGCCCCGCTCCTTCCCCATGTCTGATAGCCCGTCCCGCCCGATAACCCGCAGTTTTGCACGCCCCACATCCCCACGCTACCACGCGGGAGGGCATCCTTCTCACTCCCATCCCAGCCAGGAAGCCTGCTCGGGTTGACCCGGCGAGTTGTGCGGCCAAGAATGGGGTTCGATCTACGCTGGCGGAAGGGGGATAGTGAAGACGGTACTCTGCTACGGCGACTCGAACACCTGGGGCTCGGACCCGGAGACGGGGGAGCGGTTCGCGCGGGACGTGCGCTGGCCGGGGGTTATGGTTCGCGAATTGGGGGGTGAGTATCACGTGATCGAGGAAGGGTTGCCGGGAAGGACCACGGTGTGGGAGGACCCGATCGAGGGCCACTACAAAGATGGCAGGGCATACCTGACGCCCTGCCTGGAGTCCCACCGGCCTGTTGATCTGGTGACTATTATGCTGGGTACCAACGACCTGAAGGAGCGTTTCGCCGCCAGCGCCTCGGACATCGCGCAGGCCGCCGCATCGCTGGCCGAGATGGTGTTGCGAAGCAGGTGCGGCCCCGATAATGGGACGCCGGAGGTCATTCTGATCTCGCCCCCGCCCGTCGGGCGGCTTACGGACTTCGCGGGGATGTTTCGGGGCGCTCAAGAGAAGTCCCTTATGTTTTCCGAACACTACCGGCGAAACGCTGAGGGCGAGGGGTGCGGCTTCCTCGACGCCGGGGAGTACATCGCATCCAGCGACATGGACGGCATCCACCTGGAAGTCGAAGCACACCGCAAGCTGGGTGAAGCCGTGGCCGCCCGTGTCAGGGAGTTTCTCGAATGAACAGCGCTCTCAGGATACCATTGACTCAATGATTCAATACATTTAGGCTCATCGGTTCGAGGCGGTCATCACCCACAACCGCTTCATGCGCAGGAATGGCATTGCGGTTCTCCCACAAAGACTGCCACACCTCCGCCATCGTGAGCATGAACAGCCCGAAGCGGGTTCGGCGGACGCTGGATCCCGGCCCTCCATCCCCGATGGGTTGCGGGAGAGGACCGAAGCCCTGGCCTAGCGGCCTCTTCCTACTCTCGGACGGCGCGTTCGAGTTCCGGGCGCCGTTGTGGAAGTCCCAGCCGGCGGCCCCCTGTCTTGACCCGTCAAACTGCAGCATAAGCGAGCGTAGATCCCACGGTTTGCAAGGAATCGTTCCGAGCGAGATGCCACATCCTTACGTCTCCGGCGACAGGTAAAGGACGTGGACTTTACCTGTCGTCTGTTTCCCCGGGCGTGGCGTCTGCTTCCGGCGTGTCGAGGTTCTTCCGGCGCAAGTTCATCAGGTATCCGTTGGCCGTCTGGAGGGGGAAGATCAGGAGGTAAGCCAGACCGGCCCAGGAGGCGCCGTCCGTCCCGCCGATGAGGGAGATGGAGATGGAGATGAGCCCGACGGCGGCCATCAGAAGGAAACCCTGGATCTCCTCCCGCGTCACCGACCTTTCGTAGGCGTTCAACCGGAGCGACTCGCGCATGGAGTATGCCCGCAGGTAAAGCAAGACGAACACTATCTGGAGCGCGACGAACCCCGCACCGTAGATCACCATGAGGAGCGGTATCTGATCGTCTCTAATAGTCTCGACCACCGCGCCGGAAGGCAGCCGCACATTCGTACTGAAGCCAAGCAATACATCCGACAGATAGGTGAACAGGAACTTCAGGGGATAGACATAGAGCAACACGATAAATAGAAGCGCGGCGTTGAGGCGAGCGGTGACCGCATCGTCCCACAGGCCATAGCGCCGGGAGAATTTGTAATGTTCTTGCCATACGGCATAGAGCAGGGCGAAACAGACGGAGAAAGCCACCACCCCACTCAGGGTGGAGAGTAGTTCGTCGAATGTCTTCGGCACTTCGAGCGACACCACCAGCAACGTGACCGCGAAAGCGAAGACGGCGTCGGAGAAACCCTCGATGCGTGAGATCTCCTGTCCCCGCCACGAGAACACCTCCTCTCCACCCTGCTTTCGCGCCAGCTTCCTGCGCAGCATCCCTACCTGTCTCTCCGATTGGCTACACAGAGGATAGCCCGTACAGTCGCATCGCGTTCCCGCACAGTATGGCTTCCCCTGCGGCCTCGGCTTCTGGGATGGTCAGCTCCCCGAAATCCACCAGTTCGCCGAGCGATTGCCCGATCACGCGCTTGCCGTCGAGCGCGCCCATCCAGTGCAGTTCGGATACGCCTATGCCGTCGGAGCTGTACATGAGCTTGGAGGTTGGGGCTACGCCTAAAGCAGCCCGGGTGAAGGAGAGCATCTCGCCGAGGCCGAGTAGCGGGATGCCGTACGATAAGTCCAGGTACGCGTTCTCGTACACGGCCGCCAGATATCCACCCTCGCGGGTGTACGGATAGCATTCGTGCAGCAGCACCACGGGCATGCTGCGGTACTCGGGACGCTGGAGCACACCTCGCAGGAGCAACGGGTTGCCGAGCAGGAGGTCCGTGTCCGCGTCACCGTATCCGACGTGGAACTGGACCGGAACCTCCTGCCGCGCGGCCTCCGCGAACGCCACGTGCAGCAGCGTGTCCAGCACCGGCTTGTGCGCCAGCCGCGCCGGTCCTTGTTCGCTATCGTGCCGGTACTCGCGCAGGGAAGCCTCCGCATCTTCGTCAGGCCACTCCCGGATGCCCAGGCCCGTCCGGTAGGCCGCGATGCTCTTGAGTGCGACGTAACCCTGCCCGCGCACGTCGTCCAGCTCCGCCGCGAGCGCGTCTTTTACTTCTCCCAGGGAATCGTGCTGGGACAACAGGCGTTGCATCAGGATCTCCAGGCGCAGCATCGGCTCCGCGCGGCAATCGCCAAGCTCCGCAAATTCGCCCAGCGAAAGCACGTCCTCCGGTGGGGGATAGCCCGTGTCCACGAGCAGGGTCTCTACGTTCGCAGATTGGAGAAGCTCCCTGGCTAGTTCCTTCGGATCTCTCTCATTGCGGGCTGCGAGGACGGCTTCCTCGTCTGGGCCGCAGCCGAAGAAGTCCGCCAGGGTTCGGATGAGGCGCCGGTAGAAAGCCGTGGTGGGGATGTGATCCCGGGCCATCCCGGGCTCCGTTGACTCCGTGAACGCCCGCCTCCACTCCAGGAGATCCCCATACGTCCGACCGGGGAAGATGCCGTGGCAGTGATTGTCCACGACGGATACATCCCTGAGATCGACGGCCTCAGCCCGCTGCATCAGTAGTTCATGGCGGCGGTTGCCGCCACCTCTTCCGGCGGGAGCTCCTTCGCCATCGCGGCCTGCGCCCGGCCCACGGCGACGTGGGCTCTCACAAGTGGCGCGCCGAGCGCCTCCTCGAGAACCTCGTCCTCTTCCAGCGCGTCGAGGGCTTCGTCGAGCGTAGCGGGGAGCGGATAGATGCCGTGGGATGCACGCTCCTCATCGCTGAAGGTCGCCGGGTCCACCAGCACAGGCTCTCCGGGGTCGAGACCGCGTTCGATGCCGTCCATCCCGGCGGCGAGGGCTGCCGCTATCGCAAGGTATGCGTTTGAAGTCACGTCGACAGGTTTTATCTCCACGTTCGCGGTTGCGGACTCGGCCCCGGCCACGGGCGACGCGAGGCGCACGGCGGCCTCGCGGTTGTCCAGGCCATACGCGGCGAAGGCGGAGGCCCACATCCCCGGCGCGAGGCGCTGGTAGGAGTTGGGGCTCGCTGCGGTGAACGCCATGACGGCTGGCAGATGCTCAAGCAGCCCGGCCACGAACCCGGAACCCGTTTCGTTCAGCACTCCCAGTTCGTCGAAGAGCAGCGGGGCCTCGTCCTCGTAAACGCTCAGGTGCAGGTGATGCCCGTTCCCCGCCGCGTCCAGGTACGGCTTCGGGGCCATAGTGGTATTCAGGCCCAGGCTGTGGGCGACGCCCCGGATGGCCTCCAGCACCAGCAGGCGCCGGTCGGCCGCCGCCAGCGCGTCAGCCTCCCCAACCGAGAGCTCCAGGTTCCCGTGCCCCACCTCGGCGTGGCACTGCGACGGCGGGATGCCCATCCTCTCCAGCGTCTCGGCCAGCTCCGCCACGAACTCCGCCGCTGGTGTAAGGGCGTAGCTGCCAGCGTACGGCGTCATGTCCGTCGGGCCATCCGGTCCCCAGACGTAGAACTCGTATTCGTAAGACGCGACGGCCCTGTATCCCTTCTCACCTAGCTGTCCGAGCACGCGCTTTAGGACGCCGCGCGGGCACCCGTCCCAGGGCGTCACAGCGTCGGGCTCCATCATGTCGCAGGCGGCCATGGCCTGGCCGCGGGCGAACGGTAGCGGGGTCAGGGTAGAGGGGTCCGGGACAAGGCGGCACTCCCCCACCGGGCTGAGCCCGGAGTCAGTGTGCAGCGCCCCGCTCGGGTCCAGCGCCATCACGCCCTTCGCCAGCCCCACCCCGGCCCGCGCCCGCCGCTCGAAGCCGTCACGGTGGACGGCCTTTGCCTTGGGAATGCCACCGTGGTCCACGAACGCGAACCTCACCCACAAAGTATCGTCCGGCAACGCCCGCTGCATACCCTCCTGCGCCCCACGCTCCGCCATCATTCCACCCCCTGAATCCTGGCCAACCTCGTCCCTGCGGCGACGCATCAATATCTCACGTTGAAGCCCTGCGTTCTATGCGACGGGCATTATCCGCGCCCGTTTACCTCAACCACCGCTCCGGCTGCCGGGTTCCGCGGTGAGGCCCTCCTCGGCCATCAACCGCTCGCCTGCGCGCCGGGTCGCGGCCCCACGCGCGAACGTGATCACAACCCCCACGACCACCCAGAGCCCGGCGATGACCGGATACCACGCCGCCGCGTCTGCCGGGTATGGATACACGTTGCGGAACAGCGTGTACCCGATGACGACCAGCGCCAGGAAAGGCACGACCACCTCCCACGCGGCGACCCGGCGTTCGCCGGAGAAGAACAGCAACTTCGCCGCCCCGACCGTGGCGAGCGCGTACACGAGGAGCAGGATCAGGGTCCCTATAGTCCCAGACGCCACGAACAGGTCGAACGGCGCTACCCCGAACACGAACCATCCGAGGGCGATGATCAGGTACGCCCCGATGGCGACTGCGGCGGTGGCCGGTATCGGGACGCCATTTCTCGAAGAGACCACACCGGGCGGGGGCGGTCCGACCTCGTCGCGCGATAGGGCGTAGAGCAGCCGCGTCGCACCAACGACGCACGCCAGCGCGCACCCGAACGCGCTGACCGCCGCGCCGATGGTGATGAGTTCTCCCACCCACCCCGCGACGAACTGGCTCCCGAGATCCCCGAGCAGCGAACCCGAGGCAATGAAGTCCTTCACGCCAGCGGCGTCGGCGCCGAAGCCCATCACCTCGACGGCGGTGACGAACACGAAGTACAGCCCGCCGAAGACGGCGACGCCCAGGATCGCGCGGAATATCCTGGCGCGGCTCCTGCGCCTCCTCACCCAGCGTCGCGGCGGCCTCGAACCCGGCGAACGAGAGAAACCCGAACACCACGCCGAGGAACAACGCCGACGTGCCAGTCCCACCGGGTACCGTGAACACCGAGAAGTCCAGCGTGTTGCCGTTCGGAGCCGTGCCCGTGGCGAGCCGGAACAGGATGATCACGCTCACGATCAGGATAAGCGCGACCGTCGTGCCCTCGATCACAAGCAGCACCCGCGTCCCCTCCCTGATGTTTGACGCCGCGAGCGCCCACACCCCGGCCAGCGCGACCGCCCCGACCACGAAAGGCGCCCACCCCGGCTGGTCCGTCCAGATACCGAGCGCGTCCAGGAACTCCGCCCCGAAGATACCCGCGGCTGTGGACGTGACGACGCCGTAGAAAGTGTACGTGCCCATCAGCGCCCAACCCGAGATCACACCCGCCCGCGGCCCCAGCGAAGCCCCGACGAAGCCGTACACGCTCCCCGCATGGTTGAAACGCTGGGTCAACCGTACGAACGTCCAGGCGATCAGGAGTACGCCCACCGTCGCCAGCGCGAACGCCAGCGGAACGGCGCGTCCCACGCTGCCCGCGGTACCCTGCGGGTTGATGTTCGCCGCCATCGAAGGCGCCATCAGGGCCAGCGAGATGCCAACCGCCTCCCACAGGTGCAGCTCCCGCCTCAGACGCGGGCTCTCAGGACTCCTCACTTCCGTGGTCATAGCGACTCCCTTCCCCGAGGATACGCACAATATCTCACGCCACGCCTCCGGGTTCCACAGCGTTCTGCCAGGAACTACGAGTAAGTGCGGCAGCTTTGCACGAAGCGTAATTGGAGGAACCTCTGCGTAGACATTGCCGTGCTTGCCATGTCACAGTGTTGTGTAATACTCAGTATTAACAATGATAGATTGTGAGGAGTGATCTCGATGGCAGACAGGAAGACGGAGATATTGAGCGTATCGGTGCCGCCGGAGATGAAAAGAGGGTTCAAGGAATTAGCAGAGGAGCAGGGCATGGGATCGAGCGAACTCTTCCGGGAGATGGTGCGAGTGTATGAGGACTACCGGGAGGAGAAGGAGTTCCGGCGGTTGCAGCGGTACGGGGCGATCCGCACCGGGGACAGATTCGGCAGCGAAGAAGAGTTGTTCGACTCACTCTACTCGGACAGGTAGGTAACCCTGGCATCCGGGGAGGAGCGCAGCAAGGCGCCCAGGGTCGTCTTCGACTCGAACGTGCTGGTGGCAGCGTATAACTGGCCGGGCGGAACGGCGGATCGCGCCTACCTTCTGGCGCGCAGGAGCATCGTGGAACTGCACACGAGCAGCTTCGTAATCGGAGAGGTGGAGCGCATCCTGCGAGAGAAGTTCGGGTGGGAGGTGGACAGGGTCGTGCGCACCGTGGCGCAGATACGACGGGTTGCGGCGACCGTCCACGAGCCGGAGGAGGCGGTGGATGAGATCGAGAGCGACCCGACGGACAACCGCATCCTGGAGTGCGCCCTGGCCGCCAAAGCAGATTTCATCGTGACCGGGGACAAGAGGCACCTGCTCCCGCTTGGTTCCTTCCGGGGTATCTCCATCGTCGGGCTTAGAGATTTTCTTGCGACGCACTCCGCTGGCTGAGCAGTTCTGCCGGTCACATTCGCCGATCTTTCGACGCATGACGCCTGCTAGCGATTGGGATGCTGATTCCGCGGCGGTCTTACTTATCCAGCAGCGGCATGCTCTCTTCGTATTCCCCGGCCAGCTTCACCAGGTCGAGCTTCGAGAATCTTTCCTGCGTGACAATCGGATAGGTTGAATAGACGAGCTTGATGAAGTCGTCCCAGTTCTTGGAGGAAGAGCTAGCAATAACGAAGTCCAACAACTCTTTCTCCTCATCCGTGACGGAGGGATAGGCAACGTCTTCCGCCACACGGAAAAGCTCCTTCTGGCCACCGTACAGGTTCCTGGTCGAGACGACCTCGAAGGCGGGATCTCCCTCAGCAATCCGGATCACGTCGTCCACGTAGGGTCCGTAGTGGCTGAACTCCCACTCCAGGTCTGTCATCTGCTTTTCCCGCAGGATGGCGGATCTCCAGTCAGCCAGATACACCATCTTCGTGACGCGGGCGTTGGAGAGCTCGTCCCCGTACGGGTAGTTACGGCATATGTAGGCGACGATATCCCTCAGATGCTCCACGCTAGAAACCCTCCTCTCTGGCGTATCCGGGATCCGGCTCCAGCGACTGCTTCCTTTCGAGGAACTGGTAAATGCGCTTGCCTTCCGTCGTCTCCAAAGCTCGCAACACCTCGTCCTTGTCAAGTATACCCACCCGCGTGCTCTCCACCACGACTATCGCCACCCGGTCCACGCCTTTCGGCTCGTACAGGGCCATCGCCGCGAAGGCACGGCTCTGCATCGTGAGTTCCTCGGCTGTGGCCCTGCTCACGTTCCACTCGTTTTCCAGGACCTCGTAGTAACGTTCCGGTTCCGCGTCGGGGTCAGGGAGGTCCGCCGTCGCAGATCCCTCGCGCCAGGCGCGGCCGATGATCCCCTCGTCGTCGGGATAGATAGACCTCCCGCGTCTCTTGAACACCGGATCGTCCGAGTAGCGTCCGATCATCTGAAACGCGGCCCCACGGTGCCTGTAGACGCTGATCCTCTCGGTGTCACCATAGCCCAACTCGTCTTTCAGGATCACGGAAAGCTCCACCGCGAACTGGTCGTAGTAGTCACGCTCTGCCCGCTCCAGAATAGTCTCCAGTTCCGAGACCCTCTTCCTCAGCGAAAGCAGCCCGGGGGCACGTTTCCAGACGACGATGCTACCGGCCAGCGTCAGCCCGGCCGCGCTGAGAAACACGAGACCGGGCACCGAGGAGACCAGCCACGAGAATCCTTCATCCGGCGGAGTGAGCAGTATCCCGACGGCGGCGAACCCGATCGAACCGAGCGTGATCGCAAGCTGCGGCCAGTAGTCGCCCAATCCTCTCAGGAATCGTTGAAGCACCACACCAGTTTAATCAGGCTATACATTGTCATCATCTGTTGCTTGAGGAAGTTCCCGAAGGGTAGATCCGAATCTCCATTTTTGAGAGATGTACCAAGATGGTGCTTTCGATGATGGCGCTTTCAATGAGAAGAAAGATCTTACCGTTGCATTTTAGGTTTCCTTTGCAGATACTGAAGCAAGGAGGATTGTCTGTGTGCAATAAGAACAAATGTGTTTGCAAGAGTATGGAGGAGAGTCGAGTCAAATGACCCTGATGGACGCTTTCGAAATGGACCAGCAGAGGACGCTGGAGAAGCAAGCTCACAAACACTTCGGAACACTGGTTCAGAAGGATCAGTACGTTGGCGAAGTGTACTCCATAAGTTACGAAACGGCGTTGGTCCAAATTCACGATCACCACCGCATGCGGGTTGGCGGCATACCGAGCCTTTGCTTCTTGATAGCAACCAGAGTAGACCCCGACAGCGACAAGATTGTCTTTGCGCAGGAGGACTCTTGCGCGCTACTCCTTCGGGTCATGGACGCAGCCCCGCTACCTAACGACCCAGAAGCGGAACGCATACGGGTCGAGACCGCGCGGCGCGTCAGCGGCGAGGATCAGCACTGGGACGAAACAGGGACGATGGACCCGGCTACGCACAATCTGTTGTCCTTCGCCGGTGTCAGATGCAGGGTCGTAGGTACGTTTTTCCTAGAGCCTGATTCCGACGCGACGAACCTCTCTTTGCGTTTTGGCAGCGATCTCTCAAACTACTATCCGAACCGTGGGCTGAAGGTGTACAAGCCCAACCGTGGTGCGTTGGAAGCTATCGTCAATTACCGGGAACCTGAGAGAAGTGACCCCAGAAGCGAGGAACGTGTCACGGTTGGGGAGATCAGGTACGCATCAACCAACCGCTCTTATCAAGGTATCTCCGATGTTAGGGTGAGCATCTCTCCGGCAGACCTCCTCTCTCAGAAGAGCGCCTTGTTCGGCATGACCAGAACCGGCAAGTCGAACACCACCAAGATCGTTGCCAAGTCTGTCTTTGATCTAAGGTTCACGTCTTCCAGCCTGCGGGTTGGTCAGCTTATCTTTGATCCTGACGGCGAGTATGCCAACGACAATGTCCAGGACCAGAACAGCAATCTCAACCCCTCAGCGCTTAAGAACGTGTGGCGATCCAACCCCAAAGGGATTGAAGATGAAGTGGTCACCTACGGCATATTGCCGCACCCGAACGATCCTGGCCGGCGTCTGATGCTGCTGAACTTCTATGAATGGGACAACCTCCAGATTGGCAAGGAGATTATCAACGCCGCCTTGGAAGACGAAACTTCCAAGTATCTAAGCAACTTTCGCGACGTGGTATTCGACCCACCCGATTCTGCTGATCACTCCGAGAGTACACGCTATAAGCGGCGCGTCCTCGCATATCGCGCCCTGCTCAACCAAGCCGGACTCGAACCGCCTGCCGCTCTCCGCGCGGATACCTCGAGGCTGTTTAAGAAGGAGCTTCTCGAGGCGATGGAGGCGGATAGAGGAGATAATCCTGCTCCCGCCGAGTACAAATGGGCAGCGGGGGTCTTTAGGCAGAAAAATCCCAATTGGGATAATCTGGCTCAAGCGTTCGGGATATTGAGAAACTTCATAGTGGACAGGGATAGCGGATATAGTGAGTTCGAGCAAGAGTACGCAAAGACCAGTTCCACTGGCGTGTGGGCGGACGACAACCTTAAGAAGATTTTGGAGATGTTCGCTTTTCCCAACGGTTCTAGGCTGATCGGCAGGGTTCACGCTCAACATACCAACACGATTTCTACCGATTACGCCGAAGACGTCTACGACGATCTCAAGGCCGGTAAGCTTGTCATCGTTGATCAGTCCAGCGGAGACGAGGATATTAACGACTCCTCGGCACGGCGAATCGTAAGTCATATCTTCCGCAAGAACCGCGCCGAGTTCCGCGAGGGCAAGATACCTCCCGACGTATTGATGTACGTCGAGGAAGCGCACAACCTTCTACCTGAAGGTTCCGACATGGACCTCAAGGATATATGGGTGAGGACTGCCAAAGAGGGCGCAAAGTACAGGATAGGAATGGTGTACGCTACGCAGGAGGTGAGCAGCATTCAGCGCAACATCCTCAAGAACACCTCCAACTGGTTTATCGGACATTTGAACAACACGGACGAGACAAAGGAGCTGCGCAAGTATTACGATTTCGCCGACTTCGAGTCGTCCATACGCCGAGCGCAGGATCGAGGGTTCGTGCGGGTCAAGACCCTCAGCAACCCGTTCGTCGTACCCGTGCAGATCGAGAAGTTCGAGGTCTAGCGGTCGTGCCCTACGAAGGCGAGTTCGCGTCGTATGGTCCACTGCGGAGGCTCGCCGACAATGAGCGGGTGAGAAGTCTTCTAAAGCGTTCCCGCGTCAACACTGCTCCAGCCGTTCCTGACGGACGAGTAACGGCGCACCAAGTCGAAGCTTCAAAACTTGAGCCGAGTATATGGGTGCCCGACTGGGTTCTGGCCGTCGATGGCAGCCATCTGGAAGTACCGGTCGAGACGGGTTTTCCTGGTGCGGAGGCGAGCTACGTCACAGTAGCGTCGGTGCTGCTAGATGTAGCAAAGATGACTGAGTTAGACGCGGCTCGTCCCGTTGATCCTAAGGAGTTCCGTACCACGGAACGGGCGGAGTCCATAGATGCGGCGCTCCCCGGCTGCAACGTCGTGCTCGAAGGGCACCACTCCGCCAACGAGTCGCTGCGCAGGGCCATGTTCGAGGTGTTCGCCGAAGTCAGGATGTCGGCAGACGGTGAATCCCTACTTGACACTTACGAGGCGCTGCTTGCTTACAAACCGGAGGACAAGGGGCAGCGGTGTCCGTACGAAGACTGTCTGGATCTCGGAAGTCGGTTCGTGCGTGACAATGGAGAGTACATCTGCCCGTGCTCCCGTAAGCGTTCACTCTACTCCACCGACGCTTTGCGGATCCACGAGGGCATGCAGCCCGCCGGGACCAACGGAGCGATGTTCGCGGAAATCATGCAGGTGTGGGAGCGCATCTGGCTAGTTCACATTCTGAGAACACTGGAACACAAGGGCTGGCTGTCCTCGTTGCAGCGGCTGGCGATGGTGCTTGATGGTCCCCTCGCTATATTCGGTCATCCCGCCTGGCTCAGCCACGCCATTCAGGCCGAATTGAGTCGCATAAACGCGGACGCGAGGCGGTTCACAGATGGTCTGGACCTACTCTTGATCGGCGTTGAAAAGAGTGGTGCCTTTGTTGACCATTTCGCCAGTTTGGATCAAGATGCGCAAGGTCGGACGGACGTGTTGCCCGGCGGAACGGCAATATTACTTACTGACCGATATATAAAGGAGAACATCATTTTCTCCAAGAGTGACAAACCATACGGGCAAGATACTTACTTCGGGCGAAAGCTGCTCTATAAGACGTATTCTGGATCGCGCATCGTCGCCATGCTGCCCTTCCTGGCAGAGAAGCATCGCGACACGTTGGTGGCAGAACCGAAGTCATTCCCCCGCTTGGCAGACGCCTTGAGTTTACTTGAACGTCTTGTGTCCTCCAGGTTCCCGAATGCCCTCTCGCCATTGGTCTCGGCTCACAAAGAAGCCGCTATACCACTGCACCTGGGAACTCGGGTGTTGGAGGATCTGGCGCGGCAGCTTATGTCGGAGAAGCCGGAGCGTTGAGCCGTACCTCTGACCAAGCGGGCAGGTACGCTACAGCGGCCGGTCGCTGGGCGGGTGTTGGACCTTACTATGCAATGTTCCCCACGGACTTCGCCGATAAGATCATAGATAGGTTCACCAGGGTGGGCGACCGGATGTTGGACCCGTTCGCTGGTCGGGCTTCTAGCGTATTCTCCGCAGCGATACGGGGAAGGCTGGCTACGGGAATAGAGATCAATCCTGTGGGATGGATCTACGGACAAACCAAATTGGCCCCGGCACCGCAAGATCTAGTTGAAAGCCGTATCGCTGAGGTAGCTAGTCTAGCTACCTCGACGGAGAACAGGACGTTGGACCATCTACCTGACTTCTTCAGTCACTGTTTTACTTCGGTAGTGCTAAGGTTCTTGCTGGCCGCTCGCCGAGTCCTCGATTGGGTCAACGATCCGGTGGATCGAACGGTGATGACGTTCATACTTATCTACTTGCACGGTAAGCGGAAAGCGTCGTTGTCTAACCAGATGAGGCAGAGCAAAGCTATGAGCCCTGACTACTCTGTCCGCTGGTGGCAAGAGAAAAACTTGCACCCCCCAGACGTCAATCCGGAGATGTTCTTCCAGAAGAGGATACGTTGGCGTTACAAGAAGGGATTGCCGACCGTGCACGCCAGCCAAATGATGCTCGGCGACAGTTGCGATCTAATGGAGTCCATCAAGCAGAAGGTGTTCAATGGAGAGGAACCTCGGGTTAAGCTATTGTTCACCTCGCCGCCATACTACGGGGTGACGAACTACTATTACGATCAGTGGCTGAGGATTTGGATGTTGGGCGGCCCCGACCGTCCGTCAAGACTGGGGGAAGCACACAAGGGCAAATTCGAGGCAAAGATGACGTACGAGAAATTGCTAAGTACCGTGTTCGGTGGCGCGGCGGAGATCATGAACGAGGATGGCTTAGTCTATGTACGCACTGATGCTCGTGAGTTCACATTGTCCACAACTTTGACAATTCTCGAAGAATCGTTCCCCGGATGGACTATTTCTACCACCCGCCAGCCCTTCAGAAAACGCACTCAGACGGCTCTGTTCGGTGATACCAAACCGAAACCTGGTGAAGTTGACGTCGTTCTTTCAGCGTCCAAATAGACAACCTTGAAGGAAAGGGAGCACCTTGATTCGTACTACGCCGCCGTTTCGCGCGGATCACGTCGGGAGCCTGCTGCGTCCGCCTGAGCTCTTGAGGTCAGCGCGAAGCCCTCTCCCGCGAGAACGCGAGCACGGTCTCACTGAAGTTCGGCGCCGCACCCGAAAGCTTCTCGAGTAGTTCTTCGAGCGACAACGGAGGAGACCTCAAGGCCGAAGCCCAATTCTCAAGAACCCTGAGCAGGTAGTCCGGGTCCTCTATCTCCCACTGGTGGCTGAGGAACTCGTCCGGGGTCTGCACGTCCACATCGTATGGCTCACACGCCTCGGGTGGAAAGTCTCTGACGTTGGAGGTCACTATCACGTCGGCCCGGCCCCGGATCGCCGCGGCCAGGACGTGCCGATCCTTAGGGTCGTTGGTCATGCTCGGGATCAGGGGCTCGTGCCCCACGACCATGGCCTCCGGGAAGGCCCGTTCCATGGTCCTCACGAGGCGCTCCATGTTTTCCCCGGGCAGGTCAGGGTTGTTTGCGAGGACGTTGCGGGACATCTCATCCAGGATTTGCCGGCTCCACCTCACCTGGTAGACCTCTGCCTCTACCAGCCGCAGGAGAGCATCTCGCACGTAGGCAGGGTAGAGCGCGTTGGCGTCGAGCAGGGCGACGAATGCCAAAAGTCTGGGTCCCTAGTCGTCGTAGAGTCCAAGCTCCTGGGACTCCGAGGCAAGCTCGTCCAGGGCGCGTCGCCGCTCGCGATCCCGCCTGTCTTTGTAGACGAGCAGATCATCCAGACGCACCCGGCGGTGGCTGCCGACCTTGCTGAACGGAATGTCACCCTTCTCCAGCAACCTAACGAGGAAAGGACGCGAGACGCTCAACAACTCGGCTGCCTGCTGCGTGGTCAACTCAGCGTGAACCGGCATCACCCTGACAGCGTTCCCACGGGCCATCTCGTGCACTACACGCGCCAGCACCTCAAAAACGGAGTGAGGAAGTTCGACCTCCTCCCCGGAAGGAGCACGCAGCTTCGCCGTACCCAGGTTCTTCGCCAGGGCGTCATCCAACTCGCGCACCAACGGCGCGTCCTTGTCGGGAGCTTGCACAGGGTTACTCTCTCGCATCACGTCCATTTCACGCCTCCTTTTGGCGATGGGAATTTAGTGTAACATTCAAACGAAATAAACGAAACAGGCTATTTATGCACGCGAAGCTTCTATCGTGAGGTCATCACGAAGTATCTACTCTAGCCGACACCACGGTTATCATAATGGGCCGTACACTGAAATTGGATGAAGGGATCGCTTTGACTCGCACCACGCCGCCGTTTCGTGCGGATCACGTCGGGAGCCTGCTGCGTCCGCCGGAGCTTCTGCGGGCGCGGGAGGGGTTCGCGGAGGGCCGCATCTCCGCCGGGGAGCTTCGGGAAGCGGAAGACGCCGCGATCCGGGACGTGGTGCGGATGCAGGAGGAGGTGGGGCTCACTGCCGCGACGGACGGCGAGTTCCGGCGGGCTTCGTGGCACATGGACTTCATCTACCGGCTCGGCGGCGTCAGCCAGGCTTCGGAGAACGTGACGGTCCAGTTCCACAACGACGAGGGGGATCTCGAGTTCACCTCAGCCGCGTTGCGGGTGAAGCAGAACGTTTCGCTCGAAGTGACGATCTTCGGCGACGACTTCAGCTTCCTCCAATCAACCGTGGAGACCGTGATCCCCCAACCGGGGCCGAGCAAACTCCCGATAGTCTTCTAACTCTGCTCGCCGCGCGGTATCGATGGGCTGCTGGCATTCCTCGCAATCGGGTAGCAAGGACTACAGGGCCTCGTAGCGGACCACGTCGCCGTCCAGCTTTCCGGCCCGTCCCCCGTCCGCCAGATGCTCCAGGTGGGCGAGCGTTTCGGCCACGGCGAAGCGGAGCTGGTGGGCGCTCAGGTCGTCCGGGAAGACCCGAAGTGCGATCTCGAACGCGGTCGCCGGTTCGCCTGCGAAGGCGTCGTGCATCACCGAGAGACGCTCTTCGTGGTGGAGGACGAGCTCGTCTATGCGCCCGTCGAGGTCGTGGAAGAGCGGCCCGTGACCGGGGAATACGACGTCGGCGTCCAGGCCGCGCAGGCTCTTGATCGAGGTCAGGTAGCGCTCCAGGGGGCTCGGGGCCGTGTAGGTCCATAGCCCGATGTTCGGCGTGATCTCGAGTAGCAAGTGGTCTCCGGCGAAGATTAGCTTTCTCGCCTCGTCGTGCAGGACGAAGTGGAAGTCCGAATGGCCTGGGGTGTGGATAACCCGCGCCCCGCTCCCCCCGAGTTCTATCCGGTCCTCGTGGTGCAGGGACATCAGGCGTTCGGGAAGCCGTATGCCGGGCCTCGTGGTGCCGGCCGTCTCGCCCGCCGTCCCGGCGTCCATGCCGTGGCGCTTCATGTGCCCGGCGAAGTCATCGCTTCCCCTGTCCCGGTTCCACACGTAACGGGCGTTTGAGATCTCATCTTCGAGCATCCACACCGGCGCCCCGCTCCGCTCTTCCAGCCAGCGGGCGAGGCCGATGTGGTCAGGGTGGAGGTGGGTAACGATGACGCGAGTAATCTCCCAGTCCAGGTCCAACCCTATCCGCTCCGCCTCCGTCTCCCAAACCTCGCGGGCCGGCGGGTAGTCGAAGCCCGGATCTATCACCGTCCACCCATCGTTGTCCTCGATGATGTACGACGCGATGAACTTCAGCGGGAACGGCACAGGGAGCTTGAGCTGATACACGCCGTCCACGACGCGGGACGCTTCCCCGATGGGTTGCGTCGCGAGCCCAGAGGGCTGGACGGCCTCGCTCATGACGCGGCCGGGATGCCCGGAGCGTGCATCGAATCTCTGTCTTTGCATCGGTTCACGTTGGGACTACGCTCTGGCAGTCAGGTAGGTTAGCACGGAGCGCTTGCAGATCTCGCGGTACTCGGGATGCGAGTCCTCCCAGTCCCTGTCCTGCACCCACTGCGTGAAGAGCCCGTCCACGAGCGCGCGGACGACGGTGGCGGCCTCCCAGGCGTCTCCGGGGCGGAAAACGCCCTCCTCCTGTCCCAGACGGATGACCTCGGCGTAGAGGTTGTTGCAGATTACGTGGAACGTGGATGCTACGTCGGCGAACCTGTCGCTGCGGGCCGCGTAGCCGAGGAAATCGAAGAAGACCAGGTAGAATCTGCGGTTGGACTCCGGGCCCACGAAGATAGCGTCGATCATCACGGACGTCTTGGCCTCCGCGTCCTCCGCGTCCGCTATCGCCTCGCGGATGCGCGCCGCGACGCGGGCGAGCACCCATCGCATGGTCAGGAGGATCAGGTTTTCCTTGGAGTCGAAGTAGTAGGGCAAAATGGCTTTGCTTACCCCGGCCTCATCCGCCACGTCTTGCAAAGAGAGCCGGTACAAACCCTTCTCGCCCATCACCTTGTAGGCGCTCCGGATCAGGTGCGCCTGTTTGGGCGCCAGCGTCTCGTCATCGCGCCCGGAACCCCGTATCAGGCTGTCAGACTGCGTCACGCTTCCGTACCTCTCCCAGATCGCACGTTACACACTACCTGCCAAACTCCGGCTTGCGCTTCTCCATGAACGCGGCGATGCCCTCCTTGGCGTCCTCGCTCTCGAACAGCGGCTCCACGAGCGTGCGCTCCATCTTCAATCCCTCATCGAGGGGACGTTCGATCCCGCCGTGCACGGCGAGCTTTATGGAACCGATGGCCTCCGTCGCGCCGCCAGCGAGTTTCACAGCGTACTTCCGCGTCTCCTCTTCCAGATCCTCCGCCGGAAACAGCCGGTCGAGGATGCCCAGTTCGTGGGCCTCGGAGGGCTGTATCGTCCTTCCAGTAACCATGAGGTCAAGGGCCTTGCTCGTGCCTATGAGGCGCGGCAGGCGCTGGGTGCCGCCGTTACCTGGCAGGAGTCCCAGGGTCGCCTCGGGCAGCCCGAGCACGTACTCACCCTCCGCGCCGAAGCGCAGGTCGCAGGCGAGGGCCATCTCCAGCCCCCCGCCGAGGGCCGTAGCCCCGATCTGGGCGATGAACACCTTGGGAGTGCGCGCGATCTCCGCGAGACCCTCGTGCGCACGCCGGATCATAGCCATGTTGTCCTCGACGCTGTTGGCGTTGAACGCTTTGACGTCCGCGCCGGCGGAGAAGAACCTCTCGCTGCCGCTGCGCAGGATCACGGTCCCCGCCCCGCCGTCCTCGGCCGCGGAGCGCACGCATCCGGCCAGCTCCTCCATAAACGCCAGGTCGTAGCTGTTCGCCGGCGGCCTGTCCAGCGTGATGTACCCGACGCCGCCTTCGCTCGAATACTCTACTGCCATTGTTTGCCTCCCTCCGGTCGGCGGCTTCAGATTTCAGGCTACGGGCTTCAGCAAGAACAGTTCCTGTAGCCTGATGCCTGTGGTCTGATGCCTTCTTACTCCAGTCCCCCAACCACGACGGACTTCTGCTCCAGGTAGTGTTCGATGGCCTCCTGGCCGTGCTCGCGGCCTATGCCGGAATCTTTCACGCCGCCGAAGGGGAGTTCGTCGTAACCGAAGTGGAGCTGGTTTACCCAGGTCATGCCGGCCTCTATCTCTTGGGATGCGCGGTGGATCCACTTCACGTTGTGCGTGAAGACCGAAGATCCCAGGCCGTAGGGCGAGTCGTTGGCGAGCCGGATGGCCTCGTCCACCTCATCCACCTTCCACACGGGCAGCAGCGGCCCGAAGGTCTCCTCGCGCACCACCCGGCCGTCGTGCGGCGCGTTCTCGATAACGGTCGGCTCGAAGAAGTAGCCCTTACCGTTGGAGCCATTGCCGCCGCCCACGGCGATCTTCGCGCCACCGTCTACGGCGTCCTGGAGCTGGTCGGAGATCAGGTCGCGGTGCCTGGGCGCGTTGAGGGGGCCCATCCTGATCTTGGGCTTCTCGGCCTTCTCCATCCCGTCGCCCAGCTCGTAGCGGGCCACCCGCTTGGCAAGGCCCTCCATGAACTCGTCGTACACCTCGCCGAAGACGTAGACCCGCTTGGCCGCGAGGCACGCCTGCCCCGCGTTGAAGAACCGGCCAATGTTGATGCCCCGCACCGCGGCGTCCACGTCCGCGTCGGGGAAGACTATGACGGGGTCGGACCCGCCGAGTTCTGCGGAGATGCGCTTGAACTTGGGAGCCGCTATCTCCATGAGCCTGCGCCCCACCCGCGTGCTGCCGGTGAAGGCGACCCGGCGCACATCCGGGTGGGTGGCGAGTGCCTCCCCGACCTCCTCGCCGGTTCCGGTCACCACGTTCACCACGCCGGCCGGAAGACCCGACTCCTGCATCAGCTCGACGACCCGCAGCGTGGCGAGCGGGGTGGTGTCCGCCGGCTTCACGACGACGGTATTTCCGGCGGCGAGCGCCGGCCCGACCTTCGTACCCATCAGCGTGAGCGGGAAGTTGTAAGGCACTATAGCGGCGCACACGCCTATGGGCTTCTTGATGACCATGCCGTAAGCCCTGCCGAGCGTTGAGGGGAGTGTCGCGTACGAGCCCTCGATCTTGCTGGCCAGGTCGGCGTAGTAGTTCATGCCGTGCAGGAAGTGGTGGAGTTCACCCATCGACTCGGCGAAAGGCTTGCCCTGCTCCCTGGTGAGGAGCTGCGCTATCTCCTTGGCGTTCTCCTGGATCTTCGAGATAGCGGCCCGCATCGCTTCAGCCCGGTCGTCCGGGTCTTGCTTTGACCATTCCTTGAACGCCTCTTTGGCTGCCGCGACCGCCGACTCGACATCCTCCTGCCCAGCCTTCGGCACCGTATCGAACTCTTCTTCGGTCACCGGGTTGACGATGGGCATCTCCTCGCCCGACCTCGCAGAGGTCTGTTCTCCGTTTATCAGTATCTGCGCCATTTCTATGCTCCTCCCTCTCCACTTTCCGCTGCCTGCCCTACTTTACCCATGTACTTGAGCCTGAGCGATTGGTACTCGCGGGCGGCTATCTCCACCCACTCTGACGAGGAACCGCCAAGGTCCTTCTTCACCACCGCAGGCACCCCGGCCGCAAGGACCTCGGGGGGTATCTCCTGATCCTCCCTAACCACGCTTCCGGCGGCGAGCATCGCCCGCCGCCCGACGCGCGCCCTGTTGAGCACGATGCTGCCCATCCCGATCAGGGCCCCGTCCCCGATCTCGCACCCCTCCAGAAGCGACAGGTGCCCGACCGTGACGTTCTGCCCGATAGTGGTGGGCAACGACTCGTTGGTGTGGATCACCGAGTTATCCTGGACGCTTGTTCCCGCGCCGACGACTATCCTGTTGAAGTCGCCCCGCAGGACCGTGCCGAACCAGACGCTAGCCCCCTCCTCGACCGTGACCTCCCCGATCAGGACCGCCGTCGGCGCGATGAACGCGTCTGGGGCAACCTGCGGTTCTTTGCCCTCGAAAGCAAGAAAATGGGCCACGCTCTACCTCCTCGTGAACGAAGGCCGGCGCCGCCCGCAGGCTGCCCCCATGCCTTCCCTGTAACCTTCGGTTGCGGCCAGCATACTCCGAACCAGGCTCTTCCCGGGACGGTTCAGCTCTACGAACAGAAACCCGTCTTCGAGGCTGGTCTTGGGGGGAGTCCTCATCGTTTGATGACTTCGAACGGGCTTTTGCAACCGCGGCAGATGTACGAGTAGACCATCAGGTGCGGCCCGTACTCGGAGACCTTCTCGACCTCGGCGGAATCGCACCAGGGGCAGAGGACCTGCTGAGCGTTCTCCCCAAAAGGCTCTCTGTCCATTATCTTTCCAGGCGTCTCTGGAGTTGGTTCCACTGGCTCCACGGTAGATCGCCGTACTCCCATCCGTCGTCGCTTTCATTTCGCTTCACGGGTACTTCTATGCCGCAGTCCTGCAACAGCGGGACGATGCGATCCAGGTACCTCTGGCGCATCTCCTCGTTGCCCATGCTTGCCAGTCCCTCGTCTCTCAGGGACTCGATCCCGGGTTCTTCCCCCGGCCCGAACCAGCAGAGCATCTCGGGAAGAAGTTCGTCCACACGCTCCTGGAAAAGCCTGCGGCCCCGGTCTTCGTAGGAGATCTGACGCACCAGGCTCTCGGCATAGGCGCTGGTCAGCTTCTCCTCGTCCAGGATGCGGTGCGCTCGTCTGGCAAGCGCTTCGTAGCGCGAATGCTCCACAGACTCGAGCACGACATTCACCGCGGGCCCTACGAGCGCGAGCGCGGCGACCACGTTGGACCAGCTTGGCAACGGCTCGTCGAGAAAGCTGACGGAGTAGCGCCGCGCCCGATCTACCTCTCCCTGCAAACCCGTCGGCGCTTTGGGCCAAGGCAGCTCTTCGAGGAGGGGGTAGATCGCGCGCGAATGCCCGAGCTTGTCCTGCGTTATGGCGGCGCACGCCGCGGCCGATTCCAGCAGCGGCCCGGCGTCGGCCCATTCCGAAACGCGGCGGCCCAGAAAGTACTCGTTGTCGCCTATGACCGCGATCAGGTTAACCAGCGCCGCCAGGGCGTCGTCGTTGTCCACGAGAAACTCGATCTGTGCTCCGCGTCCGGGGGCGATCGCCTCCGTGCCTTCGGGACGCTCGCTCACGCCTCCGCCCCCACTTCGGTCTCCTGCTCGCGCTCGGCCCAGTAGACCTGGCCCAGCGGCACGAGCGACATCTCCAGCCACTCGTTGCCGAATCGCTCCAGCGCGAGCTTTCCCGCCTCTTCGCCGCCGCCGGCCTCGACCTCTCCCCTGTGTTCCAGGGGCTGTTCGTACTCCGTGCGCGCGAAGACCAAGAACTTCTCCATACCTCCCTCTATTCCGGCCGGATGACCCGGACGATGGCTTTGCTCGGCACGACGAACATCTCGCGCCAGCGCCACTCGTCGTACATCAGGTGCGCGTAGACGGCAGCGTCCCTCGGCTCCGAGGCCCGCACATTACCGTTGTGCCTCAAGGGATGCTCCCCGCCCACGCGGGCCGTAAACACTTCGTAGTTCTCGACCGGGCGCATCAGACCACCCCAACGTCCTTGAGCTGCTTCCGGCCCAGGGGCGTAATGTCACTCTTCGACCAGGTGGGCCACACCACCTCGATCTCCACCTCGTCGATGCCTTCCATCTCTAGCAGCCGCTCGCGCACGTCGTCCTGGATCATGTCCATCGCCGGACATCCCATGCACGTGTACGTCAGCTTGATGTCTACCCGTTTTCCACGCACCTCGATGCCCCGGATCAACCCGAGGTCAACGAGGCTGATCGGATACTCGGGATCCAGTACCTCCCGAAGGGCATCCGTTACTTCTTCCGTCCTGGTCTGGGTGGTCTCCATCTCTACCTAGCTCGCCTCGACGCCGTACAGTTCCTTGTAGCCGCGCTGAAGGTGCTCGACGTACTCCTCGTTCTTGGGACCACGCTTCTTCCAGCGGTCGAGCACGTCGTCCCAGGAGATCTGACCTCGCTCGAAGTTCCATACCTTCTCTTCGGCATCGAAGTCCGCCGGGAAGGGACAATCTATGACGTACTTCTGCTCTTCCTCGTCGTAGTGGGCCGGCACTTCGAGTCCGAGTGACTCGCAAAGGGGCACCGTGTGGCCCATCCAGGTCTGACGGAGCTCGTCGTTGGTCGAGCCTTTGTAGCCGTACTCGATCTGCTCGTTGTGCCGCTTCATGCCGTCGGGCAGCCCGAACCACTCCAGCGTCAGCACGAACATCCAGTCCACGGCCCGCTGCAGCTCCTTCTTCTTCTCAGGGTCCCTGGAGAAGACCTTCATCCACTTCTCACCGTGCCTGAGATGGAAGTTCTCCTCTCTGTCTACCTTGACGAGCGCCCGCTTCCACGGCCCGTAGGAGCAGTTGTGGTGGATGTCTGAGAGAAGCGTGAAGCCCGCCCGGTCGTAGAAACCGTTGGCCACGACGAGTTCCGTGAAGCTCTCCAGCGGCACGTCGAACGCGTAAGGGTACTTGTACTGCCGCGGCGTGCGCCCGTACACGAGCTCCTCCGTGTCCACGCCGAGATCCCTCAGCATCCGGTAGGCGATGTGCGCGTGCCCGAGCTCGTCCTGCACGATCCCCATCACCGTGATGTAGTTGTTCACGCTCGGGAGCGTGGAGAAGTCTTTGGTCGCGTTCATGTACGCCGGCGCGCTTATGAGCTCGGTGTCAGCCGAGACGGTCAGTACCCGCTTCAACCCCTCGATGTACCTCTCCGTGGCATGCGAAGTGTCCTCGATCAGCCTGCCCTCTTTGATCCTGTTGAGGAGTATCTCTTCGGTTACCGCCATCACCCTTCCTCGCTTTCGTCACCCCAATAACACGACTATAACTGTACGGTCAGTCAAACTCAAGGTGTGTATCCTCCATCACTGGCTTCCCGCTTCTTGCTCGTCCTTTGCCGGACGATCCGGGTGTTGCAGTTTATAGATTCGTCTTGCGTTCCCGTGCAGGAGTTTCGCGAGGGTGTCACCCTCCAGGCCGAGGCCGGCGACGGCCTTGGCATTGGCTTTAAGGCTGGGAACTCCGGGCCAGTCGGTACCGAAGATCATCTTCCGGGCGAGGCGCGGGAAGTCGAAGTTGCTGAAGTATTCGGGGAGCTTTCGGGGAGGAAGGCCCGAGATCTCGATGTAGACGTTGGGGCGCATCAGCGTCATAAAGGCCGCCGCGTCGTACCACCAACCCCGCCCGCCGTGGGCGAGTACGACGGTGATGCCAGGGAAGTCCCGGACCACGTCCTCTATTAACTCGGGGTTGGCGTAGCTGTTGCTTGCTCCGGGGAAGACGCTCGTGCCGCAATGGAAGACGACGGGGAAGCCCTCGGCTTCGCAGAAAGCGTAGACTGGATAGAGCATGCGGTCGTTGGGGGAGAAGGAGCCGTGTACGGGGTGGAGCTTCAGGCCGACGGCTCCCAGACCGATCTGCCGCTTCAACTCTTTTACTGGTGGATAGTGCAGGTGCGGGTTCAGATTCGCCATTAGGTGGAATCGATCGGGGTTGTATTCGATGATCGGGAGCATGTCTTCGGCAGCCTGAATACCCGTGGACTTCGGGCTGTATTCGGCGAACAGGATCGCTTCGTCCACGCCCTCCGCGGCCATGTACTCGTCGAAGCGGGCCGGTATCACGGCGCCATCGTCATCGTAGAGCTCCAGGAGCTTCTCGACGCCACCCTCGAAATGCCCGGTCCACTCCTCCAAAGACATCACGAGCGTAGGCAACCTCGCAGCGTGGACGTGCGCGTCTATGAGTGGGATGCCTTCGATCATGGCATCCCCGGCTTTGCGATCAGGAAGATCAAACCAGCTCGTCTTCCTGCTGGGGCATCATCACGTCTGGCTCCGGCCCGCGCAGTTTGAAACGCTGGATCTTGCCGGTTACGGTCTTGGGCAACTCTTCGACAAACTCCACGAGATGCGGATACTGGTACCGCTTCAATCGTTCTTTACACCAGTCCTGAAGCTCCGCCACCAGTCCGTCTGAAGGTTTGTGCCCGTCACGCAGGACTATGTGCGCCCGCACGCGGGTCAACTCGTCCACCGAAACACCGACCGCGGCACACTCCACGACGGCAGGGTGCTCGCCGAGCGTGCTCTCTATCTCGACCGGCGAGACCCAGAGCCCGCTGACCTTGATCATGTCGTCAGCCCGGCCCTCGTACCAGTAGAAACCGTCTTCGTCTTGTCTGTACCAGTCTCCGGCGAACATCCACTCGCCGCGCATCGTAGCCTTGGTCTTCTCGTGGTTTCGCCAGTAGTAAGCCGCCGCAGAGTCGCCCTTGACGTACAGGTTCCCCGCCTCGTTCACCCCGACCGGTTGTTCGTTCTCATCCAGGATCTTCGCCTCGTAACCCGGCACAGGAACGCCGCTGGAGCCAGGCTTCGTCGCTTCCGGGGTGTTGGAGATAAAGATGTGTAGCATCTCCGTCGAGCCTATGCCGTCCAGGATCACGGACCCGAACATCCCCTTCCACCGCCGCCAGATGCTCGCGGGCAACGCTTCCGCAGCCGAGACGCAGTAACGGATGGACGAGAGATCGTAGTCCGCCGCGCCCTCGTGGTTCAGCATCGCGTTGTAGAGCGTCGGGACCGAGAAGAACAGAGTTGGCCTGAAACGCTGCACCGTCCCCAGGATGGCATCGGGTGCCGGCTTGCCCGGGTAGAGTACCGTCGAGGCCCCGGCCCAGTACGGAAACGTCATACCGTTGCCGAGCCCGTAGGCGTGGAAGAGCTTGGACGCAGAGAAATGGATATCGTCCTCAGAGACCTCCAGCACGTGCCTCGCGTACGTCTCGCAGGTGTAGATGATGTCGTGCTGCAGGTGGACCGCACCCTTCGGCCTGCCCGTACTGCCAGAGCTGTAGAGCCAGAAGGCGGGGTCGTCCCTGTGCGTGTTGGCGGGCGAGAGTTCGTTCTCCCCTGATGCCAGGAGTTCTTCGAGGGTCTTGCGGCCTCCCGCCTCGCCGTTGGTCACGATGATCTCCAACGGCTGTTCGTAGTCCCCGAGGCCGCCGCTGGCCTTCTCGTAGTGCATCGCGTCGGCCACGATGGCCCGGGCACGGCTGTTCTCGACGAAGAAACGGTATTCGTCTTCCCGAAGCAACGTGTTAGACGGGATCGGGACCGCCCCTATCCGCATCGCACCGAAGAAGGCCACGGGGAAAGAAGGCGTATCGTTCAGCACGAGCAACACCCTGTCTTCCTGGCCGATGCCAAGGTCTTTGAGGGCGTACCCGAACCTGTTGATGCGTTGGGCGAGTTCACCGTAGGTGATCCGCTCGTCGCCGCAGTGGATCGCCACTTTATCCGCGCGGCCCGCCTCCAGGTTCCGGTCGACGAGGACGCTCGCGTTGTACCATTCGGGGGTTTCGATCATGGGGACTTCACCTCTTCTCAGGGCGCTCGCCTGACGACGACGGACTTGGTCTCCGTGTAGTAATCCAGTGCCTCTATACCGTGCTCCTTGCCGTATCCCGACTGCTTCCAACCCCCGAACGGCAGCTCGTCGTAGACGACTTGGGGGGAGTTGATCCAGGTGTACCCAGCCTCGATGCGCTCGGCGGCGTCCGAAGCCCGGTTGAGGTCCGCCGTCCAGATCGAAGATCCAAGCCCGTAGATGGAACTGTTCGCCAGTTCCAATGCCTCCTCCATATTCCCGACCCGCCAGACCGGCAGCGCCGGCCCGAAGACCTCCTCCGTCGCCACCCGCGAGTCGCGCGAGGGTTCCAGGAGCAGCGTTGGCTCGTAGAAGTTTCCCTTCTCCGAGATCCCGTTGCCCCCCGGTCTCTTCGCACCGGCGAGTACCTTCGCCCCCGAGTCCACGGCGCTCTGGACCTGCTCCTCGACCAGATCCCTCCCGCCGGACGAATGGAGCGGCCCGAGCATCACACCCTCGGCCATGCCCGGTCCAACCCTCAGCTTCTGGACCTTGGCCGCCAGCTTCTCGACGAACTCGTCCGCCACGCTCTCGAACACGAAGACCCGCTTCACCGCCAGGCAAGCCTGACCTGCGTTGAAGAACCTGCCCACGCTCGCGGCGCTGGCCGCCCTGCCCAGGTTCGCGTCGTCGCACACGATCATGGGGTCCGAGCCGCCGAGCTCCAGCGTAGTGCGCTTGAGGTCGCCCGCCGCGAGCGCCATCAGCTTCTTGCCGACGGGCGTCGAGCCGGTGAAGGCTATCTTGCGCACGTGCGGGTGCTGCGCGAGCGCCTGCCCCGCCTTCGGCCCGGTACCCGTCACCACGTTGAATACGCCCGCCGGAAGTCCCGCCTCGTGCATGATCTCCGCGATCCGCAGGGTCGTGAGCGGGGTGGTGTCCGACGGCTTGGCCACGACGACGTTTCCCGCGATGAGAGCGGGACCGAGCTTGTTGCCGAGAAGTGTCGTCGGGAAGTTCCACGGCACGATGGCCCCGATGACGCCCAGCGGGCGGCGCACGATCAAACCATACGTGTCCTCGTCAAGGTCTGGCACGTAGCCGCCCCGGATGTTCTTCGCGAGCCCAACGTAGTGTTCCAACGTGTGTACGTAGCGCCGGATCTCTAACCTGGCCTCTTTCAGCGGCTTGCCCTGCTCTGAGGTCAGGAGCGGGGCCAGCTCGTCCACCGCGCCGAACACGGCGCGCGCCGCCCGGGCCAGGATCTCACCGCGCTTCGCCGCCGGTGTGTCCCGCCACGCCGGAAACGCCCCTCCGGCGCTCTGGACCGCCTGGTCCACCTCCGCCGCCCCGCCTGCGGGCACGGAGCCTACCTCCTCGCCATTGGATGGATCCACGATCGTCATCTTGCCCAGGCCAGAGAATTTCGTATACCCACCATCTATGAACGGTTCCGCCATGCGACCTCCCCTATGCCTGAAAGCCCGCTTCATGACAACGGTGTCGCTCGACGCCACGAACTACACGCCGCACCAGGTTCATCTGGCCTCCTCGGGAGCGCCGCCAGGATTCGGGACGTCGAACCGCCCGCCATCCATAGACGCCAGAGCTTCTAACCCCATTCGTGGCACCCCTACCACACCGTCGAGAATCGGAGATCCCTTTACAAGATCGCAGTCTAGCCGAACGTTCAAATATATGCCAACCGAACGGTCAGTTAATTGGTGGGCGAGCAGTCTACCGGGGGAAGCCATGTCTGACGGCGCCCGTTGGGGTAAGCTCTCGCTCCATTGGCTGAAGGAGGAGTTTATGGCTGACAATGACAACGGGAACGGGCTCACGCCGGAGGGCAACGAGTTTCTCCAGGTCTCGGGTCTGCAGGTAGAGGAACTGAGCGGTACGAAGGTGCGGGGGTTCATAGATCTGGATGGGCGTCACCATACACCGTGGGGGGTGGTGCACGGTGGCGTATACGCCACGGCGGTGGAGAGCGCGGCCAGTTTGGGCGCCTCGGCAGCGGTTGAGGAACGGGAGCAGTTCGCCGTGGGGCTCAACAACTCCACGGATTTCCTGCGGCCGATGACGGAGGGCCGCGTCGAGGTCGTGGCGGAGCCGATCATGCAGGGCAAGAGCCAGCAACTCTGGCAGGTGATCATCACCCGCGCCGAAGATGGCAAGGAGGTCGCCCGCGGCCAACTGCGGCTACAGAACATCCCGCTGCCGTCCTGAGCCAGACTCGGTCCGCTGCTCCGGCATCTCGACCGTGTTCCCCGCTCGTTTACGGCGGCGAAGACGATCAGCCCGCTGCCCGTTCCCTCAAGAGTGACGAGGCAAGATATGCATCGCCGTAGACCTCCCTCAAGGAGTCGAGGGTATCGAGGATGCGGCTGGCCCCTACCTCCTCCGCCCACTCGAACGGCCCCCTGGGGTAGTTCGCCCCGAGCTTCATGGCCCGGTCAATGTTCTCGGCTGTCGCCACCCCCTCTGAGAGCGTCAGGAACGCCTCGTTCACGATACAGGAGATCACACGCGCGGCCACGTCCCCGGAAGGTTTCTCCCCTCCCCCGGCGTTTCCCGCCTCCTTCTCACCATCGTAGTCGTAGAACCCGCGGCCGCTCTTCCTGCCCAGCGTACCGGCCTCGACCATCGCCCGTTGCAGGTAGGAAGGACGGAAGCGCGGCTGATAGTAGTACCGCTCGAAGAGCGACTCCGAGACCGAAAGGTTGACGTCGTTGCCTATGAGGTCCGCCAGTTCAAGCGGTCCCATCCTGAACCCAGCCTCGCGCATCTCGGCGTCTATCTGCCCGGGGTCGCCGCCTGACTCTACGATCCTCAATGCTTCGAGATAGAAGGGCCGCGCCACGCGGTTGACTATAAAACCCGGGGTGTCCGAGACCCGCACCGGCGTCTTGCCGAGCAGCCCGGTGACCTTCTCCGCCCATCGCAGGGCAGCCTCTTCGGTGGAAGGCCCGGCGACGACCTCGACCAGGCGCATCGCGAGCACCGGGTTGAAGAAGTGCATGCCCAACACGCGCCCGGGGCTCTCCGTTGCCGCCGCGATACCGGCTACGGAGAGCGAAGACGTATTCGTGGCGAGGACCGTATCGTGGCCGACCACGCCATCGAGGTCCGCGAAGACCTTCCTCTTGACCTCCACGTCCTCGACCACGGCCTCGACGACCAGCGAAGCTCCGGAGCAGTCTCCGACGGAGGTCGTTGTCGTGACGCGGCCGAGCGTCTCCTCGCGTTCTTCTTCAGAGATGCGGCCCTTCTCCACCCGGCGTTCCAGGTTTCGTTCGATGGTCTGCCGGCCGCGCTCCAGCGCCTCCTTGCTGACATCCAGCATGGCGACCGACATGCCGGCGGAGGCCGCGCTCTCCGCGATGCCGGCGCCCATCGTGCCGGCCCCCACTACAGCGATATCCACCATGATGCCCTCCTGCTGGCCTCTTTCTCTCCCCAGACGCACATGGATTGTACGACCGGTCAGGAGTATAGATAATGTCACGAGGGTCGAGGGAATACGGAACTCAACGGGGGCGTACGCCGTGGAACACAGGAGCTTCGAGCAGGTCGAATTGACGGTAGATGGTAATGTGGCGACGATCAAGCTCAACCGGCCGGAACGCCACAACGCCCTGGGAAGCCGCATCGTCGAAGAGTTGGCGGAGGCGCTCGATAGAGTCCAACGGCCCGGAGGAGCGAGGGCTGTGATCCTGACCGGCGCGGGCGATAGGGCTTTCTGCTCGGGGGTGGATCTCAAAGAACGCGCCGCGATGGACCCCGACGAACGTTGGGCGCACAACAGGGCGCTCAACGCTTTCGCCAACCGGCTGGCGCGGCTGCAGTTGCCGACTATCGCGGCCCTCAACGGGCTGGCATTCGGCGGTGGACTCGAGATCACACTGGCCTGCGACTTCCGCATCGCCGTCGTGGGCGCCAGGTTTTCGCTGCCTGAGGTGGGCATCGGCATAGTCCCGGGAGCAGGGGGAACACAGCGTTTGCCGCGCCTGGTGGGCCCGACGAGGGCGAAAGAGATGATCCTCACCGGCAGGAGGATCGACGCGGAGACCGCGCTCGACATGGGGCTCGTGAGCCGGGTGGTGCCGCCGGATCAACTGGTAGAGGAATCCAGGAAGCTGGCGGAAGAGATCTCCGTCAACAGTCCCCTGGCGCTTGCCCACGCGAAGGCTGCGGTGAACCTCGCTTCGGAGACAACGATCGAGCAGGGGCTACGCTACGAGACGACGGCCATCCGCGCCACCCTGGTCTCCGAGGACTACGCCATCGGCCTTGCCGCCTTTGCCGAGAAGCGCAAGCCCGAGTTTCCGCCGCTGACCGGCACCCACGTCACCTAGCGCTCGCCAGTCCCCCGTACCGCGCTAGTGGGTTGCGACCCTCCGGTACAGCGAGACGGAGAGCGGTACGCAGATTATGAGGATGCTAAGGCACCAGGCCAGGGCGATCCAACCGTGGTTGCCAGCCAGTATGGCGGGGCTGCTGTTTGCCATGCGGATGCCTTTCGCGGGCGGTGAAGCGTGTCCCGTAATTAAACCGGACGAACCGCCAAACGCCCACGCTGATATCACGGCCGCATACCGGGAAAGTTTCGGCGTGGTATCCCGTGTACCTGCTAGAGTTGTGACCCAATGATGCGGGAAAGACGATGCCGTTGAGCGATGCGTTCCGCATACCCGTCACGGTTGTAACCGCCGTGCTCATCTCGCTGGCCGCGCTGCTCGGCGCTTGCTCCCCGGAAGGGCCGAACGGGCAGAAATCCAGGAACGAGGGCGCATCCGGATCCCAGTCCAACCGCCACGGGAACAGCAGATCCACAACCGGCCAGGGCTCTTCGGGCAAGGACCGGAAACAGCAGTCTCTCCCGGCACTTGTCCCCATCGCGCACCTCACCGCAAAACAGGAGAGCGTGAGCATGGAGGAATTGTCCGGGGGTAAGAATCTCGTGGTCCCGCAGAAGTACGCTGGCACAGCGAAACAGCTTCTCGGGGGCTCCGGCTTCCAGACGCTCGGCTCGGTGGATGAGGTCTTGGATCTGGTGAGCAGTACCCCGGACGCGATGGGCATGGTCCCTTGGGACGAGGTCGGTCCCCGCGTCAAGGCGATGGGGGTCGGGGACCAATCTCTCCTGGAGCCGGGACAGACAGTAGAGGATTATCCGCTTGCTTCGGATGGGGTGACGGAGCCGGACAGCGGGGAGTTGCGGCGCGTGGTCGTGGGGGGAGATATCGTCCTGGATCGGGGTCAATACTACACGGTGTTCGTACAGGGTCTCGGGCCGGACTTCCCCCTCGACGGCGGGTACGCGGCCGTCACGGGCCGCACCCCGGAGCCGAGCGATTATTCTGAGACCGGAATTACCCACGAGTTTACGGCAGAGCGGCGGGGAGGCGCTGGTGAGGTCCGCAAGTACCTCAGCAGCGCCGATCTCACGCTGGCCAACTTTGAGAATCCGGTCGTCAGAAACTCCGTCTATCACCCCGATGCGACGACGTTCACCGGGGACCTGCGCCTGATGCCGGAGTTGGATCAGGCCGGCATAGACGGCGTCACTTTAGGCAACAACCACATCCTGGACGCCGGAACCTCCGGTTTACGGGAGACGATCCGCCACCTGGACGAAGCCAGCATCTCCCATGCCGGCGCTGGCACGAACCTGGACGAAGCCCGCAAACCCATGATCTTCGACCTCGGCGGCACGAAGATCGGTGTCCTCTCATACCATGGTGTGCCCTCTTACGAATGGACCTGGGCCGCACAATCGTACCCGGGCACCGCGCCGCTGCAGGAGAAGGTCATGCGCGAAGACGTGACGCGGCTGCGGAAGCAGGTTGACCTCGTCATGGTGATGCCGCACTGGGGCCTGGAGTACATCGCCACGCCGGAGCCGGAGCAGGTCGAGTTCGCCCACGCCGCCGTGGACGCCGGTGCAGACATCCTCATCGGAGGTCACGCCCACTGGCCCAAGGGAATCGAGATGTACAGGGGCGTACCCGTCTACTACGGGGTCGGCAACTTCCTGCTGGACCAATCGTGGTCGGAGGAGACCTCGACCGGGATCTTTGCCGACATCACGCTGTACGGGGACCGTGTGATTCAGACCCAACCCATCCCCTTCATCATGCTCGACAGGGCCCAACCGAACATCCTGGTGCCGGGTGCAGGTGGCAACCGGGCGCTGCGCAAGGTCTACCTTGCCTCCCTCGGCCCGGAGTTCCGGGCGTACAAATCCCGCGATTGAAACGGTTTTCGGTCGTCCCAATATTGATTTGCGGATACGAAGGTTCGGGCTTTTCGGCGGGAAGTCCGGGAGTGGATCGGGAACGATGCTCGCTGGTCCCTGGCAGCACTCTTGATGCTGTCCTGGTGCGCCGCAGGCGGTTCCGGTGGGGCTCCGGGGAATCCGGGTAGGGATCGCGACACACGAGATGGGCTTCGCCCGCGACATCGCCGACCGCGTGTGCTTTCTGGCAGATGGTCGCATCCTGGAAGAGGGGCCACCCGGGAAGATCTTCACCTCTCCCGAGCATCCATACCCGCCGCTTCCTCAGCCGCATCATCGCCACCGGACGCCTCTGACCCTTCAGCTACTTCACGAAGGGCGCGAGCGTCCGGTAGTGCTCGACCAGTTCCTCGAAGCGCATCCTGTTCAACCCTGATGGCGATGGAACGATCACATCGGCCACGCCAGGCACGGCGGATTCTGGCTGCAAGCCCCAACTGGCCTTTGAGGGGGCCCGGAACCAGCGGTAAACCCCGATGCCGGTGTAGGCCACGGCGGCGGGCCGGAAATGTCCTATCCTGGCGTGCAGATCGCGGGCTCCGGCCCGGATCTCCCCGCGCGAAAGCTCGTCAGCCCGGCGGGTCGGACGCGGACAGAGGTTGGTGAAACCGATACCACATTCCAGCAGCAACTCGTCTTCATCCGGCGCGTAAAGTCGATCGGTAATGCTCGCAGCGAATAGAACCCGCCAGAAGCGGTTGCCTGGGTGGGCGTAGTGGCGTCCGCTCTCTCCCGACCGGAGCGAAGGATTGTAGCCGCAGAAAACAAGCCGCAGGCCGGGACGGAGAAGGTCCACCGCCACAGGAATGAATCAGCGGCTCGGGCTATTCGCTGGAGCGGGAGTGCTCCCTGGTTTCATCTTCGTCCCTTCGGATCTCGGCCGTCTCCTCACCCGGCGGTATTTGCCGGGTACCCGAAGATACATATCCTTCGTCTTCCGGGAAGACGATGTCTCCGATGACCACGTTCAGCTCCGTGACGGAGAGGCCAGTCATAGTCTCGACCTGGTCCACGATCTTGCGCCGCACCTCCCCGGCGGCCTCCTTGATATTCCGGCCGTAGTCTATGCCCATCGTCAGGTCCATGGCGACCTCCGTCCTGCCAACCTCGACGGAGACGCCGCGCTTCTGGCCCGAGGAGCCCGTCATCCGATCCATAACCCCGCCGGCGGTCCGGGAGGCGCTGCCGCCCATATGTACGCCGGGCACCTCAGCGGCGGCCATGCCCGCTATCTGCGTTACGACGGCGTCCGATATCCTGGTGACTCCCCTGTCGCTCAGGAGCGGACTACGGGGTTGCTGCTGCTGTTCACTCATCCCTTACCTCCCATACCTGTCCACACTCGCCAGGAAAAGTCTATCTTAGGGCAATAGTTACCCGTCCGCCGCTTCCGCAACCGCGAGCCCGGATATAGGAATGGCCCGAAAGTTGTAGTGCCAGATGTGGCATGAAAGTGGCATCGAATGTAAACTACGTCTGGTTGTTGAACCTCGGGTAGGAGGAAAGGGTCCAATGGACTAGCTTGTCAACAGCCGTTCGCGGGCAAGACCCGCGGACCGGGTCGGTGATCGCCAGCTCGTTGGAGCGGCTTCGCCGGCCCGAATTTTTTGCCCGGAAGTTCCTCAGCAGGTCGAGTGGATGAGCGCCCCGGCCCTCTCGGTCTTCCCCAACTCGTTGTACAGCCGGACGGCCTCCCCGGTCTCCCCCACGTGTACGCCAATTCCCCTGTCCTCCAGCGCCCGCAGGGTTTCGTCCGGGATTTGCAGCCGTTCGTGAAACCCCTTGGACAACACCACCACGGTCACCCCATGCTCCAGTAACTCCTCCACGTCTGTGAGTTGCACGCCGGGCTCGTGGCGGGTGCCGGTCTCGTTCCAGTTCCACTCCCGCACGCCGCCAGGAAAGAGCTTGGCGTCCTTGAACTTTCCGTGCTCCGTCTCCAGCCGTCCCCATGAAAGATGTGTGATCCCAGGCGAGCGCAGCATCCGTTCCCCCATCCGGTGCCTCCTTTCATAGACCGGAACCTATCCCCTCGAAGGCAGTATACCAGGATAGGGGGTTAGGTAGTGTCAGGTAAGGAATGGAACGAGGGGCGGGAGCACCTTGTTAACGATGTGCCGGTGGAAGGCGTCAAGGGTGGCGGGAATCGAGTTGCCTATGAGCAGGGATGGAACCCCGTAGCTGAAGCATACGTCGAAGGCCGCCTCGAAGTCCACGCGCACTTCCGCGCCGGTACTACCGATGGCGGGATGCTGGGCGATTGGTGCGCTCTCGTCAAACCATCCCATAAGAGGCTCGATTTCTTCGACGCCGATGCCGTCCGGTTCAAAAAAGGTGAGCGCCGAGAGATTGTTCAGGGTCACAGGATGCGGCAACCGATGCTTGTCAATATTCTCAAGTTCGTTCAATTGCCAGAGTCGGTCGCGGTCGAACCCGTCCGGTCGGTTGTAGGGCTGCAATTCCTTGATGATTGTCTTAGCGCGTGGGTTGATGCGCCGGATCATGTTTTCGAATCGTTTCAAGGGCCTCTTGTCGGTGTCCTTGGTGGGGTCTTTCTCGAAGATCGGAAACCCGGAAATGCGCTCGTCCCGGTCCCGCAGCGGTCCTTCGGTGTGAGCCAATGCAAGCTGGAAGGCGAGATTATCGAGGGAAGCGCGGAGGTTATGGATGCAATCCCCAGCGATAAGGCTCAGGCTGGCGGGCGGGGGCTTGAGGACTTGCGCCCAGATGACATTCTTGCCGCTCTCGGCATCGAATTCGGTCCAAAATCTGTGCGGGTTTTCTTTACGCCAGGCAGCCCGTTCCGATTTAAAGCTCTCCAGGTGGTAGAGCGCTCTGTCGAGCCGCCTTTCGTAGGCGAAGGTCACGACTGATAGAATGGAGATGTCATGGCAGACAAGCGCGAAAAGCGGCTCGTCAGCGAAGGCGAGCCAAGCCAGAAAACAGAGAAGGGCTTGGAGATACCCATACCGGAGCGTGGCCAGTTCTTCGGCGATCTGGACAAGGCCGTTAAGAAGTCTCCGGGGGAATCTTCTCGATCCGGTCGAGGAAAGCGGTAAACAGACCCCGCTCGTCCCCTCTGTTGTTGTAGCGGAATACGTACTCGTCCAAGTACGACTGAAGGTGCTTGGTCGAAACCCCGCGATACACGCCGCTTACGCCGCGCTTCAGGTGCGACCAGAAGCCCTCAATCGTGTTCGTGTGGACATCTCCGCTAACGTAGACCTTCTCCGCGTGATGTACACGGGAATGCTGGTATCCCATCTTGCCGAGCTTGTTGTACGAACGCCACTCGTCCGTGTAGACGACCGACTCGGGAAGCACCTTGGTCTTGACGTGCGGCAGCAGAGACTTTGCGCCACTGTCGCCAACGACCTTGACCGCGATCTTTCCCGGCTTGCCGTCTTTGGAGCGTTGCGCCATGCCGAACACCGGGGTCTTGTTGACCGGGCCACGGCCACCACCGACCGGCAAGCCCTTGTTGCGCCACTTCGCTTGCCCGCCGATGTATGCCTCGTCCATCTCAACCGTCCCGCCGAAAACTTCATCGTCTTGCTCAAGCAGGGAACGAATCTTGTGGAACATGCGCCACGCCGTCTTGTACGTGACCCCAAGTTCCCGCTCAAGTTGCTTCGCGGAGATACCGCAGCGGGTGCTAGACATGAGATAGATGGCGTAGAACCAGAGCCGCAAGGACGTTGCGGAGTTCTCGAAGATCGTACCCACCAGCGGGTGTTCGTGGTGGCCGCAGTACTGGCAAGCATACGAGGGGCGGTTCTTCTCCCGGTGATGCTTGGTTACGCGCTCGCAAGTCGGGCAGTACATGCCGTTCGGGTAGAGCCGCTTAACCAGGTGCTCAAGGCAAGCACCATCGTCGGGGAACTGTTCCATGAACTCCATGAGAGAGAACCGCGACTCGGAAGCGGAGGATCGTTTTGGGTTATTTCGGTCAACTTTGGACATGTCCTAAATATACCAGATGGCAGTACTGCCATCAAGGGGATAATTACCCATAGACCGCCCAAACAAAATACCGGACGGCGCGATCCAGCGCCGTCCGGCAGCCTGAGCTCGGGCTTAGATGCCTAGTTGCCGGAGTCCTCGTCCTCGGAGCCCTCGATCTCGATCCGGCGCGGCTCCCTCACCGCGGCGGCCCCTTCGAGGGTCACCTCCAGGACACCGTCCGTGAAGCGAGCCCGGATGTGCTCTTCGTCCACACCCTCGGGCAACTGCATGCTACGCCGGAAGGAACCGTGCCTGCGCTCCCGCACGAAGTATCCGGCCCTCTCCTCTTCCTGCTCGTACTTGCGCTCGCCGGAGATGGTCAGCAGGTTGTCGTGTACCGTTATGCTGACGTCATCCAGCTTCACCCCGGGCAACTCTGCCCGCACGACCAGATCCCCGTCCTTCTGGAGCACGTCCATCGAAGGGGCCCACTCCGCAGTCTGACCCCTCTGCGAGCCCGTCGGCCGGCGCATCAAACCACCGAACATGTCGTCGAACATGCGGTTCATCTCGCTCTGCAAGTCATAAAATCCACGTCCCCGCAATGGACTGAGCGTCATCTTTCTACCTCCTTCTCTATCCGGCTCTCATTCGAGCCATAACCCGTCATTACGTGGAAATTCTAATTCTTCTAAAACAGCTTGTCAACAGATTTTTTACAGTTTTACGGCATTTAACCTGTTAACTGCTACGGTTTCTGCATTTTATACACAGTTTTATGTATACTTACGGTATGAGGGATGAGGACAACAGAGCGGTGGCGGTCGGGGGGCTGTTGCGGGACATCCGGCGCCGGAAGATGTGGAATCAGGGCGAGTTGGCAGGAAGGGCCGGGGTGAGTCCGACTACGGTATCCGGCATAGAGAGCGGCAGGATCTCGCGCCCGCACTTCGGCACCATCCGCAAGCTGGCGCGGGCGATGGGGGTGGAACCCGAGGCGCTGCTCGGTGGTGACGAGCGTGCCGGGAGGACCGAGGGTCCAGAGCCGCTCTCGCTGTCATGGGCGAGGGCGGCCGGGGAGGAGGAGTTCGAGCGTGGGCTCGACGAGGCTTCGTTGGATGGTCTCGGTGCCCTTTCACGAGAGTTGGATGAGGAGCGTGGAAGGCTACAGAGGCTCTACGGCGAGTTCCCGAGGGGCAGTGAGCAGCAGAGGTTTGTGAAGCGTCAGATCCGGATCGTCTCCGCCCAGTCAGGGTCGGTCACGGCCTCCATAATGTTCCTCAAACGGGAAGATTTCCAGGAACAGGAAGCCAGTTTAGACGGCGACACGGATCACTAGCCGGTCATCCTGCACGATCTCCAGCCGCAAGAGCACGGATAGACGCCCAAGGGACCGCGCTGCTCCGAACCATCAAGCGCATCCCATCTCTGCCCGGCCACTGAGAGAACGTTTAACGAACCATTAACCGGAAGTTTTCCCGCCATTAACCCGCGTGCGGTTACGGGCCGGTAACATGGGCGCTGGTGAGGCTCCACCCCCGAACACAGCGGGCCTCGCTCCTGTCTCTTCGGGGCCCCGGAACGTCGACCCCCACCAGCTTCGACACCCGGGGTCTCCGTCCTGTGTCCGGCTACTTGAAGCGGTACTGGCGGTACATACTTGCGCTCTCATCCACGTCGGCTTCGGTGACGTGGTTGCGGCCACGAGATGCTACGCGATCCTCGATGCGCTTGCGGATGAACCTGCGCATCAGAAACGGGCTGCGCCGGATGCGGCGATCGGCCTCAGGGTCCCAGGTGATCTCCGCTCTCTCCGCCATGCCATCTCCTTCCGCCTAATCCTCGGAAGCGAATTATATCCACCGGGATACGTTTACTGGACGAACTCCCGCACAGCCCCGAGGAACGCTTCGATCTCCGCTTCCGTGTTGTACGGGGCGAGACCGGCGCGGACGAACCCACCCGTCTCCCGAATCCCGAGCTTTTCGGAGAGCGTGCTCGCGTAGAAGTCGCCGCCGGCCACGAAGATGCTGCGCTCCGACATGTACTCGCAGACCTCCAGCGGTGTCCGATCCGCCACCCTGAAAGCGATCGTGGGCGTCTTGCGCACCCCGTCAGGCGCGGCGTAGACGGTGACCCCAGGCATCGCAGTGAGCTCTCCCCTGAGCCGGTCAGCTAGTTCAGCTTCGTGAGCTTCGACGTTCGCCATTCCGTCCACGATTCTCTCGCGAAGGTTTCCGCCTCTCCCCAGAGACGCGATGAACTCCACCGCCGCTGAAACGCCCGCGAGGGCCTCGTGGTTCTGGGTACCCGTTTCCAGCTTGTCCGGGATATTATCAGGCGCCGGCTCCGGGCTGTATACGTCCAGCGCCTCGAACACTTCGCGACGGATCGCCGTGATCCCGACGTGCGGCCCGAAGAACTTGTACGCCGAGCACGTGACTATGTCGGCCCCGATGGCTTCGCGGTCGATGGGGATGTGCGGCGCGGCGTGTACCGCGTCCACGGCCACCAGCGCGCCCACCTCACGGGCGCGTTCCGCTATTCCCGCCACGTCAGTGATAGTGCCGACGGCGTTGGAGGCGAGGTTCACGGCCACCAGCTTCGTGCGCTCGTTGAGCGTATCCCTTAGATCGTCGAGGTCGAGGGTAAAGGTTTCGGTGTCTACGGGAAGCCACCGTACCTTCGCACCCGCGTCGCGGGCAGCCAGGACCCAGGGGTCAACGTTGGCGCGGTGGTCCAGTTCCGTGACCACGATCTCATCCCCCGTCCGCCACGTTCTCCCGAGAGCCCGGGACACCGCCAGCGTCAGCGTCGTCATGTTGGCCCCGAAGGCGACCTCGTCCGCCTCCGCGTCCAGGAAGGCGGCCATGGAGCGGCGGGCTTGGGCCAGGATCTCCCCGGTTTCGCGGCTGGTGGCGAACGCGCCGTGGAGGTTGGCGCCACCCTCTCTCATGTATCGCGTCATCGCCTGTATGGCCCCGAGCTCCACCTGCGAGCCTCCAGGGCCGTCGAGGTAGACTACCTTGCGGCCGTCCTGTTCCCGGTCTAGCGCCGGGAAGCGTTCGCGGACAACCTCCACATCCAGCTTTTTGCCGCCTGTGATCATGGGTCCTTCCCTCCTCGCCTCGGGAGCACACTCTAGCAAACCCATGACACCAAACCCCTTCGGATTGTGCTGTAGCGCACCATGTACACCATCCCTTGTGTAGATTCTGACGCTTCCAGATAATTTGTTGTGGCGTATTAACAGGCCCCATGTTAGGCTTTCACGGCGCGATGCCTTGCGAGCAGCCGTACCGGCGCAGGGGTCGTCCGTGCAGGAGGGGGGAAGCCTCCTGAAGGCGTAGTCGAACAACTAACCGGGCGCGCTGCGAACGTACGGAAGGTAGGCCACTCTTGAGTCTCAAGAATCGGGGAGAGAAAAAGAGCACCGGCAACTTTGGCGGTTCCGGCGATCACTACACAGGTTACGGCCCGGAGGGCGGGAATACGTTCGGAAAACGCCGGGGCCGGATAGCGGGCCCGATCATTATCGTTTGTGCGATAATCGCTGTGCTGGTGGCGGCGGACTACCTGGTGAATTCGGGCAGGGTCTACCGGGGCGTCGAGGTCGGTGACGTTTCGCTTGGTGGCAAGACGCCGGCCGAGGCGCGCCAGGTCGTCAAGGACCGTGTCGTCGGAGACCTCAAGGAGATCGATCTCGCCGGTCCGCTGGGCCAGAAAGACTCTTTCACCGCCGGGCAGATGGGCCTGGACTTCAACATCCAATCCACCGTGGACCAGGCTTATGCCGTCGGGCGCGAAGGCAACGTGTTGGAGCGGCTCGCCGACAGGGGAAGCGCCCTGCTCGGCGGCTTCACTATCTCGCCAGACGTGCGGTACGACCGGAAGGCGGCCCTGACGCATATCCGGCGGCTCGCCAACCGGGTAAACGAGAGGCCGGTGGAGGCAAGGTTGGAGGTCCAGGGCTCGGTCGCCGAGGTCTCGAATTCCAGCGAAGGCTACAGGCTAAATCCTGAACAGACGGCCCAGGCTGTCGGCGCGGCCGTGGATGATATGAACGGCGACGTCAAGATGCAGGGAACGGTCCTGGAACCCGAGGTCACCACGAAGGAGGCCGAGACGGCCGCTGAGAGGGCCCATACGGCCATGAATGGAGAGCTGAAGTTCACCGCGCACGGCGAGACGTGGACGCTCTCACCGGCGGACGTGGGCAGGTCTCTGGACGTTACGCGCGAGGACGGCGCCGTGGAGGTCAGCCTGAACAAGGATCGCATGAACGACGCCCTGGCCGGCGTCTACGACGCCGTCGAGGTCAAGCCGGTAGATGCCGGATACGACTTCAATGCAGACGGCGATGTTATCGTCACGCCGAGCAAGACGGGCCAGAGCATCGAATACGACAAACTCCTGGAGGACATCCAGTCCAACGTCTTCGAGGGGCAGCGCGAGTACCGGTTGCCGATCACGACCTCCAAGCCACAGTACACCACCACACAGTTGCAGTCCCAGAAGCCCACCGAGCTCCTCGGGACCTACAAGACCAACTATACGGCGACCACCGACCAGGGCGCGGAGCGCGTGGCGAACCTGAAGATCGCCTCCAACGCCGTGAGCGGTGTGTTTGTGGCGCCTGGCGATACCTTCTCGATGCTCGACCACGTCACCAACCTCAACTACCAGAAGGCGCACGTCATCGTGAACAACAAGGAGGAGATCGCTGAAGGCGGCGGCCTCTGCCAGGTTACCTCCACGCTCTACAACGCGGCCCTGTACGCCGGCATGTCGGTAACCGAGCGCACCAACCACGACTCGCAGCTGCCCTACATTAGGCCGGGGATGGACGCGACGGTGTGGTACGGGGATCCCGACTATCACGGTGACGACGTGGATATGAAGTTCAAGAACACCTCAGACGGCTACGTACTCCTCCAGGAGTACGTCTCCAACGACGGTTACATCTACGCCAACGTCTACGGCGTCCCGGACAACATAAGGGTGGTGATGGACTCAGAGAAGGTCTGGATGACCCAGGACGCCTCTGAGTGGATCACGTACTACACGAGGTACAAGAACGGCAAGGTCGATTACAAGGACAGCTGGAACACACAATACAGCGCCCTCTATGACGACAAGGGCAAGAAGATTCCCACCCCCATAGTGCCGATCGCGGAAGTCGACGGTTCCTACAACGGAATAGACTTCTCGACGCTGCAATAATAATGTCGGCTGGCGAGATCGAGGAAGCCCCGCCCGGATCAACCAGGCGGGGCTTCTTCAGTTGTGCGAAGGGGTTTTCCTCTGATCCCGATTTACGAAAGAGCCCGCTGTCCCTCCAGCACGTCCTCGGGGTTTCCGCCAGCGCGTAGAAGATTCGGCCCGCCGTCGAGTAGCAGTACTTCAGCGGGCTTGGGGTGGCTGAGGAACCCCAGGTTGGAGGCGCTGTAGCCGTAGGCGCCGGAGTAGAAGACTCCGATGAGGTCCCCGGCCTCCGGGTCGGCGATTGCAATGTTGCTACCGAACATGTCCAGCGGTGTGCAACAAGGTCCGGCGACCGCCACGCCTTCCTCTTCGGGGAGCGCGCTCATGCGCGTCAGGTTGAGGAGCGGATAAGCCTTCCTGAAGACCTGTCCCATGTTGCCGGTGGCCGTCAGATGGTGGTTCATGCCGCCATCGGTGACGGCGAAGGTCTTGCCCCGCGTCCGCTTCACGTCAACGACGCGGGTGACGTAGAGGCCCGCGTCTGCGACCAGATAGCGGCCAAGCTCGAACAGGAACCGGCAGCCCTCCAGGCGCGGGTCCGTACGGTACTCGGCTAGCAGACCCCGGTAGCCCCCTGCGAAGCTATCCAGGTCGAACTCGGCCATTTTCTCGAAGTACGGTACCCCGAAGCCGCCGCCGAAGTCGATCATCTCCAGTGGATGCCCGGCGTAGTCCGCCGCTTCGAGCGCGATCTCGAAGATGTTGCGGCAGTGCTCCAGCAGCGGCTCGACCTCGAAGACCTGCGTCGCCGTGTACACATGGACGCCCCTAAGCGCGAGCTGCGGATAGGTTAGCGTCTTATGCACAGCCTCTTCCAGCTCGGTCTGGTCTATGCCGAACTGTCCGACCGTGCCGCCCATGCGCATCCCGGAGCCCATGAGCTGTGCCGACGGGTTTACGCGCAGGCCGACCCCTATGCGCCTTCCCTCCTCCTCGGCGATACGGGCGAGGCGGTCTATCTCGCCCAGCGACTCCACGTTGACGGCGAAGATGCCCTCCTTCAAGGAGCGGCGTAGTTCGTCCTCAGTCTTGCCGGGGCCGGCGAACACGATCTCCTCCGGCGCGAACCCGGCGGCAAGCGCCACCGTCAGTTCTCCCGATGAGGCGACCTCCGCCCCGGCTTCGTGTTCGCGGGCGATGAGCTGGCAAACGCCGAGGCTCGGGTTGGCCTTCACGGAGTAGGCGACCTCCGTACCCAGGGCCTCCCGGACGCGGCGGACGCGCCCGGAGACCATCTCGCCGTGGTACAGGTAGAATGGCGTGCCGTACTCCCGCGCGATGTGGGAGATGGGGACGCCCTGGGGGGCGAACTCGCCGTCCGCCGTCGCGCCGCCGAAGCGCTCGGCCAGGTCCTGGGCCTTATCCGTCTGTGTAAGCACTGCTTATCCCCTTGCGGTCTATCTTCCCCGAACCCGTCTTGGGAAGCTCCTCCCAGACGAGTATTTCCTTCGGGATCATGTACGGCGGGCCGTTCCGAATAGCGTGCTCGCGGATGGAATCAACGGCGTCTCCTCCGTCTCCGCGCAACGAGATCACCGCGATCACGTCCTGCCCGACGGCCGGGTTCTCAACCCCGAAGGCGCATGCCTCGTGCACGAGGCCGGATCCTAGGAGCAAATTCTCGACCTCTTCCGGGCTCAGGCGGAAGCCCTGGTTCTTGATCATGGCGTCCTCGCGCCCGATAAAGTACAGGTATTCTTCCTCGTCCCGCGTGACGGTATCCCCCGAGTACACCACCCGCTCCACGTCCAGAAGCTCCGGCGGGGCCGTGGGGTTCGGGCGGTACGCTTTCTTCGTCGCCTCCTCGTTGCCCCAGTAGCCCATCGCAACCGTCGGGCCGCGGTGGACCAGCTCTCCCGGTTCGCCAGGGGCGCACTCCTCGCCCTGCTTGTTTATGACCATGATCTCCGTGTCCGGGATAGCCTTGCCTATGCAGTTGCCCTGTTCGGGTGAGGAGCGGTGGATCTCCGCCGGGTCCAGGTACGTCGAGCGGAACGCCTCCGTCAGGCCGTACATCAGGAAGATGCGCGTGTCCGCAGGCTCCAGCAAGTTCCTCAGCTCGTCCAGGTTCGCCTGCGGGATGCGTCCACCTGTGTTCGCCAGATAGCGCAGGTGGTTGAGCGGGTTCTCCCTGATGGACCTCGCGCCCCGGATCAGGAGCGACCACAGCGGCGGTACGCCGGTGACACCCGTGATCTCGTGCCGCCTGAGCGCCTTCAGCAGATCTCCCGGCAGCCTGGAACGGAGCAGGTACAGCGTCGCCCCGGATCGCAAAGCCGTGGTGAACTGGCTCATCCCGGCGTCGAAGTTGAGGGGGAGGGCGGAGAGGATGCGGTCCTCCGGCGTGTTCTCCAAGTAGGTGGAGACGATCTGGGCCCCGGCCACCACGTTGCGCTGGCTGGTGGCTACGCCCTTCGGCATCCCCGTGGAACCGGAGGTGTACAGGATGGTCGCGAGATCCACCTCCGAAACCCGCCTGTCCTCCACCGGCAAATCGCCGTTTTCGAGCGCGTCCAGGAGATCCACCTGTTCCCCGGCTATGCCATCCTTCAGGGTCCCGCCCTTGTAGAAGGCGGTGCCGGGGATCGTGCCCGGCTCCAGTTCGCCGAGGCGGGCGGAATCCCCGATCATGACGCGGATGTCGCAGTCCTGCGCGAGATACTCAGCCTGCGGCGGCTTGAAGAGCGGGTTGATGTTCACGTAGGCAGCGCCTGCCCGCGAGGCAGCGAGCATCGCCACGATAGCCTCCCACGACTTCTCCATGTACACGCCGACCCGGTCGCCCTTCTCGACCCCGGCGCCCTGGAGCGCAGCGGAGAGCGAGCGGCTCGCGCGGTCCAGGTCCGCGTAGGTGTATTCGGCGTCGCCGTCCACGACGGCGGGGTGATCTGGGTCGCGCTCTACTGTGTTGCGGAGCAGGTCGTGCAGCGTGAACTCCGGGTAGGTCTCGACGCGGGTCATGCTCTGGCGGATGCTCACGAGGTCTTGCTGGCCACCAGCCCGGCGATGGCCTGGACGGACCCGAAGTTCTCCTCGTCGAACTCGTCCTCATCGACCAGGATGTCGAACTGGTCTTCCAGGAAGGTGACGAGTTCCACGGTCTGCAGCGACGTGAGGACCCCGTTGTCTATGAGTGCATAATCTTCGGCGACCTCTCGGCCACCCGTTACGTTCTGCGTGAGCCAGTCCTGCACCGCGGCGGCGGCGTTCTCTGTGGTTACGGCCATGCTGTATCTCCAATCGTTATCCGACGCATCTTATTATTCCAGAGATTCAGAGATTATCTGACCCAGAAGGTCATCTCGCCGTCACCCGCGCTGTACGACCAGTTGGCGACGTCGTTCGCCGTCTTGTGCAGGCCGCGGTCCTCGAACTTTACGAGCAGCGTGTGCCGCCGTTCGTCCCGGAAGAAGAAGCCCATGCGCCGCAGATCTCCGGGGGCGGGCGCGGTGGGCGACTCGTTGAAGCGGTAACGGACGATGTACACCCTGGCGTCGTGGAAGCGGCGGACTGCCTCCCACAGGAGTGTCCGTGCCGCGTCGCGGCGTCCCGGGAGCGTTGTCAGGTCGAGCAGATAGCCGTTGTCGCCTTCTTGGGTCACCCGGATCACAGCGTAGCCCAGGAGGCCCTCCGCCCCTCGCACGCCGAGCACGGTCGTCTTTTCGTGCGGAGATCCCGGCCCGTAGCGCCAGCGTAAAAAGGCGGTATCCTTCTCCGGCACGCAGGGTATCTCGGCGGCGATCTTCTCGAAGAACGCGTCGAAGGAATCGTCGAAGCGCCCTATCTCCTGCGCCTCCAGGTCCCCCCCAAAAGCGCGGCCCAGGACGCCGTCCACCGCCCGGAGCGCCCGGCTCGGAAGCCAGAGCGCGGGGCGCACCATCTTCGGGAGCCTGGGCAGATGCGACACGTCCAGGACCTTCGCCGCGTACTGTAGTTTGCCTGCTGGTTCCGCCCCGAGCTTGGATTCGACCGCCATGGCCTCTTCCACCTGATCGGAGGACACGCAGTTGTCGGCGTAGCGGAAGAAGCGCCGCATGAGCGCGAACGCGTGGAAGCCGTACCCAGGAAGGGCCTGGTAATCCGCCGGCGTGTGGGCCACGACACGCTCGCCGTTTATCCGGTAGTACTGCGGTACCGCCGCCAGGTGTCCGACGACCTCGCCATCCTCCCTGGCCGCGACCCAGCGTCGCATCTCGCCCCCGAGCGGATGACTCTCAAGCCAGTTCCAAACGGACGAGTGCCAGCCCACGTCGTAGGCCTCTGGATGGTCCGGGTATACGAGGGTCCGCAGCTTGTCCACACCGGGCCTCAGCTCCGGGTTCTCCTCCAGCGAACGTATAGCTACCTTCATGGTTCCAGGCCGTGCCCGTCGGCGTCATCCCCGCTTCCCGAGGCTCTTAGAGCAAACGCCACCCGCGCCTATCGCCTTCGTGCTCCTTCCATCGTATCTCGATGGCCAGCGTTGCAGTCCAAAGGCCAGAGTGTAAATGAGCAACCCCACAAAGTCCAAGCGGCCAGGATGCGTTCAAGGCCAAGCCGGGGCAGTAGCGGAATTTTCGCGCAAGTGGTTGAAGAATGGACATCGGGACACGATAATTGGCGCTCGTAAGTTGGTCAGTGTCCCGAGAGGCGGGACAGCCAGCCGCTACCGCGGGAGGGGCGGGCAAGTGACGGAGCTTAACAACAAGGGCAGGCCGCAAGCCGACCAGACGCAAGACCTTGGCCTGGCACGGGGTTCAGTACGGCGTCGTGGCCGGGGCGGTGGCTTCAAAAAAATAGATTACACCAGGAGACGCCGGTTGGCGGTGACCGCTATGTTGCTGCTTTGCGCCGCGCTCGTTACATTTGTTGCTGTCAAGGTCCTCATCGGGGGAGATGAGATCCGGGGCGGCGTCAGCATCGGCGAGGTCGACGTTGGCGGGAAGACCCCCAAGGAAGCCCGCGCCGCACTCGACAGTTACACCTCCAAGAACTTCAAGGAAATCTCCTTCACTGGCACGAACCTCTCCCTCGACGGCCAGGATCTCGGCATAAAGATGAACACTGATTCCGCCGTAGACCGGGCGTACGCGGTCGGACGGGAGGGTTGGATCGGCCGCCGCGTCTCCGAGACGCTGCGCGCCAGCCTGGGCGGTTACCAGGTGGAATCCGAGTTGGCCTACGACAAGAAAGCCGCACGAAGCGCGGTAGATAAAATGGCGGCCCAGTTCTACAGGGAGCCCAAGAACGCCACCTTCCACGTCGTCGACAACAGCAAGATAGAGATCCAGAAAGCCCAGGATGGCCGCATCCTGGACAAGGAACAGACGCTCGCCAACCTCGACCGGGCGTTGTCGGATCTGCGCGGCCAGGCGCCGGTCGCAGAGGGTGCGCCACCCAAGCCTGAGGTCACCACGCAGGAGGTTCAGAACCTCGCGCCGAAGAAGAAGATCGGCGAGTACCAGACGGATTTCAAGTGGGACTCCAATCCCAACCGCAAGTCGAACATGAAGCTTGCGGCCGGCTCCGTGAACAACACCCTCCTTAAGCCTGGAGAGACGTTCTCGTTCAACGATCACGCCGCAAAGCTGGACTACGAGGAGGCCAAGACCTTCTCTGACGGCGGCGTTGGGTTCGCCAACGGCGGCGGGCTGTGCCAGGTATCTTCCACCCTGTACATGGCGGCCCAGTACGCCGGGCTTCAGATCGTGGAGCGCCATCCCCATTACGCCGTTCTCCCGTACATCAAGCCTGGCTTCGACGCCACGGTGTGGTTCGGGGACCAGTACGGCTACGGCGTCCAGGACATGAAGTTCAAGAACACCACGGATGGATACCTCCTGATCCGGGAGTTCGTGGACGACAAGGGCTTCCTGACCGCCCAAATCTACGGCCGTCCCACGGGACTGAAGGTGGAGATGACCACCAAGAAGATCTACGAATCTACAGTGCGGGGCATCAAGTGGAACACGTACAAGAAGGTCACTAACGCTGATGGCGAGGTGATCCAGAACGGCTTCCTGTACACGTATCGCTACAGCTACAACCCGCCCATACCCGAGGGCATACCCCACTACGACACCAGCGCGCCGCGGGTCTCGGGCTGGAACGATCCAGGGAATACCACCGGCTGGGCGGAAGTTCCCCAGTAGGTTCTATTCCGTGATTTCCGCCCCGCTACCGAGGCTCGATCGTAATCCGCGGCCCGGTTTGGCCCCCTGGCAGGAGCGCTAAACCTGCCGCGCAATAGAAACATCTTCGGTTCGCGCTCGGCCCGGCGCAAGCACCGCCGTCGGCGGTTGCTTCCGTTGGCGCTGATCGCGATCTTGTTGGCAGGTGGACTGTATGCCGTAAGCCAGTGGCAGGGCGGTATCCTGGGCGGTAAATTGTTCGCCCAGGCTCTGGGAGAAGACCCCGGGCAAAACGCCCAAGGTAAAGGGGCGCAGGACGCCTCCCCTTCCAAAAAGGACAAGTCAGACAAGAAGCCAGCAAGCAAGAAGGCCACCCCGCAACCACCATCCGTCCCGGAGGCCGCGAAGAAGACGCCAGCGGGCGCCGCATACTGGAAAGTGGCGCCGGAGCTACCGGGCGTGGTGCCGGATAGCGTTCAGGCTGCTTACCGGAGCAAGATAGACCCGTCCTGGGCGGCCGTTCATATCACGGCGCCGGGCGAGACACCCATCCCCTCGGGGGAGGAGCCGTACTATGTGGTGTTTGTCCACAAAGACGGCGAGGTCTGGAAAGCGGAGAAGTCCATCCGGGCCGACGAGCCGGACTACGCCAAGAACGAGATCGTCCCGCTGGAGGGCGAGGTACCGAAGGACCTGCTGGAGTATCTGTACCAGCGGAACATGTTTGCCGCCAAGGTCCCCGAACCCGAGAAGGTAGACGTAAACCGGGAAACTCTGCCCAAGGCCGGTCCAGCATTGTTCCCAAAACCGGTGCCTGTTCTGGAAGGGGTGCCGGATTCCGAGCACGATCAGGTGGAGTTCGCGGCCAAGCAGGCGAGCGAGAGGATCGGGCAGTACGGCGGAATCGCCGGTATTTACGTCTACGACCTCGATGAGGGCTACAGCTACGGCGTGCGCCCGGACGAGAAGTTCTTCTCGGCTTCCGTCATCAAGATCCCGGTCATGATCTCCGTTTACCGGAAGGTGGACCAGGGCGAACTGAAATTCTCCCAGGAAGTGGAGATCAAAGAAGAAGACTGGGCCGCGGGCGCCGGGTGGCTGCAGTGGAAGGACGCCGGCACCAAACAAGCGGTGGGAGATCTCCTGGTTCTGATGATGACCCAGTCGGACAACGTCGCCACCAACGCGCTCGTGCGAACCGTGGGCGGCGCCGACCACGTCAACAAAGTCGCCCAATCGCTGGGCGCAAAGAACACGTTACTCCGCCAGAAGCTAAGCAGCGAGCGGGCCGCCATCCCGGGCCTGGACAACCACACTACGCCCCGCGACATGGGATTGATGCTGCAGAAGATCGCCCTCGGCAAGGCAGCAAGCCCCCAGAGCTGCAAATACATGATGGACCTAATGTACAGCGACGAGCTGGACTGGTGGCTGGACGCCGGTCTCCCGCAAGGCGTCAACTCCGCCAACAAGGCCGGTTGGCTCTACAAAGTCTACAGCGACGTGGGGATAGTCAACGCCGACGGCCGCCGGTACGTGGTTTCGATCATGAGCAAGTACGGCCCTGAAGACGTGAACGAGGGCGAACTGCTCATAGAGGACCTCTCCCGCGCCACCTGGGAAGCCCAGGGCGACGAAACGAAGGAAGCGTCTGAGGGAGAAGGAGACCCCGGGGAAGGCGGCTCTTAGGACCAGCTAGCGATTTTGGCGTTCCCTGGGCCTGCTCGCCCACCGCATGTCCTCAGGCCAGGAACCGTCCTTCACACTTCTTCCTCGTCGTACTCAATGTAGTAGCCGAGGTATTCGACGCTCGCGCCAAACGACTGGTACCTTCGCGAGACCTCTTCGTCGCTCACGTAAGGATCGCGTCCTCCCGGTAGGCCGCTCCATTCTACGTGCCAGAGGAACTCGTGGGCGCCGTCCGGGTTGTCCTCCAGACGCTGCAGCAAGACGAGATCTGTCACCGCGCCGACACGTGTTGGGCTCGTGTCGACGGCGGGAAAATACTGCTCCCTCATGAAACTTACGAATATTTCGGCGTCCTGGTCCTCGGGCAGCGTGATCCGATAGATACGCTTGTTCGACATGTGCTCCTCCTTCAGGGTCGGGGCCTGGCAGGAACGGGAACCGTCGCCTGCCTGGCGGCTAGAAGTCCGGTACATGGAGCCAGCCGGCGATGAATCCGCGATGAATCCATTACCGCAGGAGAGATTTACTCCCGGCTGACGCCCATCTCACCGCCTACTTCCCGATCCCTGGCTCAGAAGACTTCATGGATGGCGCTGGAGGCCGTACCTAGCCATCGGCCCGTGCCGACCTGCGGCGCCGCAGCAGTACGGCAACAGACCTCAGCTCTTCGACCCGCAACAGGAAGGCCACACCGGCGTAGGCGGCCAGCGAAACGCCCCCCGCGACGACGATAACGAACAGCCTCTCGAGAAACCCCGGGTCGATGCCGAGCAGTGTCGTTCCCGCCAGGGCGACAACGTACATCACGGCGCCGGCGGCCAGGATACGCGCCAGGGAATCCAGGAGACGCCGGCCGTCTATGCGTTTGATCTCCCGCCGCATCGCCACCAGGCCCAGCGCGGCCAGCACAGCGTAGGCGGCGGAGAGGGCCAGAACCACCCCGACAGCCCCGAAGAAGGCGGAGAGCGTATAGGCCAGGACCGCGTAGAGCACGAAGATGGCCACATTCAACACTGCCGGGGTTCCCGTATTCTGGCGCGAGTAGAACGCCCGCACCAGGAAAAAGTACGCCGAATAGCCAAGCAGCCCGACCGAGTAGGCGACGAGCAGGGCGGCCACCTGCTGCGTGGCTTCGGCGTCGAAGTTCAGGCGCTCGTAGAGCAGCCCCACGATGGGTTCGGAGAGCGTGATCATGCCGACGGCCGAAGGCACGACCACGAAGATCATGGTCCGCAGCCCGAAAGACAGCGTATCTCTGTAACCCTCCTCATCCCCACGCGAATACTTCTCAGAGAGTTCGGGCATCAGGGCCGTGGCGATGGCGACCACGAAGATGCCGTATGGAAGCGAGAAGATGGTAAAGGCGTAGGTCAGTTCCGCATACGCCCCGAAGCCCGTAGCCAGGTGGGCCGCCAGGAGTTGGAACCCGACCGACGCCGCCACCAGCACGACCATCGGCCCAGCGAGCTTTGCGGTCGGCAGAAGGGCCGGATGCCCGACCTGGAAACGCGGCCTGTAGCCGAGCGTCAGGAGCGTCGGAACGAGGGCGAGAGCCATCACGGCCACTCCTACCGTCACCCCGAGTGCCAATACATAGAGGGACATGGTTGGGCTGGTGTCCTTCAAAGAGAAGTAGACGACGAAGGAAGCGATGACGATCAGGTTATTCAGCACGGGCGCGAAGGTCGGCAGGAAGAAGCGCCGGTGGGCCTGGAGTACGCCCGTGGCGATTGTACTCACGCCATAGAAGAGCATCTGGAGCGCGAAGACCCTGAAGAAAAGCACAGCGTACTCGTTGGCCCGCCTGACCTCTTCGGTGGAAAGGTTGTTGGATGATCCCCAGTCGCCGACCAGCCCGACCAGCGGTTCGGCGAAGACGATGCCCAACAGGGCCAGAAACGCCATCAGCGGCAGCATCAGGGTGAAGAGGGCGTTGGTCAGGCGCCGGGCGTCTCCCTCACCTTGGGTGGTCATGCGGTCAACGAGCACCGGGATGAAGATGGAGTACAGGATGCCGCCCATGAAGAGCTCGTAGATGAGGCTCGGCAACAGTACGGCGAGCCCGTAGGCGTCGGCCACGAGACCGCTTCCCAGGACCGCCGCCTGTACCATCCAGCGGCCATATCCGGTCGCCCGCGAGAGAACCGTCGCCGCGGAGATGGAGAGCATGGACCGGAGAATGGCCGACATGGGAGCATGGTACTACAGCGCCCGGCCACCCCGGCGCGCCGCGATCTACCGTGAAGCTATTGCAAAGCTACTGGCTGGACGCACTCCGGGCGGCCTCCAGGAGCTTCACGACCTCCCTATCTGATGTCTGGTCGAAGTCCCGATACCAGAGGCCGATGGCGCCGAGCTCCGGCGGAACAGCCAGGGCGACGAAGTCGTCCACTTCATTCTGCATCCAGCTCGCCGTCGGGGCTGCGCACACGGGGACAGCCAGGACCAGGCGCCTGGGTTCCCGGCGGCGCAGGGTCGCTATGGCCGCGTGCGCCGTAACGCCGGTGGCAAGACCATCGTCCACCAGGATCGCTGTCCGGTTTCGGACCTCTGGCTCCGGACGGTCTCCCCGGAAGCGCCGCAGGCGGCGCTCCACCTCCGCCATCTCACTCCTGGTGATGCGGTCCAGATAATCTTCCGAGATGCCGAGGGCTTTGATGACGGCAGTGTTGAGGATGCGCACACCGTCCGGGGCAACGGCCCCGATGCCGAGTTCAGGCTGGTCCGGCGCCCCAAGCTTGCGTGCCACGATCACGTCCAGCGGAGCCCCCAAAGAGCGTGAGATCTCGTACCCCACTGGTACTCCACCCCGGGGCAGGGCCAGAACCACCGGGTTTTCGCCCCCGTAACGAGACAAATGCCCGGCTAGCCGCCGCCCGGCATCCACCCGATTCCTGAACGTTTTTTCTCCACGAAACATCTCAGGTCCCTGCTATCCGGGGTACCCGGTACGGGAACGCGGCTAACCAGGGCAACGTCCGGCGAATCCCGTCAGGAGCCAGCCTCCTCACCCTCAGAGGGTTCCAGCGGGTTCTCGATGGGAGTGTCGGGATCGAACGGGTCTGGCTCGACACGGTTGGAACCGCACCTGGGGCATGTGAGCACCTCCTCCACCCCGGAGGAGTCGGCCTTCGCCTGATGCTCGGAAAAAACATTTCCGCACACCGCGCACACAAACTTGGTGTCCGTCATGCTCCTCACCCGCTTTCCTTGCCGCGTTCCGCGCTGACCGCCTCGTAGACGGAGGCCATGTCTTCTTCCGCGTAGCCTGCCTCTATTGCCTTATCGTAGCGTTCGGCGACCACTTCGGTGAGCGCGAGGCTCAGGCCCTCCGCCCTGGCGGCGTCGAGCATGAGGCCGACGTCTTTGCGGGCCAGCTTGAGGGAGAAGCTCGGCGGGAACTCCTCGTCGATCATCATCCGGCCCTTCATGTGGGCGTAAGGCAAATCGAGAGGTCCGCCTTCGATGACCTCAAGGAATCGCTCCGGGTCCACCCCAAGGGCTTCGGCGAAGGTGATCGTCTCCCCCAGCACGGTGAGGAGGCCGGCTATCCAGTTGTTCGTCACCAGCTTGAGGCGGCTCCCGGCACCGGCAGGACCGAGCCAGAACGTTTTGCTTCCGATGGCATCGAAGACAGGTTCGCACCGCCCCCGCACTTCGGCCGGGCCGGAAGCCAGCACTACAAGCTGTCCCTGCTCAGCGGGCGCTTTGGTCCCGAGCACGGGGGCATCCACGTAGGCGACGCCAGCGTCTTTCGCCAGCGCCGCGAGCCTGTCATGCCCCTCGATGCCGACCGTGCCCACCTGTAACCAGATCCCACCTTCACCAAGTACCGCGAGAACGCCGCCTTCCACGGTCTCGGCGGTAACATCGGCATCCGGGAGCATGGTGAGCAGGAAATCCGCGCCCTCGACAGCTTCGATGGGACTATCAGCCACCTTCACACCGTCGTCCGCCAGCGGTTCCGCCTTCTCGCGGGTGCGGTTCCATACCCGGACTTCCATCCCAGCGGAGACGAGGTTGCGCGCCATCGCGGTGCCCATGATGCCGGTCCCAAACAAAGCTACCGTGTTACCGTTCGCCATCTCCCGAGCCTCCTTTTCGATGCTGGTGGTGCTTCAAATCTACCATCGCACTGCCGGCCGTAAACGCGGCATCATCACGCGCTCGTTTGCCACGTACACGAAGAAAGGAAACCCTCCAGCCCGGCCACCATCGGGGAACTCGCCGGGGTTGGGTGAGGAGGTGCACAACAGGTGTACTGTAGCGCGGCTAGAATGGTCAAGACGTTTTCGCGGTTCGGAAGGAAGTCGTAGAGAGGGTGGCCGCGCTCGAGGCGAAGGACATAACGCTCCGGTATCGCAGCAGCGGACGGGGCATAGAGGATCTGAACCTCTCGGTGGACCCTGGAGAAGTATTCGGCCTCGTGGGACCGAACGGTTCGGGCAAGAGCACCCTGCTGCGTGTACTCTCGACATCCGTGGAGCCGGGCTCGGGAACGTTCCTGGTAGGCGGCGCCGATGGGCTGAGGGAGAAGCGAAAAGTGCGGGCGAGTTTGGGCTTGATGGTTGACCGGCCGACGCACTACGCGGACCTTTCGGGCTGGGCGAACGCCTACTTCTTCGCCCGCGCCTACGGAATGGATGAGAAGAAGGCGGAGGGCGCACTTTCGGAGCTATTCGAATATTTTGATCTCGCGGCGTACCGGGACGACAGGGTCAAGACGTACTCGTACGGGATGGGCAAGAAACTCGCCCTGATAGAAGCCCTGGCCCACGGTCCTGAGGTACTGCTCCTCGATGAGCCGTCCCTTGGGCTCGACTACACCTCACAACTCTCTCTGCAACGCAAGATCCGGGATCTGTCCGCATCGGGCGTGGCCGTCGTGCTCGCGAGCAATCAGGTGGACGAGGTGGAGTCGTTGTGCGGCCGGGTCGCCTTCCTGCATGGTGGAAGAATGGTCGCCGAAGGGACGCCGGAGGACCTTATCTCATCCCTGGAAGGCACGAGGCGCATCGTGGCTACACTCCGTAATCCGGTCGAATACGATTCCATCGAAAGCGTGGCGGGCGTGGACCGGGTCGTGCCCGAGGGCCAGGATCTCGTGGTCCACTGCGAGGACCGTCCAGGCATCGTGGCCGACGTGGTCGCCGGCATCGTGCAGGCGGGGGGCGACATTACGGATCTCGCCGTGCGCCGTCCGAGCCTGGAGGACGTGTTCGTGAAGCTTACGGGGGAGGCGCTACGCAGTGAGGATTAACCCGCCGGACACGTACTGGAAGAAAGACGTGGCACTGTTCTTCGGCAAACGGTTCGCGCTCCTTCTCAAGATGCTTTATCCGGTGGCGATCATCGTCCCCGTCGCGGCCAGCGGCATACCGGCCCACTACGCGGCGGCTGTCATCGGCATCGTGGCGGTCATGGCTGGAACTTTCGGCGCGGGCGAGAGCCTTACCATTGACCTGAACGACAGTATCCTGGTGCGCGTCGCCCTCACCCCCCTCTCCCCCCGTCGCATCGTCTTCGAGGTTCTCGCCGTAAACGCCGTCCTGGACTTCATGCAGCTACTTCCTGCCCTGGTGATCGTCTACATCCTGCATCCCGTCTCGCTCGTGTGGGTGCTCGCGGCGACGTTTGCCGTGTTCACTACGCTGGTGACGGCGAACGTGATCGGGATCTTCATCGCCAATTTCACGTCCTCGCCGGCTGACGTGCTGCTCTACGCGACGGCCATTCTGTTTCCCTTGATCTACCTTTCCGGCTTCTTCCGCAACCAGCACCCAGAGGGCATCATGGCGCTGCTGCGGAACTTCGTCCCCTTCGCGTACATGAACGACGCCCTGAAAGTGGTATTCGGCCTGACGGTGGGAACATCCCCGGCGGCCGTCTTCGTCTACCCCACGCTCATCTGCGCCGTGCTCGTCCTCGCCGTTTGCCTGACTGGCCCAAGGCTTCTTTCACCCAGGCTCTAGACGGGGCTTTACGGGCGATCGGCCATCTGGAACCTGCTAGGATTTTCAGGCCGAATAGCAACCCGGATGGGAGAGCGGTAGTTGAGCGAGATACTCGAATATCTGATCGGCAACCACGCGAACATGCTGCGGGATCTCGAAGAGTTCGTCACGCGCGAGACCCCGACGATGGACAAGGCCCGCACAGACGACTTCGCCGGGTTTCTGGCTGACTATGCGGGGGACCTCGGCGGCGAAGTCGAGATCCTGCCCGCCAAAGAACGCGGCAACCACGTGCGTGCGAGTTGGGGAGAGAAGAATGGCGAAAAGCCTATCCTGCTGCTCGGACACTTCGATACGGTGTGGCCCGCCGGCACGCTGGAGCGGATGCCGTTCCGTATCGAGGACGGAGTGGGACGAGGTCCCGGCATCTTCGATATGAAAGGCGGCCTCGTGCAGGGCTTCTGGGCCGTGAGGGCGCTGCGCGAGGTGGCAGGCATGGACCGGAACATCGTCTTCTTCTGCAACTCGGACGAGGAGACGCACAGCACCACCTCCCGCCCGCTGGTCGAGAAGGAGGCGAAGGAAGCGGCGGCTGCCCTGGTGCTCGAATCGAGCACGGATGGCAAGCTGACCACAGCACGCAAGGGTGTGGGCTGGTTCGACGTCAGGGTCACGGGGCGTGAGGCCCACGCCGGAGTCAACCCCTTCGACGGGGTGAGCGCGATCGACGAACTCGCCCACGTAATTCTGAAGCTGCACGGGTACACGGACGCAGAGACGGGCACCACCGTCAACGTCGGCATCGTGGAGGGTGGAACGGCGGGCAACGTCGTGGCTGGGAGCGCCTACGCCAACGTCAACCTGCGCGTGGTGGACGAGCAGGAAGCGGAGAGGATGGAGGCGGAGATCCTGGGCCTCCAGCCGCACAACGAGAGGGCCGTGGTGAAAGTAAGCGGCGGCATGAAGCGTCCGCCTATGGAGCGTGGTGAGAGCACGGCGAGGCTCATCGAACATGCCCGCAAGCTCGCGGAGGAGATGGGCTTCGGGCTAGAGGAGCACATGAGCGGCGGCGGTAGCGACGGCAACTTCTGCGCGGCGCTGGGCACCCCGACACTGGACGGCCTGGGGGCCGTCGGCAAGGGGGCGCATGCCGAGAGCGAACACATCCTGGTCGGAAAGATGCCGGAGCGCGCCGCGCTGGTGGCGCGTCTGATCCAGACTCTCTAGCCCGGCCAATTCAATACGCTTTTCCGTTATGCTAGGATTGTCGCTGCTACAGGGGAAAGGTAGAAGGAGCAATTTATGAATCGTGCGGGCAGTCTTGCAATCTGGGTGGGCGTCGCGGTCGTCGGAGCCATTTGTTGGGGAATGCTAGCCCTCTCTCGTGGCGAGACGGTAAATGCGGCTTGGCTGCTGTTCGCAGCCCTGGCTTCATACGCCATCGCTTATCGCTTCTACGCCCGATTCATCCAGCGTAAGGTACTCGAGACAGATGATTCGCGGGCCACGCCCGCCGAACGTCTCAACAACGGCCAGGACTTCGAGCCCATGGACCGGCGGGTACTCTTCGGTCACCACTTCGCCGCCATAGCAGGGGCTGGTCCGCTCGTGGGTCCCGTGCTCGCGGCTCAGATGGGCTACCTGCCCGGGACCATCTGGATCATCGTCGGCGTGATCCTGGCAGGCGCCGTTCAGGACATGACCACGCTCTTTTTCTCCATGAGGAGGAACGGCAAGACGCTCGGGCAGATGGCGCGCGAGGAGATCGGTCCCATCGGTGGCGTCGCCGCCCTCATCGCGGTGCTCTCCATCATGGTCATCCTGCTCGCGGTGCTGGCGCTGGTCGTGGTGAACGCGCTGGCCCAGTCGCCGTGGGGCACGTTCTCTATCGCCATGACCATCCCCATTGCCCTCCTCATGGGTGTGTATCTGCGCTTCTTGAGGCCCGGGCGGGTGCTGGAGGTCTCGCTCATCGGGGTTGGGCTTTTGATTCTGGCGATAGTGGGGGGAGGTTGGATCTCCGAGTCTTCGCCCTACGGTCCCGCCTGGACATTCGGGGCCAACGCCGTCGCCATCGCCCTCATCGCCTACGGCTTCATAGCTTCCGTGTTGCCGGTGTGGGTGCTGCTCGCCCCGCGCGACTACCTCTCGACCTTCATGAAGGTCGGCACCATACTCCTGCTCGCCATCGGCATAGCCCTCACGCTTCCGGCGATGGAGATGCCGAAGGCCACAGAGTTCGCCTTCAACGGAGAGGGACCGGTCTTCGCCGGGGCCCTCTTCCCGTTTGTGTTTATCACCATCGCGTGCGGGGCATTGTCCGGCTTCCACTCCCTGATAGCCTCGGGCACGACGCCCAAGCTGATCCAGAAAGAGTCGCAGATACGCTTCATCGGCTACGGGGCCATGCTCATGGAGTCGTTCGTGGCGGTGATGGCGATCATAGCCGCGACCACCCTCGACCCGGGCGTGTACTTCGCCATGAACGCCAACCCGAGCCTGCTCGGCGACACCGCACAGTCGGCCTCGCAGGCCGTCAACGGCTTCGGGTTCCAGGTCGATCCCCAAACGCTCACGCAGACCGCGCAGAACGTCGGTGAGGACTCCATCATCGGAAGGACCGGCGGCGCACCGACGCTGGCGGTGGGGATGGCCCAGATCTTCTCCGGCGTGATTGGAGGAACGGTGTTGCAGGCGTTCTGGTACCACTTCGCGATCATGTTCGAGGCCCTGTTCATCCTGACCACGGTGGACGCCGGCACGCGCGTCGGGCGGTTTATGATCCAGGACCTCCTCGGCAACGTGGTTCCCGCCTTCCGCAACGCCTCGTGGCTTCCTGGCAACCTCGTCGCCAGCGGCCTGATCGTCGCCGGCTGGGGTTACTTCCTGATCGCCGGCGTGAACGACCCTCTGGGCGGCATCAACCAGCTCTTCCCGCTCTTCGGGATCGCGAACCAGCTCCTGGCAGCCGTCGCGCTCACCGTCGGCACGACCATTCTCATAAAGATGGGCAAGCTCCGGTATGCGTGGGTGACGGCCCTCCCGCTGCTGTGGGACGCCGCGGTAACGCTCACGGCGAGCTACCAGAAGATCTTCTCCGCCAACCCCTCGCTGGGCTTCTTCGCCCAGAGGACCGAAGCGCAAAAATCACTCCAAGCGGGCGAGGTAAACGATGTCATGTCCGCCCTCGGGGCTCAGAGCCTGGAAGACGTGCGCCAGGTAATGACTAACACCACGGTTGACGGCGTGCTCTCCATCATCTTCGCGGTCGCCATCATCGTGGTGATCGCGGACGCCGCCCGAGTCTGGATCGGCGTGATGCGTAGTGGGGCAAGGCCGGAAGACCTCAGCGAGGCGCCCTACGAAGAGTCCCGCCTGGACTCCGATGGACGCGAGGTCGAGACACGCGAGCCAGTGGGGGCGGGAAGTTAGAATGGAAGGGCCATGCCCAACCCGTTGATCGCCATCTGGGACTACTTGAAGGAGATTTCGGGCGAGAACGCCTACGACAAGTACCTGGCGATCCACACCGCGACCCACCCGGACAAATCTCCGATGACCCGCGGCGAATTTTACCGGGCTCGCCAGGACGAGAAATACGCCAACCCCGGCAGCCGATGTCCATGATAACATCAGACTAGCGGGCCGGTCGGCCCGCATGACAAAACCAATTGAGGTTCACGGAGGGGCGGGCCTGACCCGCTCCTCTTGCTAATGGGCCTGGAGATCCGACCCCGGCAGTCGCCCGAAGACAGCCCGCAACCCGAAGTCCGAGGGCAGATCGGAAGTAAAGCGACGGATGCCCAAGGTCTTGCGTGTATCGAGCACGATCTCCCGCCCGGCGAGGTGGGGGAAGATGGCACGCGCGGCGTAGACGGGGGCATCCCCCTTCAGGCGTACGAGGCCCTTGCGCCCGCGGGCCAGTTCCTCGTTCATGGCGTAGAGGCTCATCTCACCCGCCTCGGCGCAGCATACCGCCATCCGGTGCCAGTCGAGGACGAGGGCCTCGCCAGGCCGCAGCATCTCTCGTGCCGCCGGGGTAAGCCGTACATCGAAAGTGTAGGGGTTCGTGGCACGAGTTTATCAAGCGAACGCATCGGCATCAGGCCCCAGGTCGCCGCCGGAGCCTGACACCATTTACCCGCTCCTCTTGAGCTTGCCCGTGCGCTTGGCGTAGCTCTCGCCGAGGTGGAAAATGAAGAGCCCGAGCGGGATGAACACGGCTCCCATTACGAGAAGCACCCGGATGCTCGGCCAGAGTTCCGCTAGGCCGGCTCCTTGCTGCAGTGCGGCCCGGGCGCCTTCCAGGGCATATGTGACGGGGGAGACGGTGGCGATGGCCTGCATCCAGCCGGGCAGAACGCCCACGTCGTAGTACACGCCGGAGACGAGCAGCAACACGGAGGAGACGATGTAGCTGACCTGCTGGCCCTTCTCCGGGGAGAGGAGCGGCAATACCGCGGCCACGACCCCGAAGCCAACGAGCGAGACGCTGGCGACCGCGAGCACGAGTAGGGCTCCCAGGTAGTTCGCGTTGGAGAGGTCGAGTTCGAAGAACACGGCGCACACAACCAGGGTCATGGCCGTCTGGAGGATGCCGTACACGACCGCGTACAGGCCCATCCCGAGCAGGTGGGTCACCCGGCTGGAAGGGCTCATGAACGTGTACTCTATGGTTCCCTCCCACCGCTCCCAGCTAACCGTCTCGGAGAGCACGTCGAAGAGCATTGAGAGGTAGTTCCACAGGAGCGCACCCACGAGCAGGTACGTCATGTAGCGCCCGACATCCATTCCGGTTCCCCCGAACTCTTGCGAACCCGCGCCGATGAACGTGATCGCCATGGCGTTCATCGTGACGTAGACCAGCCACACCACCTCCCACATGAAGTAGCGTTTGGTCAGGAAGTAGTTGCGCTGCACGTAGCCCCAGACGGCCACCATCTCCGTCAGCCACGGAGGTCTATCCACGTTGCGTATCATCAGTCTTCTCCTTCCGCCGAAGCCTCCGCAACCGAGTACCCCGTCGCGGCCATGAAAGTCTCTTCCAGGCTTGGAACTTTTCCGTTGCTGGCGTAGTGGCGCTTGAGCGCTTCGGGCTTTTCGAGGGCCAGTATTTTTCCGTCCACCATGATCCCGACTCGGTCGCACAGCTCCTCGGCCTCGCCCATGTCGTGGGTACACAGCAGGATCGAGGAGTCGTGCGCGTCCCTTATGCGCCTCACGAACGCCTGCACGTCCTTCTTGCTCCTCGGATCCAGGCCCGTCGTCGGCTCGTCGAGGAGCATGAGCACCGGGCTTGTCAGCAGGGCCCGCGCGAGCGCGACCTTCTGCTGCATACCGCGGCTCAAGTGCTCCATCGGCTCCAGCGCCCGCTTCTGGGCAAAGCCTATGTTGTCCAGGATCTCCTTTATTCTCGGACGCGCCTCGCGGCTCGTGACGCCGTAGAGCTTCGCCCCGTACAGCAAATTCTCCATGGCCGATAGCTTCTTGAAGAAGCTGGCTTCGACGCTGACCCTGTTCATGCCGCGCTGCACCTTCTTGGGATGACGGACGGCGTCTACGCCGAAGACCTCGACGGTTCCCGTGTCGGGAACGACGAGCGTGGAGATCACACGCACCAGCGTGCTCTTGCCCGAGCCGTTCGGCCCCAGGATGCCGACCACCTCCCCGCGCCCCACCGTGAGCGAGACGGAATCCAGGGCGCGCACCACCTCTCCCCGCCGTTTCTTGAAGCTCTTCCCTACGTGCTTCAACTCCAACGCTTTCACCCTGAAAGCCTCCCATCGTCTTCGTCCGTGTTGCCCGCTCGCGCTACTTGTTGCCGAGACGCTTGCTGAGGATCTCCCGGTACCTCGCGAGTTCCCACCTCAGGTCGCCCAGCAGGCGAGGATTCCGCCGTCTCGGCCTTCCGGCGCGGGCCGCCTTGACCTGGCGTGAGATCTCCTCACGATGCAGCCGCCAGACTTCGTAGTCACCCAAACCGTACATTTCGTTCTCCTGTATCTCTTTGGTGAGGGGACGCCCGCCTTACAGGCGTCCCCGAGCTTCCAGCCTCTCCCAGACCACCCGCCAGGTCTCTTCCCGCTCGGCGGCGACCGCGAGGTCGAAGAGCCTGCGAGCCAGCCGGGCGCGTAGCGATTGTTCGCGTTTGGGCCGGGAGTACCTCCGGCGCTCGGCCACGCGCTCCGCGAGATCCTGCTCGTGCAGGGATCGGTCCTGCAAGGCCAGGTAGTGGTAGTCGTTGAACATGTCGGTTTCCTTTCCCCTCTCCGTCGCGTGGACTGATGGTGATGCCTGATGGTCCGTGGTGGGGATCGGAGACCAATGTTTCGCCCGGCATTTCGCCTGTGGGCCCGCCTCCCGGCGCAAAACTTGAGCCCCCGGTCCTGTTGTCCGGGGGCCTCTCTGAGAAACTGGTGTGAGCTAAAGGCTCAGTATCTCGTCGCGACCTCGCGGACCTCGGGACGCACGTCTCCCCCGAACACCGAGATTCCGGTGACCGTGACGCGGCACCTCATACCCATGTCGGTGTGAAAGATCTGCATCTAACCCTTCGGTCCTTTCACGACTCTTACTGTAACGCGGTCACTCTACGCCCCAGCCGAATCCTTGTCAACACCTTTACTTAACTTTTCTTAATTTTTGCTTGATCTTTAGGGGCTGATTTTCGATCCGTTACTTTTTCTTCTTCCGCTTCCGGCGGCGGGAATTTTTCGGCTTTGGGGTTGGCGCGCCTTTCGTCTGACCGGCTGTGTTCTCGCTGCTGGCTTCCACTTTGGGTTCCGATGGTTTGGGATCGGTCGCCAGGAAGTTTAGGTGGGGGCGGTAGATCAGAAGGTTCTGGATCAGGGTGAAGGTGTTGGAGGTGATCCAGTAGACGAACAACCCGGCCGGAAAGCGGGCGATGAAGACCGTGAACATCACGGGCATGAAACGCATCATCCGCTTTTGGGAGGGGCTGACGTTCTTCGATGACACCTCCCCGGCAAGGAGCATGATCGAGGCTGAGACAACCGGCAGGATGAAGTAAGGGTCTGCCGCGGTCAGGTTCTTGAACCACAGGAGTCCACCCGAGTCGAAGCCATGCAGGGTCTCCTCGAAGTGACGGATCACCCGGTACATGGTTATGAAGACGGGTATCTGGATCAGCAGGGGCAGGAAACCTGCCAGAGGGTTCATCCGGCGCTCTTTGTAGAGTTCCATTATGGCTTCCTGCTGCTTCTGGCGGTTGTTCTTGTGCTGGCGCCGGATCTCATCCATCTCCGGCTTGAGTTCCTGCATGGCCCGCGCGTTCTTGACCTGCTTGACGGTAAGGGGGAATAGAAAGCCGCGCACTATCAGGGTCAGCAGAACTATGGAGAGCCACCACGGCGCGCCCAGGGTATGGAACTCCTCCAACGCACCGCCCATCAAGTTGGTCAGCGGGGCGAAGATGTTACCGAGGAAATTCGTCACTTACTCACTCCGATCTCACTTCTGTTTGTGGATGGCGGCGCGGATAGGGGTGCGCGCCGCCATCCGGGGAATTAGTCAGCGGGATTGACGCTGGGGGCGGGCTACCGGGGCCAGCTCGCCGCTCTCGAACAACCTGTGGAGGCTCTCCCGGTCCTCGTGGATGAGCCTTGGGCCCTGAATGATCGCGTCCAGCTTCTCCTGGGAACAGTTGCGGCGCACGTACTCTTCCCGGAGAACTTCCTCGAGATGCGCGCCGTGGGCGAGGCGATGGCCGATGTATTCCCTGACCTTCTCCTCCCGTGGGCTATGTCCTGAACCGGCAAACAGGTTCCCAAAAATCCTCTCGAAGACCGGTTCGTGCACCGGCTCGTCTTTTGAGGTCACTGGATTTCTCCTTTCGATGTCTCGAGTTCGCTTCCCTTTCTGGTGCCTTCTCCAGAAGGCGCGGAAAGCGTCTCAGAGCAAGAACGTCGAAAGGCTCGAAGGCGTGGGTTTCGATGGAAGATGCCGGGTGATGGAGGGCAGCTTGCGCCAGGAGATCAGCAACGCAGCGTCCCTGCGCGACCTCCGCCCCCCGAACAGCAAACCGAGGCCGGCCCCGAAAAAGACTACCAGCAACAACGCGGTCAGGCTCTGCGCGTTTACCGGATCCGCACCCGAAGCTTCCACTTCCTCCAGGGACGCGGGTACGGAGCCCACCGGCTGCGTCTGGTAACCGCCGATCCCTCCCACGCTACCGGGGTGAGAAGAGTGCTCGACCACGGGGCCCGGCGCAGAGCCGCCCGCATGCGCGAACGCGGCGAACTGGTGCACGCAGAGAAGAATCATGACGCACAGGAGAGAGGCCAACACAAGCGGCATGATGCGGAGCTTCTCGGCGGAACACGCGTACCTCATACCGGAAATCGTAACATCTCGTCTCGGAATCGTTTACACGATCCTTCCCTGCATCCGTCACGCAGAACTTTCCACGAACAACCACGCCGGTGGTGTGCCATCAGCAAAGCCGTAAGTGCTGGCGGTCTCTACACCAGTCGTTCTCGGTTGGAGGCGGTTTGGGGTGTATATCCGGACGCGGCAGCGCTTTATCGGGGTTCGTCCGTGCGATGAACCGAACGGCGGATCGGGAACAGGCCCTCCTTGATGTCCATCCACAGCACGACCACGACGTGTGGCAGGGTCAGCACGGAGATGAGCACGAGGTAGACGGCCAGTAGCCCTTGAGCCGCGCTATCCGCCCCGGGCACCATGAAGTACAGTCCCGCGAGCAGCGCCAGGGCCACGGCGGTGTGCGGGGCTGCGTCACGAAAGAAAGATGCAAGCGAGGACAACAGGCTCGCCTTCCCGTGGGACGAATAGCCGTCGAGAAGCACCAGCCGGGCTACGAACCTGAGAGAGTGCCACAAACAGAAGTAGAGGCCGATGGCGAACAGGGGCGGTACGAGGGCGAAGAAACCCGCCAGCATGATGGTTTCCACGGCGTCTTCGCGCCACGCTCTTCGATCTTCTGGCGAGCCGGAACGGCGGCGGCCGAGGATCAACCCGCCCACCGCGAGCGTGGCAAACAGGAAGCCCGCAATGATTCTGAACGGGGATGCAAAGACCCAATCCAGGCTCGAAACCTCACCTGAACCGAAGAGGACCATGACTTCGTGGGCGGTGCTCCTGTACATCTCGGGGAACGCGAGCAGGGGCACCAACATCGGGAGCCCACCCCTAACAAATATTGTAAGGAGCCGCAAAACCCCGCCGTCCAGATAGCCCGCTCCTGTGATGGCAAGCAAGGAGTACAGGTCCCCCTCTCCCCAGTGGAACCAGGTCAGGGCCACGAACAGCACGAACGCCGCTACGGGTGAGGTATACCACAGCGCGACGTACAGTCCGGAGAGGATCAGGTAAAGCAGGATCACGCCGAGCACGTACCGGGGCCAAGCCCTCCGGCCAGCGAGCCGCGCGGGCGCCAGATGGTCCACGGCGCCGTGCGGTAGACCGAAAAGCACGAGGCTTACGGCGAAAGGGAGGTACTGGGTCCAGACCGGCCCAGGCCCTACGCCGGCCGCGGAAGCGACGGCGAAGCCCGCTCCCACAAGGCTCACCAGAACCCAGGAAGGCCAGAGTACCGCGCTCCTGAGCGCGAGACGGGTGGAAGGTGGTGGACTCAGGGTACCCCTCATCGAGCGTGGCCTCTTCCAGAACGCCTGTTTCCCTCAGATCGCGCAATCACCTCCGAGCCGGAGACCGTTGCATTTCCCGCGTCCGGGCCTGCACGCGTTTTCGGCGCGGTTCCTGAAGGCTTCGCCGTGGACACGGTGGGATCTCCGTCCTCGCGACGGGAAGGGCTGTTCGTGCGCTGACCGCAGTATCTTCCCGAGATCCACAAGAAGAGCAATAGCCCCTGGACCACCATGAGGTTTGTCACCAGGAAGAACACGGCCTCCTCTACTGGAAGCCCGAAGGGCGCGAGGCCCGTCGTGTGTCCGGGCGAGATACTCCAGATGCCAAGCGCAATGGCCGCCCGGTCCACGGCCCACAGGTAGAAGGTAGGAACCAAGGTCCCCAGGATCCAAACCCTTCTCACGCACCAGAGCACGTCTCTGCCATAGGCCCACTGACCGGCGAGTACCGGCCCGGACCACGCCAGGATGAGGCCCAAGTAGAATCCCGGCTCCCACCTCAAGAGCACGATACCCACCAATGCCATCACGACGCACAGCGACGTTCCGGCCCAGCGCGCCCGAATCGTGACCTCTGGAGCGGCGGGCCGTGAATCCGGTAGACGTAGCACGCTGCCGGTACCGGGCAGCCGGTAGAGCCAGAGACCGGTCAGGATGGGCTGGAGCACGAAGAACGCGTACTCTTCGAGCGGCACGCGCCCGAGTGTGCCCAGCACCCGATCCTCGCCATAGTCCCACACACCTTTCGCAACGAGATAGTTGTCCCAGGGTGACGTGTAGACGAGCGCCAGGAGCGACATAAGCGGAAGCCCCATCCAGGCGAGACGGCCAGCCGCGGGGAGGGAGCGTTTGCGGCCCAGGAGCAGGAAAATTATGGGCGGCAGAACGAAAAGCGCGTGAAACACCAGGTAACTCATATATCTCTCACCCGGGCGAAATCCGGTACCCCTCGAACCGTCGTGGAGCGACCTGCCGGATCATCGGAGTTTGCGGCTCCTCGTCTACCCCGATGCCAACGGCAAAGTCAGACGAATCGGGGAGGTCGATCATTGCCCTAGCTTACATCGGACCACCGTACTCGCGTGCGAAGGCTCGCACCACATCCTTGGGCTTGATCCGGTAGCCTGGGGGTGCAGAACGCTTCGATACGACCTCGTCGGGCAGCATAGCGAGTATTGAGGCCAGTGTCCGCCAACATTCGTAGATACAGAATTGGCTGCGGACGTTTTTCGGTATACCCGAGATCTCGGCCACCGGGAGGAGAGCTGGCATACATGTCATCCAACGATAAAAACGAGGACGGGTTGAATACCCGCTTGATCCTGGCGATCATGACCGCCGCGCTCTTCGTTTCGGTATTCACCAACACGATGGTCAACGTCGCCATACCCCTGATCCGCAACGAATTTGGGATCTCAGAGGGGGTGGCGGGCTGGGTGATAACGGGCTACGCGGTCCCCTTCGCCATCTACGTCCCCATCTACGGGCGGGTATCGGACCTCTTCAGCCTGAAGCGCGTCTTTGCCCTCGGGCTGGCGACGCTCGCCGTGGGGCTCGTCATCTGCGCGCTCGCCCCCAACTTCAGCGTGCTGATAGCCGGCCGCGCCCTGCAGGGCATAGGAGCCGGGGCGATTCCGGCGCTCTCCTTTGGCGCCATCGCCAAGTTGCTCCCGAAAGGAGAACGAGGGATAGCCTACGGCGCCCTGTCTTCCAGCGTTGGGGTGGGTTCTGCGGCCGGCCCGGTGCTCGGGGGTGTGATATCCGGCCTCGCGGGTTGGCAGTGGCTGTTCGTCACCACCCTGATCCTCACCCTGATCATCCTCGCAAGCGCGCTCTACGTCCTGCCCCACAGAATCTCCGAGGGGCCCGGTGAGGGCGCTTCCCTGCGCAAGCTGGATCTTCCGGGCGGTCTGCTACTCGCTGCTGCCGCCGGGCTTACGTTGTTCAGCGTCACCCAGGCTGAAACCATAAATCTCGCCTCACCCGCGGTATGGGGTAGCCTCGTCCTCGCCCTCGCCGCGGCAGGAGCCTTCGCGTGGCACATCCGTACTGCCCGGGAACCTTTCGTCGATCCCAGGCTCTTCGCCAACCCCACGTTCGTTGCCGCGATCTTCGTAGGTTTCCTGGCCCAGTTCGCCAACATAGGAAGCCTCTTCCTGACCCCCCTGCTGCTCGAAGACACCAACGGCCTCGCTCCGGCGCAGGCAGGGCTGACTCTGGCTCCTGGCGCGGTGGCGATAGCCCTCCTCTCGCCCCTGGCTGGCAGGCTCTCGGACAGGTACGGCCCCTGGACCGTGCTCCCTTTCGGCCTGATGATGATGCTCGCCGCCGCTTTTGTCCTCTCCTCATTCGTGGCAGGCGCGACTGCGTACCTGATCGCGGGTGGGCTCCTGCTCCTCGGCGTTGGGTACTCGGGGGTAAACTCCCCGGCTGCAAACGCCGCCTCGGAGGCCGTTTCCCGGCAGGCTGCCGGGACGGGGCTCGGCATCTATCAGCTCTTCTTCTTTATGGGCTCCGGATCAGGCCCGGCGGTGCTCGGGGCGGTGCTGGCCGCCAGAAGCGGCGGGGCCAGAGACGCCGTCAATCCACTCTATACCCTCCAGGCCACCCCGTTCTCCGACGCTTTTCTGGTGGCAGGGGCAGCAGTGATCCTGGCCCTGCTGATAGCCATCTGGCGCGGAAGGCAAACGGACAAACCCAGTCGAACCTGAGCCGGGCTATCGCGCCAGCGCGTGGTATTCCTCGTTCGGGATCATGCCGCACGCCAGCGACATACGGTTGGTGAAGTTGTACATGCTGGCGATCTCCACCACGTCCCAGACCTCCTCCTCTGTCAGGCCGAAGCTCTTGAGATACGCGAGGTCTTCCGCCGTGCATTCGAGGGGCCGCTCGGTCACCTTGGCGGCGAAGTCCAGGATGGCCAGACGACGGTCATCCAGGCCGGCGCGGCGATGGTCGAGGGTGATGCGATCCGCCAGGATTGGATCGCCCAGGGCTTCGCGCAGGGCGGCGCCGTGGGCGACCAGACAGTAAAGGCAGCCGTTCTTCATGGAGACGACGACCGCGATCATCTCGCGCTCCGCCCCATCGAGGTTCTCCGTCTCCTCGTGGAGTTGACGGTAGTGGGAGAACCACGCCCGCAACCTGTCGGGGCGGAAGGAGTAGGCCCGGAAAACGTTTGGGACAAACCCGATCCTCTCCCGCGCCTTCTTGAAAAGCCCCTGCAAATCTACGGGCAACTCCGACTCGTCGGGGATGGGGAACCAGCTAACGGGCACGCCGCTTCCCTTGCGCGAGATGTGCTCCACGTCGGTCATCGGGCCCTCCTCTCTTGCGGTTAGCGGCCTACAGCCCGCATCATCTGCTCCGTGTAACGTTCGCCGGACGCCGCCCCGCGCGGCAGGGCATCTTCGATGCGGGCGAGTTCCAAGTCGGTGAGCTTCACGTCGGCTGCGCCAGCGTTTTCCTCCAGGCGCTCGCGGCGTTTGGTGCCAGGGATGGGCGCGATGTAGTCACCCTGGGCAAGCAGCCACGCCAGGGCGAGCTGTCCCGGCGTTATGCCTTTCTCGTCGGCGATCTCGCGTACGCGCTCGGCCAGCTCCAGGTTCTTGTCGAAGTTCTCCTTTGAGAAGCGCGGGAAGCGGGCGGCGCGGGTGTCGTCTTCCGGCAGGTCCGCCGCGCTCTTCCACGCGCCCGTCAGGAAGCCACGCCCGAGCGGGCTGTACGGAACCAAGCCAATCCCGAGCTCCCGGATCGCCGGCAGGACCTCATCCTCCACGTCGCGCGTAAACAGCGAGTACTCCGACTGGAGCGCGCTTATGGGATGCACGGCGTTAGCCTTGCGGATCGTCTCGATCCCCGCCTCCGATAGCCCCAGGTAGCGCACCTTTCCGGCTTCGACCAGCTCCTTCATCGCCCCGACGGTCTCTTCGATGAGCGTGTCAGGGTCGACGCGGTGCTGGTAGTAGAGATCTATGTGGTCCACGCCGAGACGCTGCAAAGATGCGTCGCAGGACTTCCTGACGTAATCGGCGTCGCCGCGAACGCCCTGGAAGGAGCCGTCCTCGCCGCGCACGTTGCCGAACTTGGTGGCGAGCACGGCCTCGTCGCGCCTGTCCGCTATGGCCCGGCCGACGAGCTTCTCGTTGGTGAAGGGGCCGTACATGTCCGCCGTGTCGATGAAGTTGACGCCGAGATCCAGGGCGCGGTGGATGGTGGCGATGGACTCGTCCTCGTCACCCGTCCCGTAGAACTCGCTCATCCCCATACAACCAAGTCCTATCGCGGATACCTCGAGCCCCTGATCTCCCAGCCTGCGTCGTTGCATCAGAATCTCCTTTCGTTGATCCTGTAGAAATTCTCCTTCCTGAGTTTACCCCACGTGCCATTCCGGCGGACGCTACGCGCGCTCGAAGACGATGTCTTGCGCCCCCTCCCACAGTACGAGTTCCCCGAGCGGACGCAGGTTTTCGTGGCCTTCCGTGATGGTAATAAAGTGATTTCCGGCCAGGGTTCCGAGCTTGCTCTTGAAGTGGGTGCCGTAGTATGGGAGCAGGATCTCGGTCTCCGAATATCCTCCGGGGTAGAAGAGGATCTCACCCGCCTGCGGATAGCTCGTCGCATCCTCGAAGCCAACGCCGAGATCGTAGTCGCCGAGCGGGATCCAGCACGCCTCCCCACTCCACCGAACGTGGATGATCTTCTGCCGGTAAGGCAAAAGCTTCCCGAACGCCTCGCAGGTCTTCGGGCTCTTCTCGCGCTCCCAGCGGGCGAGAAACTCGTAAGGCCCAGCCACGATACGAAGGTCGCTCATCTTTCACTCCCCTCCTCCACGATGAGCCCGAGCAAGCGGTCCATCACGTCTATCGTCACCGCCACGTCAGCCTCTTCGACGGATTCGGCTGGGTTGTGGCTAACGCCATCTTTACAACGCACGAACAGCATGGCAACGGGACAAACGACCGCCATCTGGGCGGCGTCGTGACCCGCGCCGCTCGGGAGTTGCAGCGCCTCCAGTCCAGTCTCTTCGATGGCCCTGGAGAGCAATCCGGCAAGGTGTCCGTCTGCCGGAACGGCCACGCTCTCCTGGCGCACCTGCCAGTTCAATTCGCATCCTCGTTCAACAGCTATCTCACCGGCGCGCGTCTCGAGATGATCCCTCAACCGTCCGCGAACTTCATCGTCTCCGTGGCGGACATCGAGGGAGAGATCCACGTTTCCGGGGATCACGTTGCCCGCGCCGGGACGCACGGACATCTCCCCGACCGTAGCCACCGAACCCGATTCGGCCTTCGCGGCAGCCTCCGCTTCGAGCACCAGTTCGGCGGCGGCGCACAGGGCGTCCCGGCGTCCCTCCATCGGCACGGTTCCCGCGTGACCGGCACTTCCCGAGAAGCCCGCCTGCACGCGGGTCAGGCCCGTGATAGCCGAAACAATGCCGACAGGGAGGTTTCTTTCCTCCAACACAGGCCCCTGCTCGATGTGGACTTCGCAGTACCCTATGGCGTCCCCCGGCGCGGACTTCGTACCAGCTAATGATTCCGGATCTCCACCGAAGGCGCGTACCGCGGCGGCCAGGGCCACGCCGTCCGGGTCTTCTAGGTTTAGCAGCTTCGCGTCGAAGGCTCCGGCGTAGTGAGAGCTTCCGAGATAGGTTGTGCCGAACCGGAGCCCTTCTTCGTCGGCAAAGGCGGGGACTTCGATAGCGAAGGGCAGTCTCTGCCCCCGAGCGTGCAGACGCTCGACGCAGGCCAGGGCGGTGAGGACGCCGAGCGGGCCGTCGTATTTCCCGGCGTCGCGTACGGTGTCCAGGTGGGAGCCGAAGATGAAGGTTCCATCACCCGTTCCCTCGTAGCGGCCGATCGGGTTTCCGATGGCATCCGTCCGAACATCCATCCCGGCATTGCGCATCCAACCAGCTACTACTTCGTTGACCTCGCGCATGGCGTTCGAGCCGTAGGGACGAACCAGGAGTCCTTTCTCCTCGCTGATCCCGGCGAGAGCCTTGCACCTCTGCATGACGGTCGCCGCATCCATCAGCTCCCCCGATACGTGGTGTACGACCAGGGTGAGACGAGCAGCGGCACATGGTAGTGGGCTTCCGCATCAGAGACGCCGAAGCGCACGGGCACCTCACCAAGAAACGTTGGCGAACCGCCCGTATCTGCGAAATACGCGCCGACGTGGAAGATGACCTCGTAGACCCCGCACGACAATTCTTCGTCTCCGAGCAACGGTTCGTCCACCCGGCCGTCGCTGTTCGTGCGGACGGTCTTCAGGAGGTTGCGTTCCTCGACTTCGATCTTGAACAGTTCGATTCCCATCCCGGCGGCGGGACGGCCCCTGGCAGTGTCGAGGACATGGGTGGTAAGGCGGCCGGGCATGGGTCAGGAAGTTCGCTCGACGGTACCTTCGATCAGGCCGTACGGCTCGTCCGTGGCCTGGAAGATCTCACCTTCGTTCTGCATCCCGAAGCGCGAGAGGTCGTAGAGCAGATGGTGCTTGTTCGGGAACGAGAGGTGTATCCGCTCTATCTCTCCGAACTCTTCGAGCATCGCCCGGCCCATGCGGTACAGAGTATTCTGCACAGACGGGCTGTAGTGGTCCGTGAACGTCGAAAGCAACCGCTCCCGAACTTCGGTCCACATACGGTCATAGTCGAGATTCTGCTCTCTGTACTCCCAACGCGCACTGACGACGGTGGCCAGGATGCGGTCGTCTGTGTCGGGCAGCGTCGTGTACTCGTCCCTGTGGAAATTCTCCCAGCCGGATCGCGTGGTCTTCATCACCGTCAGGTTATCGAGCCCGGCCTCCACGCGCCGGAACCCGTCGTCGCTGCCCGAGATCGTGGCCCGCCGCTCCCCCGCCTCCCGTACGAAGGAGTGGTCGTGGGGCACACCGTTCACTTCGATGCGGCCCCACGGAAAAGCGGTGATGTGCACGCGGGCACGCTCCACGGTCGGCCCTGCTTTCAGGAAGTGGTCCACGAGCACCATCCCGAACTCCTCGATGCTTGACGTGAGGCGGTCCTTCGCCAGCGCGTAGACCGTGTTCCGCATCGTGTCCGTCGCGAGCAGGCTCGTGTTGTCGTCTTCGACATACGACGCCACAAAATCCCCCTCCAGCGTGACCGCCACATCCAGATCCACCACCTCGTGACGCCGCGTGTCCCGGAACACCTTGACCAGCCTGACCCCGCACTTGCCGTAGTTGTGCTGGCCGAGATCTATCTTCCCCTGTTCGGTCATCTGTTCGTCTCCACTTCTCCATCTTCGACCAGATCCCTGAGCCGCAGATCAGCGATCTTGGAGATCTCGGTCAGCGCCGTCCCGAACTCTTCTTCGTAAGTGTTTTCCAGCCGGTTCCTGGCGTTTCTCAGGATAGACGCCTTGTCGTGCTCCCGCACGCATACGATCATTGGGAAGCCGAACTTCTCCCTATACGCCGCGTTCATCGACGTGAAAGCCTCGTACTCCTCCGGCGAGAGCCGGTTCAGGCCAGCCGAAGCCTGCTCCTCCGCCGATTCCGCCGTCAGCCCGCCCGCAACCGCCGCTTTCCCCACGAGGTCGGGGTGGGCCCGGATGAGCGCGAGTTGCCGCTCTTGAGGCGCTTCGTGCATTGCCCTCACGAATGCCTCGTGCAATCTGGAGAGATCGGCGAAAGGACTCTCGTGCCAGGCCGCCTTCGCGACCCAGGGGGAACGTTCGAAGAGCGCGCCGAACCTGGAGACGAACTCGTCCCTGTCGAGCCTGTTTACCTCGTCGATGGTGATGTTTTCAGGCAAGATCTCCTCCAGAAAGGTCGCGGCTCACCTGGTGTCCGCTCTCTCCTCCGTGCCGCCCAATACGTTGAAGACGACGTTGAGGATGATGGCGGATATGCTGCCCGCGGTGATGCCGCTGTTGAGCACGATCTGGAACCCCGCCGGGAAGCCGGAGTAGAAGTCGGGGGAAGCCACGGGGATCAGGCCGAGGGCCAGGCTCACGGCGACGATGATAACGTTCACGTTCCTCTCAAAATCCACCCGCACGAGGGTCCGGACCCCGGTCGCCGCGACGGTGCCGAAGAGCGCAAAGCCCGCGCCGCCGAGCACCGGGAGCGGTATCGCGGCGACCACGGCGGCCAGCTTGGGGAAGAGCCCGAGCAGGATCAGGAATCCTCCCGCAGCGGCGACGACCCAGCGGCTCCTGACCCCGGTGAGGCGCACCAACCCGACGTTCTGCGCGTACGCCGTGTATGGAAAGGCGTTCAAGATGCCGCCTAGCGCGGTGGAGAGCCCGTCGGCCCGCAAGCCCGCGGCCAGGTTCTCCTCTCTAACCGGGCGCTCCACGATCTCGCTTACCGCGACGGCGTTGCCGGTCGTCTCGACCATCGTCACCAGCATGACCAGGATCATGGAGAGGATCGCCGCGACCCCGAAGGTCGGCAGCCCGAAGTGGAACGGCGTGGTGATGCCGAACGCGGCGGCCTCACCGACCCCGCCGAAGTCCGTCACCCCGGCGATGGTGGCGACGATGGTGCCGAGGATCAGGCCGAGGAGCACCGCGATCCTGCTGATAAACCCGTCGAAAAACCGGTAGATGACGAGGATGATGAGCAAGACTACAAAGGCGAGTGTGATATTGGAGGGGCTGCCGAAGTCGTCCGCGCTCGGGTCGCCGCCGCCGGCCCAGTTGACCGCCACCGGCAGGAGCGAGACCCCGATGATGGTGATGATCGAGCCCGTCACCACGGGCGGGAAGAAGCGCAGAAGGCGGGAGAAGTACGGGCTGACAAGGAAGGTTATGATCCCGGCGACGATCACGGAGCCGTAGATGGCGGTGAGTCCTCCCGCCTTTCCTATTAGGATCATCGGCGTCACCGCAGCGAAGGTCACACCCTGGATGATCGGGAGCCTGAAACCCACCTTCCAGAACCCGATGGTCTGGATCAGGGTGGCCACCCCGCACGTGAACAGGTCTGCGTTTATGAGGTAGACGAGATCTTTCTCAGCGAGTCCGATGGCGCTCGCGAGGATGAGCGGCACCGCGACCGCCCCAGCATACATGGCCAGCACGTGCTGGAACCCGAAGACCGCCAGCCTCCCCGCCGGCAAGACCTCGTCAACGGGATGTACGCGACCTTCAGCCCTCGCCTCGGACATCTCCCCTACCTCCCGAACCTCTCGGCCTCTCCCTCCGCCTCCACCTTCATCTCGACTGCACGCGCACCCGCGTCGAGCGCCGCCTCGACGACCCGGCGCACGGCATCGAGGACCTCGTTACGTCCCCCGGCCAGCACTGTCGTCTCGGGTCCCGCCTCGTGCGCCAGCCCCGAATCGCTGGCCACCGTTCTGGCTGCCTCGACCTGCTCCCGCGGCGTGCTCTCGGCCTCCGGCGTGGCGACAACCTTCAGTTCAGCGGTCAGCTCCGCCCGGTCGTACCCCGGCATCAGGTCTCTCTCCTGTCTTCCAACCTCCCGATGCCGGAATACCCGCTGCTCCCCGGTTGCGGGGGTTTATCCGGCGGTTTCTTCGAGATACCGGCGATCTGCTCCGGGCGAACGGGGATGCGTGCCAGTTCCCGTCCTGTGGCGTCGCGGAGGGCGGCGACTATAGCGGGAGTGGAGGCGATGGTCGGAGGTTCGCCGACGCCCTTGAGGCCGTAGGGGGCTTCCGGGTCAGCGAGTTCCAGTATCTCCATCTTTACGGGAGGCATGTCGAGGATGGTTGGGATCAGGTAGTCCGTAAACGAGGCGTTCTGTATCCTGCCATCCCGAACCTGGATCTCCTCCATCAGCGCCAGCCCGAGTCCCTGGGCTATGCCACCCTCGATCTGACCTTCCAGCGCCTTCGGGTTGATGACCTTTCCCACATCCTGCGCCGTCGCGATCTCCACCACCCGCACCAGCCCGAGCTCCGTATCCACCTCGACCACAGCCCGATGCGCCGCGAAGGCGAACTGCAGATGCGCGTCTCCCTGACCGTTCTCGTCCAGCGGGTGCGTCGCCCTGTGATGGAACTCAACTGTCTCCGAGATCTCACCTTCGATCAACTCCGCCAGCGATACGATCATCCGTCCATCCGAGACGACGTTTCCGTCTTCGACCGCAAGATAGCCGGTATCTCCGAACTCCTCGCGCACCTGTTCGAATATCTTCTCGCGCACCCTCTCGCAAGCCTCCTTGACGGCCGCGCCGGTCACGTATGTCTGGCGCGACGCTGAGGTAGATCCGGCGGAGCCGACCCGCGTGTTGGCGGTTTCGACCACGACGTTCTCGACGCCAAGTTCGGTGCTGGCGACCTGGGCCTGCACCATCACTAGCCCCTGCCCCACCTCGGCCGCAGCCGTGTGTACCCGCGCGATCGGCCCGCCGTCCTCGATGGAGAGTGAGACGCGGGCCGTGGAGTAGTCGTCGAAGCCGGCCGAAAACCCGATGTTCTTGAAGCCTACCGCGTACCCGACGCCGCGCTTCACGCCCTCGCCGTGCGTCGTGTTTGAGACGCCGCCGGGAAGCTCCCGCAGGTCGCGGCCCATCACATCCTGCTCGTCCAGCATCGGAATCGCCGTGACGCGATCCAGGATCTCACGCACCGGCGCAGGGTAAGGAACCTGCTGCCCGAACGGGAACTTCATCCCAGGCTCGATGGCGTTCTTCAGGCGTAATTCAATCGGATCCATCCCGAGCTTCCCGGCGAGTTTGTCCATCTGCGCCTCATGGGCGAAGCAAACCTGCACAGCCCCGAAGCCCCGCATCGCGCCGCACGGCGGGTTGTTAGTATAGAGAACGATGCTCTCTATCTTCGCGTTCGGAACGTCGTATGGTCCGCACGCGAAAGTCGCCGCGTTCAGGCACACGGCGTTGGAGCTGGAGGCGTATGCGCCGCCGTCGAAGACCAGGTTCGCCCTGACGTAGACAAGCCGCCCTTCACGCGTAGCGCCGTGCTCGTAGCACATCTTCGCGGGGTGGCGGTGGACGTGGCCGTAGAAAGATTCCTCGCGGCCGTAGACCATCTTCAGAGGCCGGCTAGTGTACAGGGCGAGCATGCAGGCGTGGATCTGCATGGACAGGTCCTCGCGTCCTCCGAAAGCTCCGCCCACGCCCGAGAGCGTGAGCCGGACCATCTCGGGCGGGAGGCCGAGGCTCTCCGCCACCTGGCTCTGGTCCACGTGCAGCCACTGCGTCGAGATGTAAAGGTCAACGCCACCCTCGCCGTCAGGGACCGCCAGTCCGGACTCGGGACCCAGGAACGCCTGGTCCTGCATCCCGACCTCGTATTCACCCGCCACGACCACGTCGGCCGTCGCGTCGGGGTCTCCGTGCCTCACGTCCACTCTACGCAGGATGTTGCCGGAGAGATGCAACTTCGGCGCGTCCTCGGATATCGCGGTTTTGGCGTCCGCGACGGGGTCGAGGACTTCGTAGTCCACTGCTATTTTTTCTAGCGCCCGCCGCGCGGTCTCCGGGTGATCGGCGGCCACGAGGGCCACAGCCTCCCCCTGATAGCGGACCTTCTCCCAGGCGAGCACAGGCTGGTCGGGGATCTCCATACCGTACACCTTGCGCCCTGGTACGTCCTCGTGCGTGAGCACGGCGAAGACGCCCGCCACAGCCTCGGCTTCAGACGTATCTATCGAGCGGATGAGCGCGTGAGGGTGAGGGCTACGGAGCGTCGCGCCCCAGAGCATGCCTTCAACGTGGAGGTCGGACGAGTACTCGAACTCTCCCGTCACCTTCGGAACGCCGTCGGGACGTCCGACGCTCTCCCCGATGCCGCCAGGCGTCGAGGCTGGCGCGGACGGACGGGTCGGAGCCTGGGTCATGAGTTGGTCTCCGCCGCCAGGCGAACGGCGGCCAGGATCTTCTCGTACCCCGTGCAGCGGCACAGGTTCCCGGCCAGCGCCTCCCGGACCTCCGCATCGGTCGGCTCCGGGTTGCGCGAAAGCAGGTCGTGAGCCGCCATGACCAGGCCCGGCGTGCAGAACCCACACTGAACCGCCCCCGCCTCTAGGAAAGCTTCCTGCACGGGATGCAACCACCCTCCTTCGTACAACCCCTCAACGGTCACGACCTCCGTCTCCTCTGCCTGTCCCGCGAGCACCAGGCACGCGCAGACCAGTTCGCCATCCAGATAGACGGAGCACGAGCCGCATTCTCCTTGCTCGCAGGCGTTCTTGGAGCCGAAGAGGCCCAGCCGTTCGCGTAGTACGTACAGCAGGCTCTCTTCCTCCCGGACTTCGGTCTCCCGCGGCTCTCCGTTGACCCTCAGGTGGAGTTTCATCCTGCGGCTCCCCGGTACTCATCCCAGGCCCAGTTCATGGCACGCCGGGCGAGTATACCGACAGCGTGGCGGCGGTAGTCAGCGGAGCCGCGCACGTCGTCTATCGGCCTCGCGGCCATTGAGGCAAGGGCGCCGAAATGGTCAAGGGCCGAAGCCGGCATCTCCGCGCGAGTGTCCCAAAGATCGTGTTCCTCGATAACGCCCTCTATGTATTCTTCGGCTTTGCGGGGTTGGATCGGGGTTGGCCCGGCAGAGCCTATGCACGCCCCTACAGACTGGCTCTCCGGATGCAGCGCCAGCCCAAAGGAGCAGACCGCGATCACCATGGCGTTGCGGGTGCCGATCTTGGCGTACTGCTGTGGTCCATCCGCCTCGGGCAAGAAGAATGCCGTTATCAGCTCGTCCGGCCTGAGGACGTTACGTTTAGGCCCGGAGATGAAGTCCCCGACGGGAATCCGGCGTGTACCTTGCGTAGAGGCAACTTCTACCTCTGCGCCCGATGCGTACAGCGGCGGCAAGGCATCGCCGGCCGGGGAGGAGCTGCCCAGGTTGCCGCCGATGGTGCCGCGGTTCCGGATCTGGGGCGATCCCACGGTCCGCGAGGCCATCGCGAGGCCCGGGAGCAGCCCACCAAGCTCCGTTATGGCCCTCGTGTACGTCACCCCGGCCCCGACGCGCAGATGTCCGTCCTCGCGCTCCCACTCCCGAATCTTGGATATGCGGGTGAGGTCGATGATGGTCTCGGGCCGCTCCCTGCCGAAGTTCAGGTCGACCATAACGTCGGTGCCGCCGAAGATGGGCGTCGCGGCGGGATGGGCTTCCTTTATCTCCAATGCTTCCCGCAGAGAGGTGGGTTGGTAGAACAGCTCGCCTCCTCGACGCCGCATCGAACCAGACGTCTGGCTCTGTACCTTGATCAGATGGTACAGTCCCATCCTCGGACTGGTCAACATGCCTCTACGAACGCACCCATCGCCGAAGTCCGAACGTCTGTACTACGTACGGCTATGGCCGATATAGCCTCGTAGAGCCGTCTGCCTGCTTGCGTGTCTCTGTGGTGTTGGTCACAAAAAGCGCAGGAAATCACCGGTATTCGCGTAGATTAAGGTCAGCCTGCTTGCTAAGATTGTAACTGTAAACACCTCTGGAGGGGTCAGTGCAGATATCCAACGCTGGCGGGATGCGCACGCAGCGTGATCCCCGTCTGATCATGACCATAGCCCTGGCGTGCTGGGCTGTCGGGGCGCTCGCCTTCGCGTTTCTGCCGTCGGAGTTGTCCGGTCGCAATCTCGTAGCGGACGTGATGTACACGGCGTCAGCCTTGTTTGCGCTTCTGTCCATAGGATTCGTGATCCCAGGCACCGGGGGTAAGGAGCGGCTCTTCTGGGGCTTGCTCGGCTGTGGTCTGTTCGTCGTATTTCTGGGCGACATGGGTTGGGGAGGCATGCAGCAAGCGGGCTTCGCGGAGCAGACCTTCTCCCTTTCGCACGCGGCGTATCTGGTTTCGTACGGGTTGATCTCAGGCGCGATGCTCTGCCTAGTAGCGGCCACGTCGCGCAGGATCACCCCAATAATCGCCTTCGACGCCCTGGGCGTTATGCTGTCGGTCGGGCTCCTGATCCGGTACTTCCTGATCAACCCTGTAGTCGAGGGATCAGGGTCTTGGGGCGCGATGGCGACTTTCTCCTGGCCGCTGTTCGATGCGGCGCTCGTTTTCATGGGGCTCGTCGCGTTTTCGACGGCCGGCAGATCCCCCTTCGTTGGCCTGCTGGTGCTCGGCTTCCTCGCCTTTGCCGTGGCGGACGGATGGTATCTGGGCGCCAGATCCGGCGATCTATACAGGCTTGTCGGGTGGCCGGATCTGCTCTGGGCGCTCGGGCTGGTGCTTCTGGGATCTGCCGCGCTACGGCCTGACCCGTCCAGCTTCACGGCCAAGGAGCGCATAGCCCCGTGGCGGGTGTTCGCCTTCTGGCTGGGCCCACTCTCCCCTCCACTCCACCTCTGCATACTGCTCCTGTGGGGCGCTTTCCATCCTCCGCTGCCGTCCTACGTGCTGGTCGGCGCGGCGGCGCTCTTTGTCTACCTCGCCCTGCGCGTTGCCCTCGTCTCGGCCGTCACCCGGCTTTTGAACCGGGACGGGGAGGAGGAGGCGCGACGTGCGGAGCAGAACCGCATCCTCTACGAACTGCACGACACGATCAAGGGCGGCGTGCATGGTATCTCCCTGACGCTCGACGCCGCCCTGGAGGCCGAGCGGCGCGGTGATCGGGAGGCAGCCCGCGAAGGATTCGGACGGGCGATGGAGGCTTCCCGGGAGACGGAGTTCCTGATCTTCAAGCCCTACGACGAATTGCAGGCCATAGCGGAAGAGAACCAGCCCAGGCCCGGAGAATTTCTGCGCCACCGTCTAGCCAGGTTCGAGGAGTACTTTGGCATCCAGACGCACGATGATCTGCAGGATTCGCTGGAAAACCTGAACCCGGCGGAGATCGCCGCCGTAAACCGGGTCGCCGTCGAGGCGTTCTGGAACGTGGCCAAGCACTCCAAAGCCCACAACATGTACCTCGAGTCCAGGCGGGTCGGCCCGACGCTCATCTTCCGCATCAGGGACGACGGGCGCGGCTTCGACGCCGACGATCCGCCGCCCGGCATGGGCCTGTCCTACCTGCGCCAGCGTGCCGCTGAGGTTGGGGCGCAGCTGGATGTGATCTCCAGCCCGGGCCGCGGGACGACCGTCCAGATCAGGTTCGAGAAGGGCTAGAAGCTATACCCAGGAGCCGGTTCCCATGGTGTCCTCCACGATCTCGCGTGCCTCGGGAAGGGCGATGTTGGGAACCAGGATCTCGCGCGGCCCCGCCGCCAGAAAGTCCGGTACGTCGAAGCCCATAGGACGCCGGATGAGCACGGGAATGTCCGCGCCTTTGAGCAGGCCCTCCATCATGAGGGCCAGGGTCTCGTTGGGGGCGCTGCCGACTTTGACCCATTCGTCCATTCGCACGCCTGCCGGCTACCTGACCTCTTCGGGGTCGCGCTCGAAGTAGTGGTTGGTCATGGGCATGCGGCGGTCGCGCCCGAAGGCCCGGCTGGTGACCTTGATGCCGATGGGCGCCTGGCGGCGCTTGTACTCGGCCCGGTCCACCATCTTTATCACACGGCGCACGTCCTCCTCCTCGTAGCCGGAGGCCACGATCTCCCCCACCCCCTTGTCCTCCTCGATGTACGCTTCGAGGATGGGGTCGAGCACATCATAGGGAGGCAACGAATCCGAGTCGCGCTGGCCGGGCTTCAGTTCGGCCGAAGGTTCTTTGGTCAGGATGGACTCCGGGATGATCTCACGTCCTTCAGACTCGTTGACGTAGCGGCAGACGCGGTAGACAAGGGTCTTGGGAACGTCCTTTATCACGGCGAACCCGCCCGCCATGTCACCGTAGAGTGTGGAGTAGCCGACGCTCATCTCGCTCTTGTTGCCGGTAGAGAGGACGATCCAACCGAACTTGTTGGAGAACGCCATGACGATGTTCCCCCGTATCCTGGCCTGGATGTTCTCCTCCGCCTCGTTCTCCGGCAGCCCCTCGAACTCGCCCTCCAGCATCTCCCTGTAGGCGTCGAAGGCCGGGCTGATGGGGACGACCCGGGTTTCTATGCCGAGGTTTTCGGCCAGCCCGGCGGCGTCAGTGTTGGAGAGCTCCGAGGTGTACCGGCTCGGCATGAGGACGCCGGTGACGTTCTCCGGCCCGAGGGCTTTGGCCGCTACGACGGCGCCGAGCGAGGAGTCTATGCCGCCGGAGAGACCGAGCACAGCCCGCGAGAAACCGTTCTTGCGGAAATAATCCCCAAGTCCCAGCACCAGCGCCTCGAAGACCTCGCCCTCTTCAGAGTACAGGTCCTCGATGCGCGGTCCCCCAGATTTATCGCCCAGCTCTTCACGGTATGCGGGGATCTCGACGACCTCTGATGGCCGCTCTGGGTTCTCCTTGCGGGGACGGGATTCGTGGAGGCGCTGTATCAGGACTTCTTCGGGATAGAGCTCCACCAGGAGCAGATCCTCCTCGAACTGCCGGGCGCGGGCGACGAGGTTGCCTTCCGGATCGAAGACCACGGAGTGCCCGTCGAAGACCAACTCGTCCTGGCCGCCAACGAGGTTGCAGAACACCACGTAGCAGCCGTAGTCTGAGGCGCGCACGGAGAGCATCCGCTCCCGGAACGCGCCCTTCTGGCGGTGGTACGGCGAAGCCGAGATGTTCAGGAGCACACCGGCCCCGCCGAGCGCCTGCTCCCGCGCCGGACCGCCCGGGTACCAGATATCCTCGCAGATGTTGACGCCCACCGTCGCTCCGTCAAGCCGCAGAACCGGGGCGCCGGCACCCTCCCGGAAGTAGCGGTTCTCGTCGAAGACGCCGTAGTTCGGCAGGTAGCGTTTGTGATAGCGGTGCAGGATCTCGCCGCCGGAGATCAGGGCGCACGCGTTGTACAGATCCACGTCGAGATCCACGAAGCCCGCCGCGGCCACAACACCCTCGGGTACCTCACTGGCGAGCACTTCGAGGCCCTTCAAGTTGTCCGCGATGAAGCTCGGGCGCATCAAAAGGTCTTCAGGCGGATATCCTGGCACCGTAAGCTCGGGGAGAGTGACGATGCCGGCGCCGGCTTCAACGGCCTTCTCCAGGGCCTCCGTTGCCCGCTCGACGTTGCCCCACACATCGCCGACGGTCGTGTTGATCTGGGCCAGCGCAACCCTCATGCGGTCAATATACCGCGTCGTGGAGTGTCGTGCGGGGCGCGCCGGTACTGGTGTAAAGTGTGCGCCAGTTCAGGGAGGAGTCGGGCGTGGCGATAGATCGTTCGCAGGATGTTGGGGATCACGTCGAGGAGGCTGCACGAAAGGCGCACCCGTGGATAGACCGCATAGCCCGCGCCGGCTACGTCGCCAAAGGCGTAGTCTACGTGACCGTGGGGATACTCGCCGGTCAGGTGGCCCTCGGCGTCGGCGGCAAGACTACGGGACCGGGCGGCGCCGTCGGGAGCATCGGCTCTCAACCCTTCGGGCAGGTGATGATTGTCCTGCTGGCGATCGGGCTTCTGGGCTACGCACTGTGGAAGCTGGTGCAGGGGATCATGGACCCGGACGACAAGGGTTCGGACCTGTCCGGGATGGTGCGCCGCGTTGGATACGTGGGGAGCGCCGCGATCCACGGCGGCCTCGCCTTCAGCGCCCTGGATGAACTTTTCGGCGTCGAGGGACAAAGCACCTCCCTAGACGCGTGGACAGCCGAGGTAATGTCCCACCCTTTCGGAAGATGGCTGGTGGCGCTGGTGGCGATGGGTGTGATCGGGGTCGGTTTCTTCCAGCTATACGCGGGCGTCACCGCCAAATACCGAGAAGACCTCAAGACCTACCAGATGGGTGACGCCGGAAGGCTGGCCCTCGCCACGGGCCGTATAGGAACAACTGCCCGCGCCATCGTCATCCTCGTTTCTGGGGCCTTTCTTCTCCTTGCCGCTTACCAGGCCGATCCGAGCGAGACCCGCGGCCTCGGCGACACGCTGGAAACCCTGATCCATCAACCGCTCGGCCCCTACTGCGTCGGCGCCATCTCGGCAGGGCTTGTACTCTACGGGGTCTTCATGTTCGTCGTGGCCCGCTACCGCCACATCGAGACGACCTGACCGGCCTCCTCTATCGATCTGCACTTTCCTTTATTTCGCTGCGGAACATGGGCCAGGAGTCGCGCAGGTAGAGGGCGAAGGGAACCCACCAGATCAAGTCGTTGGTCAGGACGAGGATTACAGTGGCGAAAGGCCAGGTTCCGTCCAGGACGATGTAGGCCCACCCGGCAGGACCAAGCAGCTTCCCCAGAAGCCCCACCGCCACCAGCAGCCATCCCTTCTCCGGTGCCCGCACCACCTCAAGGTAGACGAGGCCGTACAACCCCACGACCATGCCCAGGCAGGCGAATATTTGCGAATGGTTCAGCGGCGGCATGCTGGCGAACCGGAAGAGCCACTGCGGATCGAGGGCAACGTACAGCCCCCAGCCAGCGTTGTAGATACCGGCCACGACGAACGCCGTCCGGTGGAGTTTCCTGCGTGGGATCACCGGGCTTCGTCCCGCGCCGGGGCTCCTTTCGACCACGGCCAGTTGCCATACGGCAGCCCGAGGGCGGCGTACAGGTCGCGCAAGCCGGAGAGGAACACCCCGGCGGCCATCAGGGTCAGGCCCCATCGAAGGAACTCGGGCGCATCAGGTGCGGCCGTGACGGGTGCCGCCGGAAGGGACCACCACGAGAAAAGGACCGGGATCAGGAACGCCAGCATCCCGCCGTAGAGGAGGCCCATTATGGCGTAGGTGATCCTCTCTCCCGCGTACACGTCGCCCATGTCCTTGCGGACGGAGATCTCGGCCACGAAATCCCAGAGGGTGATGATGATCTCGGCCACCAGCACCAAGGCCAACACGAGCACCCACGCACCTTGCCAGGCGAGCCACGGCAGGGTGCCGAAGATCACCGCGTACAGGAAATCGCGGGCGGCGTGAAGCTTGAGCTCCGAAGCCGACTGCCGTCCCCGCGCAGGAAGCCTCGCGCGCCACTCGTGGTAGTAGATGGTGTCGAACGTCCCGATGACCCCCTGTATCGCCAGTAGCCAGAGTGCGATCGTCATCGCCGTACCTCCTGTCTCCGTATGTGTCCTTCGTGACGAGATGCCCGGCCAGTGGAACGATGACTGTCACCCGCACGTGCGTGAGATTCGGGCCCGCAGCCTCCTCCCACGCCTCGACACGCGGCGCCATCCATCGCGGCAACATAATCTTCAGCCTTTCCAGGCGCAGGGCCGCGCCAACCTGGTGGAAAAGTAGCGCCTCATCCCTGACTTCCAGCCGGAAGCGCAGTTCCAGTGGACCGAACCGTTCGATGAGACCGCTGTCGTGAGCCTCACGCTGGGTGGTGATCAGGAGCCGCCCGTCGAAGCTGCGCTCCCAACGCTCGCCGCGCCCAAGCGCCGTGACGATCAGGCATACCTTCGCAACCTCCGTGGCCGGAGGCATTCGAAGCATCCAAGCCAGCAGGTGTCCTGGAAGGCTACTCCCATGTTGTACGCAAAACGTGCCGGCTCCACGAAGGTAATCCTGGTCGCGATCCAGGTGCGCCAGACGCACGGCTGGGTCCAGATCATGCCACGAATTTCCTAGAGCAGATTGCGAATAGAGCGGTCCTGTGCAACGATGTTGCGCATGGAGATCTACTCGAAGGACCTAAGGATCAGGGCGGTTGAGGCGGTCGAGCGAGGCATCCCGAGGAAGGAGGTTGTTGAGATCTTCGCCATCTCCCTGAGGACCCTCAAACACTGGATCAAGATTAGAAGGGAGGGCAAGGACCTTTCGCCCGGCATCTCCACGGGGAGGAGACGGCGCATCCTCTCGACCCCCGAAGAGGAGAGGGCCTTGTGGGAGCAGCTTGTAGCTAGCACGACGATGCCACCCTACAGCGCCACTGCGAGCTGTGGGAGGAAAAGAGGGGCGTGCGCGTCTCCATCTCGGCCATGAGCCGGGCCATACCACAGAAGCTAGGGTGGAGCTACAAAAAAAGACGCTGGGTGCCACCGAGGGCGACGAAGAGAAGAGGAGCGCTTTCCGCGAGCGCCTAAAAGGCGTGGACACCGAGCGGTTGGTGTTCGTGGACGAGTCCTCCACCAACGTAGCCCTAACCCCGCGCTACGCAAGGGCTCCCAAGGGAGAGAGGGCACACGGGAAGGCGCCCAGGAACCGGGGCAAGAACGTCACCTTGATCTCTTCGATCAGCGTGGATGGGATGGGGGGCGTCGATGAGCATCGAGGGCTCATCTGACACCGACTCCTTCTCACTCTACGTGAGGGAGATCCTGCTCCCGCGCCTGAAGAGCGGACAGATCGTCCTTATGGACAACCTATCTGTGCACACGAGCGGGTGGGTTAGGGAGCTCATCGAAGAGAAGGGTTGCCAACTGTGGCTGCTTCCTTCCTACTCGCCCGACATGAACCCCATAGAAGAAGCCTTCTCCAAGGTGAAGGTGCTGCTTAGGAAGGCGAAGGCAAGGACGCTTGAGGCGCTGTTTGAGGCCACGGCACAGGCGCTCCTAGCGGTCAGCGCCGCCGACGCTCGAGGCTACTTTGACCATTGCGGCTACAGGGCACTACAGGACCACTCTTTATGACAACCGCTCTAGAACCCGGGGATATAGAGCTGATATCAATATGTTTCATTATACATTATGCTGTTACAAGACACAGGCTCAACCTGTACATCGTTTCACGTTATGTAAGCTATGCTGCCGTCATGCGCTGCGGGAGGTGGCGACACGGAGAGGGGCCTGTATTGGCCCGATTCGTGAGAAGGGATTTGAGCCTGGAGGAAAATTGTGATCCCGAACGAGCTGAAACACGGTGATGAGGTGGGTATCACCTGTCACGAGCTCTGCGTACATCTACTTTCGGTGGCCGGGACCGGCTGATGAAACCGGTCGTGGTCGAAAAGCGCTGAGCGTCAGAAGATACTGTCTGGACGCCGTCCTTCGAGCGCCTGCTGCGCCGCCCCGACCACCCGAGCCAAATAATCGTCCTCGTTCGGCACGAAGTCCGCCAGGCCCGCCTCTACAATAGATGGCTGCCCATGTCTCCATTCTTCGGCGGCCACGGTCTCCCCAGCGCCGAGCCTCTCCGCCTCGTCGAGTGAAATACGAAGCACTGCTTCGACCTCGCTCTCCTGAAGGCACAGTTTCCGTGGCGGTGTGGAATTGGGGAGCAGGAAGACCTCGTGGAACTCGCGGTCACAGCCTTCGGAGATATTCTGTTCGATGCGCCGGGTTCCGAGCGGTATGAGGCTCTTCGGATCGGCAGAGATACCGAGTTCCTCTTCCAGTTCGCGCAGGCCGTCCATGATCTCTTCTCCGCTCTGCAGGTGTCCGGCGGCGGTGACGTCGAGGTAGCCGGGCCAGGTGTCTTTCTGTGGAGCACGCCGCTGCACGAGGAAGTACGGGCCTCCGGTGTCGTAACCCGCGACCCAGCAGTGGAAGCATCGGTGCCAGAGGCCCAGCCGGTGCGCCTCACTTTTCCAGACGACTTCTCCGGTCGGTACACCGGTTGCATCCAGAACGTCTATCTTCTCGTCCACGCCCGTAAGGTAGCATGCCAGCCCCTCGGCGCCTCGCTTTCCTTCGCCCACGGGGTTGGCTCCGATCCTTACGACACGAACTCTGGCAGATCGCCGGAGAAGCGGGGATGGTGGCCTCCACCATCGCGGTGCTGGTGATGGTAGCGGCGAGCCCCGGTAAAAGCAGTCAGGGAGAGGCGTCTCCACCTGAGAGGATGTCTTTCACAGGATGGCAGTATTCGCCGCCACCCACAAGATCGTTACCTTTCCCACCTATCGCCTTGTCTGAACCTTTGCCGCCGAAAACCACATCGTTACCGGACCGCCCACCAGGTTCTTGTTACCGCCGAAGGGTTCTTGCAGGTTGCCGCCGTTGATAATGTCCTTGCCGGGTCCGCCCAGCAGGGTGTCGTCACCGCCCAGGGCCAGCAGAACGTCGTTGCCCCCGTTGCCCACCAGTTGGTCGTCCCCGTTGGTCCCCCTCAAGGTGTCGGGGCCGTTGGTGCCTATCCTGGTGATCGCCCAAGCCACCCCGCTGGTCACGATCAGCGTCGCCGCCATCACAGACAACACAAGGATGAGTCGTCGCACCCTTCGCTCCTTTCCTCGAGGCGGGCTCGATACCACGCTCTTTTTGTGACTAATGCATCATATTCCTGGAGTGGAAAACGTGGCATCCCCCAATGGTCTATCTTTGCTGTTGCTAGAGCGTTGCTAACAGGCTGCCAGGTGCATAAGTGGCTTCCTGCCTCCGATTAGACGCCCTTGAGGTCGCTGAATGAACATGGCTGCACCATGTCTTATCCATGCACTTTCGCAATCCGGTGGCACTTCGGACGGGAATAGGATTAACCTGATACCTGAAACCGCCGACCGGAGGGAGGCAAGAATGACCACCGTGGTGATCGGAAGTTATTTCGAGGAAGCGTACGTGCGCCGCATCCGCGAGGTGGACGACCGGCTGAACGTTCTTTACAGGGAGGACCTCGTTCCGCCGCCAAGGTGGCCGGGCGACCACCAGGGTCCCGCGGACTGGGAACGCTCGCCGGGGGAGGATGAGGAGTTCCTCGCCATGCTCGCCGGGGCCGAGGTGCTCTACGATTTTCCCAGAGGACACGTCAAGGATCTCAAGTACGTTGCCCCGAAGCTCCGCTGGCTCCAGGCGAGCATGGCCGGGGCGGGTGAAGTAGCACAGAAGGCGAATCTGCTGGAGACGGATATCACCATCACGACCGCCAGCGGCATCTACTCTAATCCCCTCGCCGAGTTCGCCCTGATGACGATGCTCCAGCACGCCAAGAAACTGGATCGGCTGCGGGAAGAGAAGGCGCGAAAGATCTGGCGCCAGGACTTCGTTGACTCTATCGAGGGCAAGACGCTCTGTATTGTCGGCATGGGCAACATCGGCCGCGCCATAGCGAAACGGGCGAAGCCTTTCGGGATGCGCATCGTCGGGGTAAAGCGAACGGTGCGGGACGACGATCCCGCCCGCGAGTTCGCCGACGAGCTACGCGCTACCGAGGATCTTCGGGAAGCGGTAGCGGATGCGGACTACGTGGCCGCCGCGCTACCCGGGACGCCAGAGACCCGCCATCTGGTGGACGCGGCGGTCTTCGACGCCATGAAGCCGGGGACGTACTTCGTGAACGTCGGGCGCGGGGCAGCGGTGGAGGAGGAAGCCATGATCGAAGCTCTGGAGGGAGACCACCTGTCGGGTGCGGGCCTGGACGTGTTCGAGGTCGAGCCGCTGCCTGGGGAGTCTCCGTTGTGGGAGATGGAGAACGTCATCATCAGCCCACACGCGACAGACATGGTTCCGTCGCTCATTAACTCGCTCCAAACAGAGCTGTTCTGCGAGAACCTTCGCCGGTACCTGGCTGGCGAGGAGCTGGTGAACGTGCTGGACAAACGACTACTGTACTAACTTGCTGCTTTCACCCTGGCTCGTCTACCGCACGCCATTCGTAGCGGTACTCGTCGCTCACTGAGCCTTTGAAGTGATCCGCGCCCGGCGTGAAGCTTACCCTCTGGAAGCCAAGTGACTCCGTCAGGGAGACCGACGCGATGTTGCACGTGTCCATCTCGGCCGTCACGGACCGTACCCCGTAGTCCTCCACCAGGTGCGTCAGCACGCGCTCGCAACGTTCCCTCGCATATCCCTGGCGCCAGAACGGGACGAACACCGTGTACGCTAGGTAGGCGGTGCGGTCAGGGTAGACCGTGACCTCGAGTGTTACCACATAGACGGCACCGGAAGTAGTTGGGGTTTTCTGTCGCAAGCGCATCGCGAAGTTCAGCCAGATCTCCGAGCCGCCAGGGGAGCGCCGCGACTCGAGCTTGCGGTAGCGGTCTTCGAGCGCCTCCACGGACGCTGGCGGATCTACCGGGATGAACTGGTAGAGACTTTCCTCTGTGAGGTTTTCGTACATGAGACGCACATGGCCGGGAAGGAGGGGTTCGAGCAGAAGCCTTCCTGTTTCAAGAATTTTTCCTGCGCTGAATCAGCCAGTCGCTCCGTTCTCCCGAAGCGCGTGCCCATCTTAACAGGGACACACCTTCGGCTTTCTGTTCGTTGCCGAACGTTGTCGATGGTATATTGCGTCCATCGCATGGACTTAAGCGAGACATCGAGTACCAGCGCGTCTCCCGGTGGGGGACGCGCCCATGATCCCTTCACCAAGGAGTCATCCTGGATATAGCAACCGTGGGCCTGCCTGCCCTGAAGATCTTCGCCGCGCTGTTGCTGGTTGGATTGAATGGCTTGTTCGTCGCGGCAGAGTTCGCGTTCGTGAGGATACGGTCAACACAGATAGATCAGCTCGTCCAGCTGGGCCGTTCGTCGGCCACGCTGGTCCAGGCTGCGCGGCAGAGGCTTGACCAGTATCTGGCCGTGTGTCAGCTCGGGATCACGATCTGCTCCCTTGGCATCGGCGCCCTGGCCGAGCCGGCCATAGCCACCCTGGTAGATCCCGTGCTCGAATTCCTCCATCTTCCGCATGGCCTCGTTCATCCTGTGGCGATAGCCATAGCCCTGTTCATCGCGTCGTTCATGCACGTGGTATTCGGGGAGTTGGCTCCCAAGACGTTCGCCATCCAGAAGGCGGAGGGAACTTCCCTCTTCGTCGCGCCGTTCATGCGCTTCTTCTACATCGTGCTCTATCCACTGACCATACTCTTCAACGGTACGGCGAACGCCATAACCAACGCGCTTGGCGTGCCGCCAGCCTCGGAGAGCGATGAGACCCACTCGGAGGATGAGATCCGCCAGCTAATCGCCCAATCAACCAGGCACGGCGTGCTGGAGGAGGACGAGGAGCACCGCCTCACAGGCGTCTTCGATCTGGAGGACACGATAGCCCGTGAGATCATGGTCCCCAGGCCGGACGTGGTCGCGCTGTCCGCGGAGACGAAGCTGGAGGATCTGGTATCCGTCGCGGCTGCCGGACGCTACACTCGATACCCGATCCATGAGGGAGACGCAGCGGATCGCATAGCCGGAGCAGTCCACGTCAAGGACGTGCTGCGCGCCGTGGACACGCAGAAGGGTATCGACGCGAACATCACGGCGCGGGATATCATGCGCGAGGTGCTCATCGTGCCGGAGAACAGGCCCATCGAGAACATTCTGGAGGACTTCCAGAGCCAGGAGATTCAGATGGCCATAGTCATAGACGAGTGGGGCTCGTTCGAGGGCCTCATCACCATAGAGGACATCCTGGAGGAGATCGTCGGTGAGATTCGGGACGAGTTCGACGAGGAGGAACCCGGCATGGACCGCCTCGACGACGGCTCGTACTCCGTGGACGGCCGCGTCCCCATAGGCGTCGTCAACGACTCTTTGGGCTCGGACCTCCAGAGCGAAGACTTCGACACCATCGGCGGCCTGGTTCTCGGCCAGCTCGGCCGCGCACCCGAAACCGGCGACGAAGTCTCCCTCGACGGCCACACCCTGCGCGTCGAGGAGACGGATGGCCCCCGTGTGGCCCGCGTCGTCATCAGCGGAGGCGCGCAAGCCGAAGAGGAGCCTGAAGACTAGGATGCGTTTGATCAGTTGGGAGACTGGACGGCGCGGGTGATTACAGCTTCTTGAATAACGGGTTATCGGAAGCTGTGTGTAACCGGACTTCTCGTAGGTATGGCGGGCCGCTGCGTGTCCTGGGTCGCCACCCGTTTCGACCATCGCGATCTCCATCCCGGCGTCCTTGATGCGCGCAAGCGCGAACTCCGTCAGGGCGGTTCCGATGCCGCCTCCCTGACGGCTGGGATCAACGGCCAGTATGTAGATTTCCCCCATTCTGCTTTCGGGGTGAAACTCCACCGCCACGAATCCGGCGGCGGTTCCGTCCACCTCGGCGACCCAAACCAGCTTCTCCTGCGAGGCACAGACCTCCTGCACCGCCTGCCGCTGACTCTCCCGCCAGCCATTGGGGTAGAGCCCTTCGAAAACTCCGGAACCCAACACCCGCACTATGGAAGCGAAGACCGGAGCCCATGCCCGCAGCGAGAGACCGACCACCGCATCGGTGTCCCAATCCTCGAACGGCCGAATCCGTGGCTGCATTGTCTCTATGCCCCTACATCAATGGTAGCCAGACTACGTCAGTCCGGGACGGTGACGTTCTCCAGACCCTCTTCCGCTGGCGGGAACTGTGGATCTATCTCTTCCAGAGTGTCGGCGATGGCGCGGGCGATGACCAGGTTGCGGTACCACTTCTTGTTGGCCGGGACGACGTACCAGGGCGCATGCTCGGTCGAGGTCTCGCTGATGGTCTCCTGGAAAGCCTCCTGGTATGCGTCCCAGTATGCCCGCTCCTTGATGTCGTTGGACGAGAACTTCCACCGTTTCTCCGGGTCGGCGAGCCGGCTCTCCAGGCGGCGCTTCTGCTCGTCTTTGGAGATGTGCAGATAGAACTTGATGACGGAGATGTTGCTCCGCGTCAGGTTGTACTCGAAGTTGTTGATCAGCTCGAAGCGCGGTCGCCAGACCTCCTCCGGCACCAGGTTCTTGACGCGCACCACGAGCACGTCCTCGTAGTGGGATCGGTTGAATATGCCGATGCGTCCGACGGCTGGAACGCTCTTGTGGTAGCGCCACAGGAAGTCGTGGTTTCGCTCCTCGGGGTTCGGGGTCTTGAACGAAGAGACCCGGCACCCTTGAGGGTTCACGCCGCTGAAGACGTGTTTGATCGTGCCGTCCTTCCCGCCCGTGTCCATCGCCTGCAACACGATGAGTAGACCTTGCCTGTTCTCCGCGTACAGTTTGACCTGCAAGTCCTGGATGCGCTTCCGCTGCCTCTCCAGTTCCCCGAGCACTTCCTTCTTCCTCGTGTAGCCCTCGGACTGGCCCGCGTCCACGGATGCCAAGTCCAAGCTCTCCCCGGGCGGAACGCGGTAGTCGGGATAGGCGTGGCCGTTCTCAAGATGTTCCATCTCCGCCGGGTTCTTCTTTTTCATGCTCTTCGCCACGCTGGTTCCTCTCCCCTGGTCCGTTGACGTATACCCATCTTGTCCGGGACTACACGAGCGGGCTGGGCAGATCTGTCAACTGCGCATGATCCAGCGTCGCCAGATCACGTAGATCAAACCGAGCAGGATGAGGATCGGGACGATCCACTCCACGATCGGCATGTACTTCTCCACCAGTCCCCAACGGGCGCCTAGGATCCACCCCAGGATGATAAAGAACCCGTTCCATAGCGCGCCGCCGAGTACGGTGAACACGAAGAAGCGCCCGAAGAGAGGCATCCGCTTCATGCCTGCCGGGACCGAGATCAGAGCGCCCACGTTCGGCATAATCTGTCCGACCAGAACCGCTTTTCCCCCATGCCGCTCGAAGAACTTTCCGGCCCGGTCCAGGTCGGAAACCGTTACCAACCTGAACCGTTCGGCCTTCTTCACCAGCTTCCTGAGGCGACGTTCCCCCACCCTGAGCCCCACGTAGTAGAGCAGCAAGGACGCCGCCACCGATCCTGAAGTCGAGGCAAGCAACACCAGCGGGAAAGTGAAGCGTCCCTGGCCGACCAGGAAACCAGCTAATGGCAGGACCACCTCCGTGTAGACCGGCAGGAACAGGTTCGAGAGGGCGACGAGCACCGCCAGGCCAACGTAGCCGGAGGAATGAAGAACCTCCTGGACCCAGTGCGCCGCATCTCCGACCGCGTGTCCCATGCCGTCATTCTAACCGTAGCGGCCCCGCGGGCATGACCGCGCTACTGCGCGAAGAACACGTAGATGGCGACGACCATGACGGTCATCGCGATGCAGAGTATGAGCAACTCGCGCACGATCCTCCTTTCATGGACGTACCGGGTCCTGGGCCTGCAACTCGTAGAGCCTGGCGTACAGGCCGCCGGCCGACATCAACTCCTCGTGCGTCCCGCTCTCGGCGACCCGGCCCCCATCGAGGACCAGGATGCGGTCCACGTCCCTGACCAGCCTCAACTCGTGGGCGATAACGAACGTCGTGCGGCCTTCGGTCAAAGCCCGCCAGCTTTCTTCCACCGCTCCGGCGACTTCGGCGTCGAGGCCGGACTGGGGTTCGTCCAGGATCAGGATCGGACTCTCCCTCAGCATCGCCCGCGCTATGGAGATACGTTGTCTCTGACCCCCGGACAGACTCTCGCCCCGCTCTGAGAGCAGTTCATCATACCCGGCCGGCAAACTCTGGATAAAATCGTGGGCGCCTGCCAGTTCAGCGGCGCGCTCGATCTCCCCTCGCGTCGCGTCCGGTTTCCCGTAGGAGATGTTCTCCGCCACCGTCGCCCGGAACAGCATCGGCTCTTGCGGCACGAAGGTCACCGAGTCCCTGAGCGACTTGAGGGTGAAATCTTTGATGTCCTCGCCGTCCATCAGGACGCGGCCCTCGCGCGGGTCGTAGAGGCGGGCGATGAGGCTGGTGATCGTGGTCTTCCCGGCGCCGCTGACGCCGACGAGCGCCACCCGGCTCCCCGGCTCCACGTCGAAGCTCATGTCCCGCAGCACGTTCCCAGCCTCCTCATCGTAGGCGAAGCTCACTTCTTCGAAGGTAACCCGCCCGTCGAACCGCGGCGCGGGACGCGCATCCGGGGACTCTTTCACCGAGGGATTGGCGTTCAGTAGTTCGATGATGCGTTCGCCGGAGACGAGCGATTTGCCTACCTGGTTGGCCTGACGCGAGAGCGCCCACAACGGTGAGAGGAACAGGCTCAGGTAAGCCACAAACACCGTCAGGTCGCCGACGGAGAGTGCCCCGGACATCACCTGACGCGCTCCAAAGTACGTTACTAGCGCGGTGCCAATGCCGCCGACGATGCCGAGGACGGTGCTGAATTTGGCTTCGATCAGGGAGGAGTCCACGCTCGCGTCCAGCGACTCGCGGCTCTCGTGGCGGAAGCGGTCCATCTCGTCCTCCTCGCGCCCGAAGATCTTCACCGCCCGGATGCCGGTGATCGCCTCCTGCACCACGGAAGCGATAGCCCCCTCGCGGGTACGAACGACGCGCATGCGTTCGATCAGGGACCGCCGGTAGCGCCGCACCGCCAGGAAGAGGAACGGGACGGTCACCAACGCGAGCAGGGTGAGTTGCCAGTTCAGCCAGATCATCACGACCAGCATGCCGAGCAGGATCAGGGTGGACGAGAACACCTCCACCACGGAGTCCACCAGCAGCGTCCTAACCTCCTTCACGTCGCTGGTGACGCGGGTGATGGTATCGCCGGTGCGCTTCCCGCCGTGGTAGTCGAGGCCGAGAGCGTGGACTTTGGAGTAGAGCGCCTCGCGCATGTCGAAGACCGTCTGCTGGCCCAGCTTCTGAAGCAGGAACCGCCGGTACGATGCAACGGTCCGGGTGAGGGTGAAGATCACAACTATCAGGAACGCTATTCCGGCGAGCAGCAAGGCATCGTCGGCCAGGAGATCTGGCGCCCAATCCGGCAAGTCCTTGTGGTCGCCGAGAACGTAGTCGATGGTAAGGGCGAGCGGCCAGGGTTGGGCCAGGCTCGTCGCCGTCTCCACGAGCAACACGGCGAGCGCCAGCAACAGCCCCCGCCAGCGCGGCGACAGAAACGGTGTGAAGTTGGAGAGCGTATCCCGGGTGTGGCGCAATCCTGCGAGGAGCCCGGCAAATCGTTTGTTCACCTGCATAGGATACCGCGCACGGCGGGTTTAGAATGTGTCCCCTATACCTTCGAGATGCTTGGAGACACGGTGACGAGAAGAGTGCTTGCGGCGATGGAAGATCTGCTCTTCAAGAGCAAAGTATCCGAAACGGCCTCCCAACTCGGCATCGAGGCGAAGTTCCCCCGCAACCAGCAGAAGCTGCTCGCGGCCGTCAGGGAGTCGCCACCGGATCTGCTCGTTCTCGACCTCAACTCCGCCCGCTTCGAGCCGCTGAGTCTTCTGCGGGAGATTGATGAGGAGAACGTCCCGACGGTAGGCTTCCTCTCGCACGTGCAGAAGGACCTCGCGGTGGCGGCAAGGGAAGCCGGGTGCGACCGGGTGATGGCCCGCAGCGCGTTCACCCGCGACCTGCCGCTGATACTCGCCGGGGAAGATGCCGCCGGCACGAACGACGAGGCCGGGGTTGGCTGAGAACGGCGCCTGGGAGAGGATCTCCTCGAAAAAACTCATGCAGACGCCGTACTTCGGTCTCCGGTCCGACGCGTACCGCCTCCCTGACGGCGCCGTCAAGGACCCCTACTACATCCTTGAACGCCCGGACGCCGTCATAGTTTTCCCGCTTACCACAGATGGCAAAGTAGTGCTCGTGCGCCAGTACCGTCCGCCGCTGCAGCGGATAGAACTCGGCCTGCCAGCCGGCCTCGTAGAGCCGGACGAAGCCCCGGAGGAGGCGGCAAGGCGTGAGCTTCTCGAAGAGACAGGCTTCGGGGGCAGGGAATGGGAGGCGCTGACGGTTATCGCATCTTCGCCAAGCCTCAAGGACAACTGGGCCCACCTGTTCCTTGCCCGTAACGTGCAGCGTACGGCGGCGCAGGATCTGGACGAACACGAGCGGGTCGAGGTGGTGACGGTACCGGTCGAGGATCTCACCGGGCTGGTTTTTTCGGGCAAGATAGTCAGTTCCAGCGGGGTGGCGGCGGTGATGCTCGCGTTGTACCGGCTCGAAAGTGGGGGGACGCCGTGAGCGAAGCCTGGCAGCTCGTGGCGGTTGGAGCCGCCGGTGTGGTGATGATTCTGCCCTGGATATTCTTCATCTACCTGCCGCGCAGGACCGGTGAAGGTCTGGGCAGGCATAGTACGAATGACACACGGGAACATAGAGCGGAGAACGACGACCTGTCGTAGCAGCTTCCCATAAAGAAAGGAGCGAGATGGCGCTGACGTATGGCAACGGGCCATTCGGCCCCAGGAGCAATGGCGAATTCAACTTCGGCACGGACGTTTTGCAGGACCATACTTTGTACCTCGAAGATTCACCCAAACGGGTGAGGGCCATGCTCGGCGGCGAAACCGTGGTGGACAGCCGCCACGTGAAGATGCTGCACGAGACGGGGCATCTGCCCGTCTACTACTTCCCAATTGAAGACATCCGCCGCGACCTGCTGGAGCAGGGCGATCACAGCACTCACTGTCCGTTCAAGGGCGATGCCTCCTACTTCACCGTACGGGCCGGAGATAGGGTCGCGGAGAACGCCATCTGGTACTACCCGGAGCCGCTGGATTCCTTCGCATCCCTAAAAGGCTACGCCGCGTTCTACTGGGGAATGATGGACCGCTGGATGGAGGAGGACGTGGTGGTCATCGGGCACCCCCACGACCCGTATCACAGGGTGGACGTGCTCGAATCCTCCCGGCGCGTCCGGGTTGCGCTGAACGGCGAGGAATTGGCGGCGTCCGATCGCCCGAAGATCCTGTTCGAGACCGGGTTGCAACCACGCTACTACCTCCCGGTCGAGGATGTCCACACGGATCTTCTCCTCTCCAGCGACACCGAAACCATCTGCCCCTACAAGGGTGTGGCCTCCTATTACTCGACGCGGGGTGGGACATCTGACGTCGCTTGGTTCTACCCGGAGCCCCTCCCGGAGTCAGGGAAGATAGAAGACCACATCTGTTTCTACAGCGAGAAAACAGAGATGACGGTGGACGGCGAAGAAGCGAGTTGAGAATAAACGCCGGGCCGTAGAATCGCGCGGGATTCCTACGTATCGGGGAGGGAGATGATCCCGAGTTCCAGGCCCCGAACCACGGCCTGCGTCCGGTCGGAGACGCCGAGCTTGGAGATGATGTGCTGGACGTGGTTCTTCGCCGTTCCCACGCTGACCACCAGCTCCTGAGAGACCTCGTGGTTGGAGAGCCCCCGTGCCAGGAGTTGAAGCACTTGCGTCTCGCGGGGCGTGAGGGTCTCGTTGGAATCTTCGGGCTTGAGCTCGGGTCGCTCTTTCACCGGTCCTGGAAGTTCGGCTGCCAAGCGCTTGAGCAGTTGGGTGGCAAGCTTCTGATCCAGAGACGGTTCGCCGCTGAGCACGCTCCGCACGGAGTCGACCAGCTGGGTTCGGGGGGCGTCCTTGAGCACGTATCCGGCAGCGCCGGCCTTTAGCGCCTCCAGCAAATAATCCTGGTTCTCGTGCACCGTCAGGATCAACACGCTGACATGGGGCCACAGGCGCTTTACCTCCCGGGTCGCCGCCAGGCCGTCCATCTCGGGCATGCGCACGTCCATCAGCATTAGGTCGGGTTGCAGACGGCCGCAGACCTCCACGGCCTCGCGTCCGTTTGACGCTTCGCCGACTATCTTGATGCCTTCCACATTCGAGAGCATGGCTTTCAGCCCGGCCCTCACCAGGTCGTGATCGTCGGTGAGTACGATTTTGGCCGGGTTGGCTTCGCCCGCCGCGAGGGTCTGGTCGCTCATAGCATTCTTTGCGCCGGCCTGTTTGGCATGGATCAGGAATTCCTTGCCATCTGTTGCAACCCCTTCGCTGGCTCTGGCAGGGGAACCCTGGCCGTCACGGAACTTCCAGCACCTTCTTCACTCTGGATCTGGAGGATACCACCTACCAACTCGATACGCTCTCGCATACTCGAAAGACCGACCCGCTCGCCTGGGCCGCCGTTGGGGGCGGATGCTGGATCGAAACCACTGCCCCAGTCCTGGATTTTCAAGAGGATGCCATCGTCCAGCCTTTCCAGCTCGATGCCCACCCTGGTCGTCTGGGCATGCTTGCGGACGTTCGTCAGCGCCTCCTGTGTAACCCGGTAGAGGGCGGTCTCTATTTCCAGCGGCAGGCGCTCTCCTTCGAGGTCACTCCGGTACCAGACAGTCCAGCCCTCATCCTGCAGCGACTCCACCTGCAGCCGAACGGCGGTCGCCAGTCCGAAGTCGTCCAGGACTGTAGGACGCAGGTTGGCGATTACGCGCCGGGCCTCCTGCACGGTCTGCTGGATTAGCTCCAGGCTCCGCTCCAGCATTTCGCTGTCCCCGAAGGAATTGGGCGGATGCTGCGCGGCAAAGGCCTGCAGGTGCTGGTAGGCGGCGACCGCGATCTGGGTCAACCCGTCGTGTACCTCGTAGGCGACATGGCGGCGCTCTTCTTCCTGGGCCGTGATCAGACGCCCCACCAGATCCTTTAGTTGCCGCTCGCGCTCGGCCAGTTCACCGTAGAGGCGGGCATTGTCCAGGGCGCTCGCCGCCTGGATGGAGAGGCTGCCGAGGATCTCCAGATTATCCTGGTCGAGCAGCGTTCTCGGTCCATATGCTTCCAGTAACCCAACGGTACGGTCCCTTATGACGAGGGGCAGGCACAACCCCGCCATGCGTCGTCGTTCGGTGGAGTTCGGGGGCTTGAGACGGAAATTCTGCGTCTCCCCTGTTCGCACCACGGCGTCCCGAGCGGCCCCGGCTTCGCTGGACTCCCTGGCCCAGCGCCACAGGCTCTCAGAGCCTACTGTATGCCACACCTGCAGGTTCTGGTCCTCGTCCAGCAGGTTGATGACCGCCGCGTCGAGGTTGGACACGCGCCGCATGATCCCCAAGAGCCGTGTTCCTATTTTCTCCGGCTCCAGCGTGGACCCCAGAACCTGACCGGCTTCGTAGAGGGCAAGCAACGCTTCCACGCTGCGCCGCAAGGCGTCCCTGGCCTGCCGGCGGTCGGTCACGTCCCTGGAGTTGACCACGATCCCGGACATCTCTGGTTCGTCGAGCATGCTGTTGGCAACGGCTTCGAGGTACCGCCAGGAGCCGTCCGCATGCCTGGACCTGAACTCCACCAGCGGCCTGCCTCCGTCCTCGTCCGAGTCCTCGTGGATTACATCCCACATGCGCCTGGCGTCCTCGGGATGCACGTAGTCGAGGATATTGGCGCCGATTCTCCTCTCCGGCTTGTAACCGAGGATTCGCTCCACGGTCGGGCTCTCGTAGCGAATCGTGCCGTCCGACTCGATGATCATGATGATGTCCGAAGCGTTCTGAACGAGCGAGCGGAACCTCTCTTCGCTCTCCCGGAGCGCCTCCGCCGCCCGTTTGCGGCTCGTGATGTCTTCGACCACGCAAACGAAGTACGCGGGAAGTCCCGAAGGTTCGCGTACCACCGAGAGCGTCTGGTTCACCCAGATCTCACGCCCGTCCTTGCGCACGTAGCGTTTTTCGGCCGAGTACGTATTCAGCTCGTCCGAGAGCATCTGGATGAACTGCTCGTAGTCAGTGTCGAGGTCGTCGGGATGGACGACCTCCTGGAAACCGAGTTGGAGAAGCTCTTCTTCCGTGTAGCCGAGGATCTCCAGAAGCCGGTCGTTGGCCTTGAGCCAGCGGCTGAGGAGGCTGACGTGGGCCATGCCTACGGCGGCCTGCTCGAAGGCGGCCCTGAAGCGCTCCTCACTCTCCCTCAGCGCCTCCTCCCGCTGCCGGCGTTCGGTGATGTCGTGGGCCACGCAGCAGAGCGCCGGACCGCCGGCATATGAGACGACGCTCGCGCTGACCTCCACGTCAACCAGCGTCCCGTCTTTGCGCCGGTAGCGGCGTTCACCGATAGTGTGGATGCCTTTTTCGAGCGTCCGGCGCCGGTGAGCTTCTATGCTCTCGCGATCGTGGGCGACGAAGCCCGGCAACTTCATGCGCGAGAGCTCCTCTTCACTGTAGCCAAGGAGCCTCTGAAAAGCAGCGTTGGACATGAGGACTTGCAGGTTCTGCACATCCACCAGGAAGATGCTCTCCACGGCCTGCTCCACAGTGTTCCGGTAACGCTCTTCGCTCTTCCTCAGGGCTTCCTCGGCCTGCTCACGCTCGGTGTCGTCCCGCCTGACGCCCCAAACCTGTGCCACAAGGCCGTCCTCCATCTTCCCGGTCAGGTTATCCAGGAAGCGCTGGGTCTCGCCCCGGCTGTCTATACCGACCGACCGGTAGCCATCCAACCGGTAGCCCGAACGGATGAAGGCCCGCAAGTGCTCCACGTTCTCCGGCACGGAGCGGGGCAGCAGGGTTTCAAGAGATCCCCCAACCAGCTCGTCCGAGCGTTCGAGACCGTGCATCCGGGCCATAGCCTGGTTACACTCGGCCAGACGGCCGTGGTGGTAGAGGTGTTCTATCTGCTCGTCCTCCGGCAACCCGGTAGGGAGCGGCTGGTCCAGATCCAGGCGCCAGATGCCCTGCACGCTTTGCTCCACGAAGCTCTTGTAGCGCTCTTCGCTGCGCCGCAGGTCGTCCTCGACCCGCTTGCGTTGGGTTACGTCGTTCTGCACGCCGACGTAGCGGGTGAGCCGCCCCCCCTCGTCGTAGACCGGAGAGACGGAGAGTTCGTTCCAGAAAGGTGTGCCATCCTTCCTGTAGTTCCTCAGAATCACCGTCAGGTACCGTCCACCCTGGATGGCCTCGCGCAACTCCTTCGCCGCCGGCTGTTCGGTATCTTCGCCTTGCAGGAAGCGGCAGTTGCGGCCGATGACCTCCCTGGCTGTATAACCGGTTATCTCCTCGAAGGCGGGGTTCACGTAGGTTATGGGGGTGCCTGGCCTCTGCGGGTCCGTGACGACGATGCCGTTGGAGGTGGCGGCTATGGCCAGCTCCCGCACGTGTAATGCCTCCTCGGTGCGCTTTTGCTCCGTCGCGTCTCGCATCGTCACGGAGAAGCCGCCAGTACCTCCCCTTTTGTCCTTCAGACCGTTGATCTCTACTTCAGCCCAGAACCTCGTCCCATCCCTTCGCACCCGCCAACCCTGCACTTCGTGGCGCGTGCTTCCGGTGGCGGTACGCAACTCTTCTTCGGGAAGACCGCGCTCCACGTCTTCAGCGGTATAGAACATCGAGAAGTGCTCCCCGGCCGCTTCCCCTCCGTAGCCCCCGATGCTTCCGAGTTCCCAGGTATCTATGCTCCCGCCAGGGTCCAGCGTAAAGACGGCGAAGTCCCTCCCTTCCTGCAGGAGGTGTGATCCCGGTTCGTCCCCGCCCGGATTTTCGAGCGTCTCTTCAGATCTCCCGCCTTCCCGGCGCACGGACACGACCAGGGCGGTGATCAAAATCCCCCCGCCGACGAACGTCCACAGGCCGGGATCACCCGCCGCGTAAGTGCCTTGTGGCCCGACAAACAAGAAGTTGGCTGCCACCGCCGCCAGGGCGGTAGACGATAGACCGGGCCCCAACCCGCCGAGGATGGCGCTCGCCGTCACGGCGACGAGGAGCGGGAGGAAGAGAGTCCGCTCCCCGGTCAGGGAAGTCAGAAACGACGCCATCAGCAGCGCCACACCAACAGCGGCCACCGCGACGGTGTATCGCGCCATCCGGGATGGCATCCGCGTTACCATGCCTGACACTTCGTGAACTTCGGTGGGTTCATCAGCGGTTATCCCGCTTTCACGGACAGATCTACACTACTGCACAATGATATTAGATCCTACGGCATTAGGCACCCTGCAACGCCATACGAGCCCTTCCGATGAAGCGTGGCGAAAGTCGCCGTGGGGAGAATCGAGGCTACCGTTCGGAATCGCCGGAATAGCGGGAAACCTCGACGAGGTTACCATCAGGGTCGCGGAAGTACACCGACTGCATGGGGCCGAGCGCACCCGTCCTCTCCACCGGCCCTTCGATAACATCCACGCCGCAGCCTGACAGGTGACGCATGACTTCGCCAAGCGGGGTCCTGGTGATGAAACAGAGATCCGCCGAGCCGGGCGTGGGATGCGCCGCCTTCGGCTCGAACTCGCGTCCAGCTTGATGAAGGTTGATCTTCTGCCCGCCAAATGCCAGCGCCCGGCGGCCGTCTCCGAAGGTAACGGCCCGCATCCCGAGCACGTCCGTATAGAAACGCACGGTTCCCTCGATGTCCGAGACCGTCAGCACGATGTGGTCTATCCGATCTATCTCCACGCTAGTTCCTCCGGGTAAAAGAAAGGCCCGGGGCTTCGCGCCCCGGGCCTCTCGATGGTGCTATGTGCCGATCTAGCAGGTGAAGGAACTGCCGCAGCCGCAACCGCCCTGCACGTTGGGGTTGTTGACGGCGAAGCCCGCGCCCATCAGGCCGTCCACGTAGTCGAACTCGGAGCCTATGATGTAAGGGACGCTCATGGCGTCCACGGCGACCTTGACGCCCTTGGTCTCGAAGATCTCGTCGTCGTCGGCGATCTCGTCGTCGAAGTAGATGGAGTACTGGAAACCGGAGCAACCGCCGGGGCGGACTCCGATCCTCAGGGCGAGGTCCTCCTCACCCTCCTGCTCCATGAGCGCCTTGACCTTCTCCGCAGCGTTGTCGGTGATGGAGAGTATGGTCGTGGCCTGCTTCTGGTCCATCAGCACCTCCTGGGGAATGCTGTTGCTGTTTGCCCTCTTATGCCAAGAATTATTACACCGCTCCGCCTGCAGTTCAACGTCGGAACCTTCTGGGGAACCTGCCACGTACCTTCCCGCCAAGCCCCCGCAACGACTTGCCAACCCGTATTCTCGCCGCTGCCACGCCACGCCTGGCCCGCGCCAGAAGCGATGACGGATTTACGGCGCCGAGCACCCTCCGCCACAGGTGAAGCCGTCCGAACGCCTGCACAGCCCGCTGATAGGCAACCGGAACATGACGCCTTCCGGCGGTCCCCGTTCCGCCGGAGTAGAGGTGATCCGAGTACACCCGGGCAAACTCTTCGAAGGGTTCTTCCTCCACGCCCACCGCGCCTGCAAGAAGCATTACTCGCTCCGTTGGGGTGAGCGCCGGGGAGTCGGCGAGGGCTGCTCCTCCGGGGAGCAGTACGTCCCGCAGGCGGCCCACGAGATCCCTGTACAGATCCTCGGGACGGCCCCTAGCAAGGAGTGCCCGCTTGGTGAGCGGCACGCCTGCCACGAGCAGCACGGCGGCAACCACCACGAAAGGCCACGCCGGAATCTGTTTGGCAGCATCCTTGTCAGAAGGGTCTTTTTTCTTGTCCGGGGTGTTCTGGCGCGGCTCCGGCGCCTGTTGCTGTTGTTCTCGATTTCTGCGCTCCAGGGAAATGTTCTCCGGGCCGAGATTCTGCCCGTTTGCGGTAACCTGGAGCGCGGGGGCGTTCTGCTCCATGGTCGTTGGCATGGAGAAACCGGGCGTCGGGTCCATCGGGTACCACCCGACTCCGGGGAAGTAGATCTCGACCCAGGTGTGCATGTTGTGGCCGGTGACCAAGTACTCATCCGGCCCGACCTGCTGTCCCTGCGTGGCCCCGTAGACTACCCGCGAGGGCAGATCCATCTCCCTGGCGATGAGCGCCATCGAGGTGGCGAACTGGGTGCAGAACCCCTCCTTGCCTTCGCCGAGGAACTCCTCCACCGCCGCGTCCGCCCGGCGGTAGCTTACGTTGAGGTTGTAGATGAAGCCCCCATCGTAGCGCAGGTACCGCTCGATGGCCCTGGCCCTGTCGTAGGGTGTCGCCGGATCGTAGCGGCGCTCTATCTCCCGCGCCCTCTTGGCGACTATGGGCGGCGTATTGCTGGGAAGCTGGAGATACTTCTCCCTAACGGAAGCCGGGTAGTCCGTTCCGGCGCTCCAGAGCTGTTCCTCGGAGGGCTGCGGCACCTCCGAGAGGAGCCAGTAAGTATCCCCCTCCCCGAACGTCCCGCCTATGGACCACGAGCCGTCGGTGTTCTCCTCGGCGTCAGGCACAGATGTGCTGGTGATCCTGTAGCCTCCGAATACCCGGTCGGTCTGGGCATCCACGACCTCGACGGACTGGCGCACGATTTCGGTCTCGACCAGGGGGCCGACCTCCTCGCCGTAACCTTGCTCCCTCTCTGTGGTGTCCTGCCACCGGTAGCCGTCGAAGTAGTCGAGGGTTCCCGCGCGCCACCGCAGCGGCTCGTCGCTCCGTATCCGCAGTAGCTCGGCGTCCCGGCCCGACGTCAGGTAGTCTCCCACGTCGGCCTGTACGTCGAGCTGGCTGGTCCCCCCGGTTCCGATGCGAGTCCAGTCTATAAGGCCAGGGCTGATCGTGGTGTCCGCAATCGGCGCCTTTGGGATTACCAGCACGATCGCGACCACGGCAATCCCAGCCATCAAACCCGGACGGGCGAGGTTCCCTGAAGAACCAGCCGCAAGCAGCAGGGCCACGGCCGCGACCAGGAACAAAGCAAAGTACGGGCCGGCCCCGACTTCGAACCCGACGGTGGAGATGACGCCTATCGTAAGGCCGAGAACAGCGACAGAGACTACCGGACTCTCCTCGTACAGGGTGGCGGAGGTGGCGAAGGCCGCCACGATCATGACCGCCGGGATCAGCACCACGAACAACCCCGGCGCCAAATCGTAGGGAACCCGCTCCATGTACATGATGCCCGCCGCCTTGTAGACGTCGGTCCCGATCTCCCAGAACAGCCCGCGCCAGGCCCGCCACGTGAAGGGCGGCCACCCGTAAACGACAAACAACGTATACGCCGCCGTTGCGGGCAGGATCAACACGAAGCGGTAGCGGCCCGCCGACCCCACGAGCAACGCCACCAGCGCCGCCCCTAGCATCGTAAGGAAAGCGCCCATTCTGTCCGCCGGCACGTCCGAGACGGCGAACCCACCGTACGAGTCGCCGGTGAAGAGGAGGGCGAACGCACCGCCCGCCGCCAGCACCGCAGCATACAGCGAGATCCTGACTGTCAGAGTCTTCACCGCATAGCCCCCCGCTGCCGACGCTTGTCCGTGGAGTTGGCGCCAGGGCTAATGACAGGCCCGGCTACGCTCCGCGTCCCGGCGAGACCTGCCACGCCCACCGGATGGCGCACCACGCGCACCGCGGCCCCGGCAGCCTCCAGGCGGGACACTTCTCGCAGGAAATCCGCCTCACGGTCCCGTCCTCCGCCGCCCCCGAACACCTCCCTGTAGGTGTGGGCTGCGAGCGCCACGACGACCACGGAGAGGCCGGCCCGTTGCAGCCCCCGCACGCTCTCGGCCAACCCTTCGCCTGGGGAACGCAGGATCAGGATCACACCCTCCCCCAGCCCCTCGCGCTCTTCGAGTAGGGTGCCTGGGTTCTTCTCGCCATCGGCCCGGATCGTGGCCAGCAGCCGCATCGCCCGCCAGTGGGAATCTTCGTCCACGCCGAACTCCGTGGCGCTGCCCGCGCGATCCGTACACGAGAGCCTCGACGGCAGGCGCTCTCCGTGGAGGTGGGCGAGCACCGATGCCGCGGCCGACACCGCGTCCTCCACCTCCCGCTCGGGGACGCGAAGACCCCGGCGGCGCAGGTCCAGGGCCACGGTGTATCGCTGGGGCGCGTGCAGGGCGAACTCCTTGACGAACAGCTCCCCCGTGCGGGCGACGCTCTTCCAGTGGATGTGTCTCCGGTCGTCGCCTCGCCGATACTCCCGCAGGCCGGCGAACTCATCTCCCCGCTGGCCTACCGAACCCCGCGACCCGGCCTCCACGTTCCCGCTGCCCAGGGAGAAGCCCCTCAGGTCGTGGACCCTGGGATACACCACGATCTCCGTGCGACCGCCGAACTTGCGTACGAACCTCAGGAGGCCGAACGGGTCCGCCGCCCGAACCTCAGCCGGCCCGAGTTCGTAGACGCCGCGACGGGGAAAGTTCACGGGGGCTTCTATCACCTTTCTAAAGCCTGCCGGGAGCGCTGGGAGCGCGTAGCTCCGCTCCTCGGGGAGCTGATCCACGACCTCCGCTTTCGAGATGCCGGAGCGTGAGCCGTTGGAAACACGCAAGTCCACACGGGCCGAGCTGCCCACGGTTATGCGCGCGTTGGGCAGGGCACGGGAGAAACCGAGACCCCGCAAAGAGATGATCCCGAGCACCAGCGCAGCCAGGGGGATGAGAAGTAGCGCATATCCGAGCTGATAGAACTGCGTCGTCCCTATCAATCGGGCGATGAACAGCGTGATCACGCCCGCCGCCAACGCCTGCCACCCGCGGGCCGTTGGTCGAACGCCGAACCCGCGCCACGCTGCGAGGAGCCTGACGCGCAGCGTCCTCAGCAACGGCGCTAAACCGCCTCGGTGACGGGGACGAAGGAGAGGATCTCTCGCACGATCCCGCCCGTCACGGCCCCAGTGCCCCAGGCGAACCCGTCCCCTTCCTGAGAATCCGCGAGCCGGGCTTCAGCGGAGGGGATGATCCTGTGCCCCAGCACCGCTGGGGCGAGGTCCTTCACGTCGTCCGGGATGCAGTACGAGCGGCCGTTTGCCGCGGCCCTGGCCCTCGAAGCCGCAAGCAGCATCCGGCTCGCCCGCGGTGAAGCCCCCAGGAAAATACCAGGATGCTCCCGCGTCGCGGAGGTCACGGAGACCACGTACCGAAGCACCGCCTCACTCGCATGGATCTCCTCGACCAGACGCTGCATCTGGAGGAACTCTTCCAGGCTCAGGACCGGCGAGAGGCCCGAAGACGGGTCACGGCTCAACTTCAGGAGCCCCATCTCCGCGTCCTCGTCCGGGTAGCCGAGATCCATCTTGATCATGAACCTGTCAAGCTCTGCGTGTGGCAGCGGATAGGTGCCCTCGTGCTCGATGGGATTCTGGGTGGCGACCACCCCGAAGGGCTGTGGCAGGTGACGGGTTTCGCCGTCCACCGTCACGGAACTCTCCTCCATCGCTTCTAGAAGCGCGCTCTGGGTTTTGGGGCTGGCACGGTTGATCTCATCCGCAAGCACCACGTTCGCAAACACCGGCCCAGCCCAGAACTCGAAGCCTCTCTCGCCCTGGTTGTAGACGTTGAGGCCCGTCACGTCTGCGGGGAGCAGATCGGGCGTGAACTGTATACGCCGGAACTCTGCCTGGATGGACCGGGCGAGCGATTTGGCAAGCAGGGTCTTCCCCACGCCAGGAACGTCTTCTATGAGTACGTGACCGCCGGCCAGAAGCGCCACCACAGCCTGGAAGACGCCTTCACGCTTGCCGGAGACCGCACGCTCCACGTTGTCCACGATCCGCTCGGCCATATTGGCGAAATCGTTGTAGTCCAAAACCCCGTCCGTGTCTGTACGACGATGAGAAGAAATTATAGCAAGGGGTCAAAATCGGCAGCCACGGAGACTCCCGCTACGCTTCCGGCGGCAACGCCTCCGCGACGCCAAACGTGAGGTTGGGTACGGTCGGCGAGACAACCCGCTCACCGCGCCGCGCACGGGAGACCGTGCCGTAACCACCGCTGGCCGGGTCCGAGTAGACTTCCAGGCTATCATCCGTGAGATCCATGATCCACACTTCCGGGATGCCGGCTGCGTCATACAGAGGCAGCTTGGTCTCCCGGTCGTATTGGAGCGAGGTGTCGGCGACCTCTGCGACGAGCAAAACTTCTTCGGGGACAGGCGTACCGGAGCGACCGGCGTCCCTCCGAAGCAGCTCGATGTCCGGCTGGGGCTCTCCGGATACGGCGAGCCCCAGGGAGCTTCGCGGGCTGACGAAGAACGAAGCGCCCTCCGTGCCCCCTGGCTCCTCCAGTAATGCCCAGCGGGAGAGCAGCCGATTCAGCCGCATTACGCTCTCGACTTGTCGATCGCCCATTGCGGCTATCTCTACCACCTCTCCACCTATCAACTCCACTCGGTCGTCCTCGGAGAAGATGCCAGCCTCGCCCATCTTGTGGTACTCCTCAACGGTGAAACGGTGCTTTTTGACGACTTCCACAATTGCTCCCTGGGAAGCTAGCCGATGAGCCCGTCGGCGGGTTCGCCGTAGAACTGCTCGACGTAGCGGCGCTGGACGGCGTTGAGGCCGCGCGAGTACCACACCATTACCACGTAGCGCGGCTCTTTGGGGGTGCTCTTCGGGTACATGCCGCATTCCATCGGCAGGCGGTTGCCCTTGCGCGCGTTGCACTTGGTGCATGCGGTCACCACATTATCCCAGGTGTTGCCGCCGCCACGCGAGATAGGCTTCACGTGGTCGCGGGTCAGGCACTCGCGGCGGTTCAGGTCGTCTCGATGCTTGCCGCAGTACTGGCACTTGTAGTTGTCGCGGGCGAAGAGGATGGTGTTTGTCACGTGACGTCTGAGGCGGCGCGGAATCTCGACGAATTTGATCAGGCGTATCACTAGCGGATACGGATACTCGGCCTTCTCGGAGCGGAACCTGCGCTCCAGGTTGGCCTCTACGATCTCGGCCTTTTCGGAGACGACGAGAACGATGGCCCTCTTGGCCGGGACCAGGGCCACAGGCTCGTAGCTGGCGTTCAAGGTCAGGCAGTTTGCCACGGCAGCATTCTAACATAGCGGGATGCTTGGGCGTGTGAAATCCGCGTTACATCGCGTGAAAACCGTATCCGTTGTAGGAGCTACCGCCTGGCAGCTCCCGTCTTTGGGGTAGCGAGCACCGCTTGCAGTATTGGGGTAGCAGACCCGCGTATCGGATCTGCTGCCGGTACTCCGGTCTCATCAGCCAGCCTCGCTACGAACTCCTCCGCCTCGCCATCATCGAGGCCCCGCGTGTTGACGCTCACGGCGACGACGGGGGCTGGCTTCACGAGGGAAGCGGTCTCTTCGTAGAGCCGGGCGGCGCGGGAGGCCGCAGGGCGTGGGACGCCAGCCATTATCTCTTCGTCCGAGGCGTCGGCGCAGAGGATGAGGCAATCAGCGCACGAGCCGTGCAGCAGGCCGAGCGTCACCCCGGAGTAAGCAGGATGGCCGAGAGAACCCTGTCCTTCGGCCAGGATGAGATCCGGCCCGGCCTTGGCCGCTTCCAGGACGAGTTGTTCGGCGGCGCCGGCTATGAAGTCGGAAACCACGGCGTCCACGCAGATGCCCCAGCCTGAGATCACGATCCCCGTTTGTCCCGTCGCCGCGAAGGCCGTGGAGACACCCTTCTCACGGGCGGCCCGCTCTATCTCCAGCGTCGCGGTCATCTTGCCGATGGCGCTGCTCGTCCCGACGGTGAGGGCGACCTTCGGCCCTACCTTGAAACCCTCGCCGCTGAAGAGCGGCACGTCCTCCGGCGGTTCGCGCACGTCCCAGACTCTCGCACCCGGGAACTCCGGCGCGAGGCGCTGATGCAGGCCGCTGACGATCTCCAGATCCGCCCCGGCCGCTTCGGCGATTGAGCCTAGCCACTCGTCCGGCAGCCTCCCTCCGGCGGGCGCTATGCCAACGAGCAGGGAGGTAGGGGTATGTGCCAGCGCCTCCTCGACCGAACCGACTATCGGGGCGTCGCGGTGCATGTCAGGCATGACTTCCAGCACGCTTCGTCTGGCGAGTGCTGAGTCTATGACGCAAGCGACCTCGTCCCGTCCGTAGCGCAGGAGGCCGTGGGCGGTCTTGGCGCTCTCGAAGCGACCTTCGGCGAAGACCGCATAGCGCCGTTCGGGTACGTGGGACGGTATCAAAGCTTGCCCACCGGCCCGACCCCGAGCCCAGGAGAGTCGGGAAGAAGTATGCGCCCTTTCTCGACACGAAGACCCTCGAACGGGTCATCAGCGAGAAGCAAAGACCCGTCGAGGTCCGCGAAATCAACTAGGCCGGAGATCTGGGCCGCTGCGGCTATGCCGAGCGAGGTTTCCACCATACAGCCGAGCATCACCCTCATGCCGTGGGCGCGGGCCGTGTGGATCATGGCCAACGCCCCGCGGATTCCCCCGCACTTGGCGAGCTTGACGTTGACCCCGCTCACGTTCCCCGCAAGTCCTGGCACGTCACCGGCGTCTACAGCGCTCTCGTCTGCGATTACGGGGACGGGGGATGCCGCCTCCGTCGCCGCCCTCAGCACCTGTGGTCCTTCCGAGGCCGGGACGGGCTGTTCGATCATGGCGACCCCGATTTCCTTTAGTGCCCGCACGACTTCGGGCGCCTCCTTCGGGGAGAAAGCCTCGTTGGCATCAACCCAGATCTCGGCGTCCGATCCCGCTGCCACGGCCCGCACGGTCTCGATGTCGTTCCAACTCCCTACCTTCATCTTGAAGATTGGGAACCCGGAGCGCGAAAGCTCTCCGGCCCCATCGAGCGTCGTCTCTCTGTCGGCAATACCCAGCGTGTAGGCGATCGTGGGCGCGGGACGGCCAAGGCCAAGTAGACGGTACACGGGAACGCCTAGCCTCCTGGCGGCGAGATCGTGGAGGGCGGCGTCCAGGGCCGCGAGGGATGCCGGCGGGAGGTGGGTGTTGGCGGTGAGGGTTCCTTCCAGATTCCAGGGATCTACTACCTTCACGATCTCCAGGGCGGAGCGGGCTTCCGACGAGGTCTGGCCATAGTAGCTGGTTGGGGCTGCCTCGCCGCGCCCTGTCGCCCCTTCCGCCTCTACCTCGAAGACCACACGCTCGAAGGCGTCGGCGGAGGACCGGGCGATGGAGAAGGTGCGTTTGGTGTGTACCGTGACGACGTTGGCTCGCAGTTTCATACCCGGGGCATTCTAACGGGCCTGGACAAGAAGGTCTTGGGGTGCGTGATCCCGGTGGTTCAAGGTCAGGGCACGGGGTATACTGCGGGTGTCCGGGAGAAGATCGGAGCGGCGCTTTGGCGAGGACCATGGCGGAGATCCTTATAGTCGAAGACGACCGGGTGATACTCGAAACCCTTTCATATAATCTCTCCCGAGAGGGTTTCGGGGTTAGCCGGGCCACGAGTGGGGCTGAGGCTTTGGGCATGGCACGCAAGTTGAGGCCGGATCTCATCCTCCTGGACATCATGCTGCCCGGGGAGTCGGGCATCGAGGTGTGCCAGAAGATCAGGGAGCGCGACGAGGACGTGGTGATAGTCATGATCACCGCCAAAGATGCCGAGGAAGACAAGGTCCTGGGCTTCGAGGTGGGCGCCGACGACTACGTCACCAAGCCCTTCGGCATGAAGGAACTGGTCGCCCGCATCAACGCGAACCTGAAGCGCAGCGAGGTTGGCCATCGCGGCCGGGTGCTCGAAGCCGGGGACCTCCAGATCGATACCAAGAATTTTCATGTCAGCGTGAAAGGCAGGCCCTTGTTCCTGCGCCTGAAGGAGTTCGAGCTTCTGGTGGCCCTGGCGAGTGCGCCCGGGGAGTTGAAGAGCCGGGAGGAGCTGGCGAAGGAGGTGTGGGGGCACGCCGGGGTGGGTTCCTCGCGCACCATAGACGTGCACGTGCGCCGCATAAGGGCCGCGCTGGAGGAGTTCTCCTCCTACGTGTTCATCCACACCGCGAGGGGCCTGGGCTATCGTTTCGAAGCGGTGCCGGGCGTCGAAGTCGGTGCATCGAACGAGAGACCGGAGCGGTGAGCCTGTGCTGGAAGGCGGCAGGAAGGATCTGGACTTCGCAGGCCCGGAAGAACTGCGGCGGGTCAACAAGATCCGGCGCGACTTCGTGGCCAACGTCTCCCACGAACTGAAGACCCCAGCTACCAGCCTGCGGCTGCTGGCCGAGAGCGTGGTCGAGACCATCGAGGAGGACCCGGAGCAGGCCCGCCTCTTCGCCAAGCAACTGAAGAGCGAGACCGAGCGCCTGGGTCAGCTCATTTCGGATCTTCTGGACCTCGCGCGCCTGGAGAGCGCAGAGGGCGTCTCGAACCCGAACCCCGTGGACGTGCGGCACGTGCTTATGGTCGTGCTCGGGCGCATGCGGCGGGTGGCACGCCAGAAAGAAATAACCCTGCAATGGAAACGCTTCGGCAGGAGCGCCCAGTACGAGATTCCCGGCGACGAAACCCAGTTGACCTCCATGTTTACGAACCTGATAGACAACGCGATCAAGTACACGCCGCCGGGCGGGCAGGTCGAGGTAACCGGTGAATCAGACGATCTCGGCGTGACCGTTCGCATCTCGGACACGGGCATTGGCATCCCCGAAGGGAAACTGGCGCGCATCTTCGAGCGATTCTATAGGGTGGACAAGGCCCGCTCCAAAGAGACGGGCGGCACGGGGCTCGGGCTCTCCATTGTGCGGCACGTCGCCGCGAACCACGGGGGCAGGGTTGCGGTCGAAAGCACACCTGGAGAGGGCACTACCTTCACCGTATACCTGCCACGGGGCTAAAACCGGGGCGCCCCGGGCAGGACCAAGAGGACACATGACGATTTCGCGCAAATTGTGGTTGGGTTTCGGAACTCTGCTCCTTCTGTTCCTGCTTGCGGGCCTGATCGTCCTTCTGGGCCAGAGATCCACGAGCAGCGCCATCGAGGAGATTGTGCGGGTCGAGGAACCAACCCGCTCCGCAGTCTACGAGATGGAGATCCAAGCTGGCGAGATGGATTCGGATGTGACGGGCTACGTGCAGACCAGAGATCCGCTCTACCAGCAACGGTTCCAGAAGGACCGGGCGGAATTCGAGAAGTACAAGGCCCGCTACGGCAGCCTCGTGGACACGGACACGGGCCGGCGACACAGGGAGCAAATCTCCACCATATACAAAAAGTATGCTCCCCTGGGAGAACGCCTTACGAACAGTGAGGAGGCTGGACAGGAAACCGTCCAGGCGGACCTTCGGAGGTTCACGGGACTCGGCAACGAGTTGAGCAACATGCTGAACGAGAAGGCGCAGCCGTGGGCCGACCAGCAGCTCGCGGATTCGGAGAAGGCCGCGAACAGGACGATGCGGGGCGTATACGCGACGGTGGCCTTGCTGCTGGTACTCGGACTCCTCGCGGGGGCGCTGGCCGCGTACCTCATCAACCGGGGAATACTCGGCTCCGTCCGCAGGCTGGAGGACGGGGCGCGCAGAATCGGGCGGGGCGAGATGGACCACAGGATCGAACCGTACACCGGCGACGAGCTCGGCGAGGTGGCGCTGGCCTTCAATGAGATGTTGGACCTGCGCCGCGAATCCAACTCGGCGCTCAGGGAGGCCGAGGAGAGGTACCGCAAACTTATAGAGAACATCCCGGCGGTCATCTACATCCAGTCGACGATCACTGGCGCCCTTACCTACATCAGCCCGCAGGTCGAGCAACTGCTGGGCTACACGCCCGAGGAGCGCCTGGCCAGCGTGAATGGGGATTGGACCTCCCTGATCCACCCCGGCGACAGGGAGCGCGTCAGGACCGAGTCTGAACGAACCTTCGAGACTGGTGAGCCGTTCCACATTGAGTATCGCCAGCACGCGAAGGACGGGCGGTACGTGTGGGTCCGCGAAGAAGCCGTACTGGTGCGCGACGAGACCGGCGAACCCCTCTACTGGCAGGGCTTCCTGTTCGACATAACCGCGCGCCGGCGGGCTGAAGACGCCCTGGCGGAGAGCGAAGAACGTTACCGCACGCTGGTCGAACACACCCCGGCCATCACCTACACCGAGACCATCACCAACTCGGGTATCTCCTCGTACGTCAGCCCCCAGGTCGAACAGATGCTGGGTTACAGGCCGGAGGAACTGGGGGATTCGCGCCCGTTCCGGGGTGTCATGCACCCCGAAGACCGCGACCGGGTGCGTTTGGAGGAAGAGCGCGCAGTCGAGGCCGGCGAACCCTTCGAGGCCGAGTACCGCATGATCCACAAGGACGGAAGGGTGCTGTGGGTCAGAGACAGGGCCATTCTGGTCTCGACAGACGAAGACGGCGCGCGGCACTGGCAGGGTGTAATTCACGACATTACCGAGCGTAAAGCGGTAGAGGAGGAGTTGCAGCACAGGGAAGAGTGGTTCCGCGCCCTGGTCCAGAACTCGTCCGACGTAACCGTGGTGGTCGAAGCTGACGGCGTTATCAAGTACCAGAGCCCCTCCTCCAGGAGGGTACTCGGCATGGAGAACGATGACCTGGTCGGCCGCAACGTCTTCGAAGGGGTAGATTTCTCGCCGCAAGACGGGGCGAAGCTGCGGGCAGCCCTGGCGGATCTCGTACAGAGACCCGGAGCGAGCACCATGCACGAAGTCCGGGCCAGGCACAGGGACGGCTCCTGGCGGGTTCTCGAGATCGTGGCGATCAACCTGCTCGAAGACCCCGCGGTAAACGGCGTGGTCGGCAACTACAGGGATATTACGGAACGCAAGGAAACTGAAGAGAAGCTGCGCAAGAGCGAGGAACGCTACCGGCTGGTCGCCAGGGCGACGAATGAAACCATCTGGGACGTTGACCTCGCGTCTGACCGGCAGGTGTGGAACGGGGCCGTCGAGACGATGTTCGGCTATCCCGTGCGCCAGGTAACAGACACGTCATGGTGGGAAGGCCACGTGCATCCCGATGACAGGGAGCGGGTTGTTTCGGGGTTGGATGCCCTCCTGGAGACCGGCGGCGAGGCATGGGCCGATGAATATCGTTTCCGGCACGCCGACGGCACATACGTGGACGTCGTGGACCGGGCTTACATAATGCGTGACGACGAGGGCGTTCCGGTACGCATTATCGGCTCGATGATGGACGTCACCGAACGCAAACGCGCCGAAGATGCTCTGCGCCGCAACGAGGAACGCTACCGCCGGCAGGCTCAGGAGCTGGCCCTGCTCGACAACGTCCGCTCGGCGCTCGCCCGAGAGCTTGAGGCGCAGGCAATCTACCGCATCGTGGTGGAGGAGATCGCCGACGCTTTCGACCACGTTCTGGTGAGCGCCTACCGGCTGCAAGATGACGGGCTGGTCCTCCGGCATCAGGTGGGCTATGACCATGCAATACAGCGTATCCCCGCGGGCCAGGGTATTTCGAGCCGTGTGATCCGCACCGCCGAACCGGAGTTGGTCGAGGACGTGGGGGAAGATGCAGCCTTCCTCGGGGATATCGAGACGGTGGACTCCGAGATCTGCGTTCCCCTGTTCGACGATGACGAGGTCGTTGGTGTCTTGAACGTGGAGAGCACCTCAGGGGTGAAGCTCACGCAAGAAGATCTGAGGCTGGTCGTTGGCCTGAGCGAACAGGCGGGCATCGCGCTCAGCCGCTCGCGGCTCTACGCGGAAGTTCGGGAGAACGAAGAGCGGCTGCGGGCGCTCTTCGCGGGGATGAACGACGTGATCCTCGTTCTAGATGAAGACGGCCGCTACCTGGAGATAGCACCCACCAACCCCTCGCTACTCTACCGTCCGCCAGAAGAGTTGCTGGGCAGGACGCTGCACGAGGTGCTGCCCAGGAAACTGGCCGACGAGTTCCGGAGCCATATTCGGCGGGCGCTGCGTACCCAAAGGCTGATCAACATAGAGTACAGCCTGCCGATAGACGGCGAAGAGGTGTGGTTCTCGGCCTCCATCTCTCCGCTGCGGGAAGGCGCTGTAATCTTCGTCGCCCGCGACGTAACCGAACGAAAGCAGGCCGAAGCCAGGCTCCAGGAGGCCGAAACCCGCTACCGCACCCTCGTCGAGCGGCTTCCGGCGGTCACCATCGTGCAGGAGATCGGCAGCCCCGACGGCGCAACGTACATAAGCCCGCAGATAGAAGACATAACGGGATACACGCCCGAGGAGTGCCAGAACCCAGATCTCCGTTACAACATGGTCCACCCGGACGACCGCGAGTGGATCATGGCCGAAGACAACCAGCCTTACGAGCCGGGGGAAGTCGTAACCACCGAGTACCGCATCCTTCACCGCGACGGCAGGACGCTCTGGGTACGCAACGAAGCGGTAATAATCGAAGACGAGGAGAGCGGCGCCCGATACTGGCAGGGCCTCATGTCCGACATCACCGAGCGCAAGCAGGCAGAGGAGGAGCTGCGCGAGGCTGAAGAGAGGTTCCGGAGCGCCTTCGATGACTCGTCCATCGGCATGGCCCTCACCAGGCCGGACGGGAGCCTTTTGCAGGTCAACCCCGCCATGTGCGAGATGTTTGGGTATTCCGCGACGGAACTCACCACGATGGATTTCACAAGTATCACCCACCCCGAAGACGTTCAGGAGAGCGTGGACCTGTTGCGCCGGGCCCTGGCGGGAGAGCTTCGCACCTTCCAGATGGAGAAGCGCTACATCCACAAGAACAGGAGCGTGGTGTGGGCATCGGTGAGCTCCTCTCTGGTGCGCGACGGGCAGGGGAATCCCCTCCACTTCACCACCCAGGTGCAGAACATCACCAAGCGCCGACGGGCCGAGCAAGAGGTCCGGCGTCTCAACGAGAGCCTGGAGCGGCGCGTGCGTGAGCGCACGGCCAGGCTCAGGAACGCGCTCACTGAACTCCGGGAGAGCGAGGAGCGCTACAGCCTGGTGGTGGAGGGCTCCAACGACGGCATCTTCGACTGGAACATCGACACCGGCGAGATGTTTTGGAACGATAGGCTCTTCGAGATGGTCGGCCTTTCCCGCGGCGAGTTCACACCTACCCTGAAAGGCCTGTTCGATCTCATGCACCCGGAGGACCGTGAGCAAGTAACCACGGCTCTCACCGCCCATACGGAGCAGGGCGAGGAATTCAGCGTGGAGTTCCGCTTCCGGCGGTCTTCGGAGGATCGCACCTGCATCATCCGTGGAAAAGCCCAGCGCGACAGGAACGGGAATCCCTTCCGCATGGCGGGCACGGTTACCGATATAACCGAGCGCAAGCGCGTGGAGGAGGTCCTGCGCCTCAGGGACCGGGCCATCTCCGCAAGCTCCAACGGGCTCGTCATCTCCGACCCCAACCTGCCGGACAACCCCCTGATCTACGTGAACCCGGCCTTCGAGGAGATGACCGGCTACACGGCGGAGGAGGCGCTCGGCCGCAACTGCCGCTTCCTTCAGAACGGGGACGAGGATCAGGAAGGGGCAATCGCCGGGCTGCGTGAGGCCATCCGGGAGGGCAGGGAACACACGGTCGTGTTGCGCAACTACAGGAAGGACGGCACCCTCTTCTGGAACGAGCTCTCCGTCTCTCCGGTACGCAACGAGAGGGGGGATCTCACGCACTTCGTGGGGGTGCAGAACAACATCACGCTGCGCAAGCGGGCTGAGGAGGAGATCCTGCGCTTCAACGAGACCCTGGAGCGTCGCGTCGCCCAACGCACGTTCCAGCTCGAGGAGGCCAGGAAGGCGGCCGACGAGGCCAACCGGGCCAAGAGCGACTTCCTGGCGAACATGAGCCACGAGATCCGCACCCCCATGAACGGCGTCATAGGCATGACCGAGTTGCTTATGAACTCGGGCCTCGACGACGAGCAGTACGAGTACGCCGAGACCCTGCGCAACTCTGGCGAAAACCTGCTCTTCATAATCAACGACATCCTGGACATCTCCAAGATAGAGGCCGGGGCGATGAGCCTGGAGGAGATAGATTTCGACCTCCGCCTGGAGCTGGAGGACACGCTCCACGCCCTCGCAGAACGGGCGCAAGACAAGGGGCTGGAGCTCACCGGCTTCGTGGATCTGGACATGCCGACGGCGCTCAGGGGCGACCCGTTCCGGCTGCGCCAGATCCTGACGAACCTGATCGGCAACGCCATCAAGTTCACCGAAGAGGGCGAGGTAGGCCTCCGGGTCGAGCTGGCGGAGGAAACCGACGAAACGGTGCTGGTGCGTTTCGAAGTCATGGACACCGGCATCGGCATGACCGAAGAGCAGCAGGGCAGGCTTTTCGAAGCCTTCACCCAGGCGGACACCTCCACCACCCGCCGCTACGGCGGCACCGGCCTCGGGCTCACCATCTCCAGACAACTCGTGGAGCTGATGGGCGGCGAGGTCTGGTTGGAGAGCACGCCGGGAGAGGGCAGCACCTTCTCGTTCACGGCCAGGCTGGAGAAGCAGCCGGAGAAAGCCCAGACCGTCCTGGTCCCCCGCTCCGACCTTCGGGGTCTGCGGGTGCTCGTGGTGGACGACAACGAAACCAACCGCCAGATACTCGAGAAGCAAGTCACCTCGTGGGGGATGAATACGGGGCTGGCCCAAGACGCTTCCGAAGCCCTGTGCATGATGGTAGAAGCCTACGAGGAAGACGCTCCCTACGACGTGGCGATACTGGACATGCACATGCCGGAGATGGACGGCGTCGAACTGGCGAAGAGGATCAAGGATAACCCAGAGTTGTCTTCGACCCGGCTGGTGCTCCTGACCTCCATGGGACGCCGGGAGGATGCGCGCGGGGCCGGAGACGCGGGCATCGCCGCATTCCTCACCAAGCCCATCCGTCAGTCCGAGCTGTACGACTGTCTGGTCACGGTCATGGGATCCTCGGAGGAGATTTCAGCCGAGACCGCCGGGCAGACCAACCCGCCACTCCTCACCCGCCACGACCTGCGGCAGGGTCCGGGCCGGACGAGGCCCCGGGCGGGCGACCGCAGGGAGAACAGGCCCCGCGTCCTGCTCGCTGAGGACAACCCGGTAAACCAGAAGGTCGCGGTCAAGATGATCGAGAACCTCGGCTACCGGGTGGATATGGTCGCCAACGGCCGGGAGGTGCTCGAAGCGCTGGTCCGCACGCCTTACGCGGCCCTCCTCATGGATATTCAGATGCCCGACATGGACGGCTACGAGGCGGCCAGGGAGATCCGGCGTCGCGAAAGCCAGCGGAGCCGGCGGCGCATTATGCAGGGCTACAGCTCCCACGTCCGCAGAATCCCGATCATCGCCATGACGGCCAACGCCCTTCGGGGCGACCGGGAGAAGGCTCTCGAAGCAGGTATGGACGATTACCTCGCCAAGCCCGTCAGGCCCGCGACGCTGAACACCATCCTCGAACGCTGGGTTCCGCCGGAGATCGGTCTGCCCGAAAACGATACTTCGGGCGTGGACGGCTCCGCCAACGGAGGAAACGGCCGTGCCCTGGCCGGAGATCCCGTAGACCCTGCGGTCGTGGAGAGCCTGCGCGGGCTTGGTGGAGAGGATATCCTTGGCGAGTTGGTGGAGATGTTCCTCCGCGACACCACACCACGCCTGGCGGCTCTCGGGGAGGCCGTGGAGGCGGGCGACGCGTCCACTGTGGAAAAGGTCGCCCACATCCTCAAGGGCAGCTCCGGCAACATGGGCGCCAGGTTCATGAGCGAGCTGTCCGCCAGCCTCCAGGACGCGGGGGCCTCCGGAGACCTCTCAGACGCCGCCGGGCGTGTGGAACAACTTGAGGCGGAGTTTGCGAGGGTTCGCCAGGCACTGGCTACACTTGCCCGAGATGGTTGACACGGCGCTCTGAAGGTTTTGCGCTGAAGATGATGCAGTATCGTGCACGATACTGCGCCACGTCGTGCATAAGCCCGGCCACGAATGCCTGGCAGCCGGTGGCGGCTCCGGGGCATGCGGAGTTTGGCCTAGCTAGGAGAAGCACGTGCCGTCTGTGGCGGCACGTTTATCTAGGAGGACGGCCGGGTATGCCATACTGCGGACAAGGAAGTCAATGCAAGGGAGGAAGACATGGATTTGGGCGGAACCATAAGCGGTCTGGGCGACACGCTGCAGAACATAAACTTCCCGGCCAACAAGGACGAGGTGATCTCCACCCTCCAGAACAACAACACGCCGCAGGAAGTTATAGATCAGGTAAAGAACGCAAGCCAGGATACCTTCAACAGCGTAGACGAGGTTACGCAGGCGGCCCAGGGCAACCAGTAGGCAAGAACGCACGTTAGATTTTCGGGCCGGGATCTTCGGGTTCCGGCCTTTCGTATGCGTGTTTATTGGGCTTTCGAGACCCAGTTGCCGTTCTCGTTCTTCTCGTACTTCTGCTCGACCGCGCTCCAGGCAACTCGATGGGCGCGGCTCTTCTCGCCGTACTGCTCCTCCGCCGAATTGAAGGCTTCCCTGTAGATCTCCTGCGCGTTCTTGGGCAGGTTGTTCCTGACACCTTTGGGTAACTCGGTGACCTTGCCGTACGGCACTTCTGCTCCTTCCGCTAATAGGATGACGGCCCCCTTGTACCCTGTGAAGCGGAACTGGAAAAGGGATCCCAGCCAGTCAAACCCTCCACGATGCTTCCTTCCCGCAGAAACGTCACGCCCCCGTCCGTTACCACACCTACGACCGTAACGGACGTACCAGATGCTTCCGAAAGTCTCTCCAGCGTCCGCTCCGGGGCGGCGAGAAGCAACTCGTAGTCTTCGCCGCCGGTGGCTGCGAGCGTCCTGGCATCATGGCCCAACGCCTCGACGAACCGCTGGGTGTCGTCCGCAACGGGGATACGGTCGAGTTCCACCTGGCAACCGGTTCCGCTCCCTTCACAGACGCGCCGAACGTCGGATGCAAGGCCATCCGAGAGATCTACGGCCGCGTGGACACCCAGACGGGCCGCTGCGAGCCCCGTTTCGATCCGTGGCTCGGGGCGAAGATGCTTTCGGATGAGACGCTTGGGCATCCGCTCTCCACGCTGGAGCGCGAGCAGGCCCGCCGCCGCTGCGCCGAGTTCTCCGGTCACGGCCAGTAGATCGCCTGGACGGGCACCGGAACGCAGCATCGGTTGCGCGGAGAGTTCGCCGAGGATAGACACGTCCACCGTCAGGGCATCCGCGCGGGTGGTGTCGCCCCCTAGCGGATATACGCCGAACTCCCGGCAGGCTTCGGACACGCCCCTCATACACCGGAGTGCCGTCTCCGGGTTCGGGGCGGCGCCGGATACCAGTACGAAGCGCGGCGTCCCACCCATCGCCGCCACGTCCGAGACGTTGACCGCGACGGCCTTGTAGCCCACGTCCTCGGGGGTGGCCCAGTCCTCGAAGTGATGCCCGGAGACGAGCATGTCGGCGGCCACGACCCAATGTGTTCCGCCAAGCCGCAGCACGGCACAATCGTCGCCGATGGGGACGATTACCTCCGGCGGCGGGGCGCCGAGTTCTCCAGAGAATTTGCGGATTACCTCGAACTCGTTCACTCCGCCTTTATATCCCGCGAAACCGGGTGCGGGGATCGAGAGAGCGCCGGTAGCGCGAGACCACCTCTTTGCCGAGGAAGAGGGCGGACATCACGAACACCGCCTCTGCGGCAACGACGAGCACCATCGCCGCCAGCCACACCCGGCCAGGCTTTCCGGGAGTCGGATGGCACTCCTTCTCCGACGGATCTCCTGGCCTGCCTACGATCCCATCTCCCTTACGGCGGCCCAGAGGGCATCAGAGTCCGCCTCGGTGTACCAGGTAGGGAGAGAGCGCCACTCCCTCTGTGTGGCCCACAGATACTCGTCGTGGGCGGCATCTTCCAGGCGTATCTCGCCGACCGATGTGCGGGCTATGAAGCCGACGCCGGCGTAGAGTTCGGGGTCGTCTGGCGCCTTCCAGGGCTCGACGCGCGTCCACCAGGCTGTTTCGGGCTCGGCGGATATTCCTGTCTCCTCCAGGACTTCGCGCCGGGCGCAGGCCACGAAGTCCTCGCCGGGTTCGAGCGCGCCGCCGGGGTTCTCCCACAGCCCGACGGGCGGCTTGCGGCGGCGCATGAGGAGGGCGTGGGGCTCATTTCCCTCAGGGTCGACCAGTACGGTCCCGGCTCCGAGGATGGCGTTGACGATTCCCTCCGGGCGCGGCGCGGGTACGGGGGGTTGCGGATCAGGCTCCCGGGGCAGCAGGACGAGGGAACGGGCGGCGCCCAGAATATTCTCCCGGCTCCACCAGCTCGGAAGGCCCAACCACTCCTCCGGTGTCACCCAGCGATATGCCAGATGCTCGTGGGAGAGACGCACTTCCTGCTCGCGGATTCTGCCAGCGTAGGTTACGCTCGCAAGCCGTCCGCCGCCGGGACGATCACCAACCCAGGTGGCAAGTATTCGCTGCGGGGAGACGAGCAGGCCCGTCTCCTCGAAGACCTCGCGCACGGCGCCTTCCTGGAAGTCCTCACCGGGCATCAGCCTTCCCGCGGGCGGCTCCCAGGTTTCGGTGACCGGGCGCTGGAGCAGGAGCACACGCCCGTCAGGGAGAACAGGGAGGATGCCGGAGACGAGATCTGCTTTCATGCGCCGAGTCTACCCGCCAGGTCAACCCGGAAAGTGTGAACGCAGCTCCCTGGCGGCGGCCTCCGGGGCTTCGGCATCGAGGATGGCGCGTACGACAGCGTACGACGACGAAGCCGGCGGCGCCCGCGGCAGCGGCCTCGGGTGCGGTCTCCAGCGTCACACCACCGATGACGAACCAGGATAAGGGCAGGTTGGCGCGGGAGACCTCCCGACCAGCCCCAACCCTCCGATGTCTCCTTCTGGCTTGGTCGGCGTGGCATAGATAGCCCCGACGCCCAGATAATCTGCGCCGTGATGCACGGCATCCAGGGCCTCATCCAGCGTTCCGGCGGAGCGCCCCACTATCGCATCGGGGCTGAGTATGGCCCTGGCGTCTCGGGTCGCGGCGTCTTCCTGATCAAGATGAAACCCTGCGGCGCCGGAGATGCGGGCCAGCGTCACGCCGTCGTTGACGATGAAGATAGCGCCCCCGGCTCGCAGACCTCGCGCAGCTCCGCGGCGAGGGGAACCAGCTCATCCCGCGAAGCATGTTTGTCCTGGAGCTGGACCACATCCACCCGGCACAGCAGATTGAACGCGAGAGACGAGGTCAGGTCGAGGGTCGGTCACAAGGAGCAGCCGGGCTCCGTTGAGGGTATCCCGACTTCTCATACACCAACGTACTCTGGCGTCCAGGCGACCACGTCTAGCCGGCGGGAGAAATGGAGAGCCGGTTTCGTGGCGGGGAGTTCGACCCCGATCTGGGCCGTCATCTCCAGCGTTTCGACCTCGGCCTCCGCGCTCTGCAAGGGCCACATCACGTGGTGAATATCTCCCCGGCGAACGTTCCCGGTGCCGTCCGCGCTGTACAGGCAATACCGTTCGGTGAGGAAGCCCTCCAGCGAGCCGGGACGGGAGTCGAACACTTCTCCCGTGGGACGGTAGCGACCGGCGAATTGGGCCGCTGGCGCATCCTTATGGGTGCGGCGGCTTTCGTAGTGGATCCAGCCATCATCCTCGCGGCAGAACATTTTCGCGTCGAAGTACGGCAGGTTGAACGTGGCGCGGGCCAGGCGAACGGCCACGGGGTTGTGGGCATCCAGGCTGAAAAACCAGACGCCGGGTTTGCCCCCGTACGAGACGTAGGTGCGGAGATTTATCTCCGGGAAGTTTGACAGGAGTGGGATACCAGGCGCGAAGCGCGGCCGGACGCCGCTCATACGGAAAGGCACCACCCCGAGCCACGCGCTGCCATCGAAAGTGTCCAGCTCCAGCGCGGGCGGCAACAACGACCTCAGCCACTTCTCGGGAACGGGCCAGTGCATGAACAGGAGATCATGCCAGCGCATGGATAATGCCCACGAGCCCTCTGGTAGCGGATACGGACGGTGTTCTGTTTTCCGCAGGACATCCTTGGTGCTGCTCATGGGCAAATACTACCCGCTCATACAGGGCGATCACCATCCCGACTTCATCACCCTGCACAGATCCAGACGGAGGTCACCAATAAAAAGAAGCAGGGTTTCCGTGCGGAGGCCGAAGATATCCGCCTCAGCCCACCTCCTCTTTCGATGACTGGTGTTGCGTACCGGGGGCGAGTCACAACTTCTGATCGGCCTTTTTGTGCGCGATCTTCGCAATTAAGACTCGTTCGGGAATGCTGGAACTGTCCCTGCCGGGAGATCTACTTGCCCATCATCCATGGGCTATGCACGCTGTTTCTTAGTACCAAAGTACTGATTTCGGCGCATCGGTGTTTTTATTCTTGTGGAGGTATAGACAAAGAAACCGCAGGGTGGCATATTTCTCCTGCACGACGGGCACTACCGGTATTCACGCCACCGGTTCACGCCACGTCCGTCGGAGGGTAGTGTGGCGCGTAGCACCAGCGCCGCTAGATAAGGGCAAACCCGCCGGAAGGCGGGGGCGCAAAGCCTATGGACCCCGTTTGGGGCAGCCAGGTTACCGAAAGCGGTGGGAGAGCGTGAGAAACCAACCTTCAAAACTGGATAACCCGACTTTCGAGAAGGTCGAATGGGTCGCGGTTGCGGAGCAGCGATGCACGGCACATTTGCAGCCGCAGCGCCGCTTGATCCTCGCTCTCGCCGGGACGTTGATCGCCCTCTTTAGCATCGCTCTTTTCCTCGGGAAGGAAGCGCAGGCACAGGTTACCCAGGTGGTGAACGATACGACGGCTCCTGTCCTGGAGGACGTTGCCACGGTGCAGCAGGAGTCTGCACCCGTGGAGACGGCACCGACGCAGGATCAGGAGATCCAGCCGGTGTACGATCAGTCGTCTACTGTCCAGCAGGCCGCGCCTGTACAAGAACAGGTCGAGCCGGTCCAGCAGGTCACCGAGCCTGTCCAGCAAACGGTCGAGCCGGTGACCGATACGGTCGAGCAGACCACCCAGGCGGCAACGGAGCCGGTGGTCGAGCCGGTGACGGAAACAGCTACTGATCCGGTGGGACAGACAGGCGGGGTGGCGGCTGATACTACACAGCAGGCCACCGGGCCAGTTCAGCAGACCACCGACCCGGTCGTCGGAACGGTGGAGGGAACGACGGAGCCTGTAACGCAGACCGTGGATCGGCCGGTCGACACGGTAGACCAGAGCACCCAACCGGTCGGCGGAAGATTGCAGGAGACGGCCGACCCGACGATCGGCGCCGTCGGGGAGACCGCTGATGCTGCCGTCGAGCCCGTCCGGCAAACAGTCGAGCCGGTGGCGGACACGGCCGAACAAACGGTCGAGCCGGTAACAAACACGGTCGAGCAGACCACCCGGCCCGTTGAGGATGCGGTCGATCCCGCCGTCGGCGCGGTCCAGGAGACAGCCGGGACCGCTGTGGATACGGTGCAGAGAACCACCGATCCTGCTGTCGAGCGTGTGGCAAACACGGTCGAGCAGACCACCCAACCCGTTCGTGAGACGATCAATGAAACCACCGATCCCGTGATCGATACGGCCGAACAGACGGTGCAGCCGGTCAATGACACGATCGAGCCCGTCACCGACACCGTCAACAACACCACCGAGCCCGTCAGGCAGACGGTCGAGCCCGTAATCGAACCGGTCAGGGAGACGGTCGATCCGGTCACAAGGCCCGTCCAGGAAACGGTCGATCCGGTGGTGGACACTGTCGGGCAAACGGTAGAGCCTGTGACGGGAACGGTCGAGCAGACCACCCGGCCTGTCAGTGAGGTGATCGAAGAGACGGCCGACCCGGTAGCGAAGCAGGTCAGGGAGACAGTGGATCCCGTCGTCGAACCGGTTCAGCAAACAGTCGAGCCGGTGACCGATACGGTCCAACAGAGCACCGAATCGGTAGCGGGAGCGGTCCAGCAAACGGTCGAGCCGGTGGTCGGGACGCTCGGAGACACAACCCAGCCTGTAGTCGATACGATCGATAGGACGACCGAGCCGGTCAACGATACGGCTGGCCCGGTCGTGCAGCCGGTCAATGATACGATCGAGCCCGTCACCGACACCGTCAACAACACCACCGAGCCCGTCAGGCAGACGGTCGAGCCCGTAATCGAGCCGGTCAGGGAGACGGTCGATTCGGTCACAAGGCCCGTCCAGGAAACGGTCGATCCGGTAGTAAGTCCGGTGCAAGAGACCGTCGATCCTATCGTCGGGCCAGCACCCGGTAAGGTCGAAGAGACGCCAAGGCCCGTAGTCGACGACCCGGTGGACGAGACGCCCAGGCCGGTTACCGACCCGGTCAGGGAGACGGTCGATCCGATAGTCGACCCATCACCCGCTCCTGTCGAGAATACGGTCAAACCGGATCCGGGCGCAGCCGCACCGGTTCAACAGACCGAGCAGCCGACCGTCTCTCCAACCCCCCAGCAAGACGGGCTCCCCAACCACAGGCCGGAACCCGCTACGACGGAACCAGTCCAACAGACCGCGCAGCCAGCCGTCTCACCGACACCCCGGCAACATGGGCTTCCCAACCACAGGCCCACAGCGTCGGAAATACAGCAGCCTGCAGAGCCGGTGCAACAGACGGCCCAGCCTGTCGCCGCACCGGCGGCCACGCAAGTTGCCACATCGGTCGCTCCGCCGACCCGTGAGGCAGGCTCACTCCGGACGAGCAGTGAACCGATCGTTGCCCGGCTCGAAGACGATACCCCGGATAACGTCCTGGACACTTCGGCAACCCGGACGAGCGCCCCTTCCGCTCTAGTCGAAACGGCGGCAGAGGACAGCTCTTCGGCGACTGCTCCTACCCGCGGGTTCGCTCCTGCCAACAGCGTGGTGGACGAGCAGACTCCGCTGGCTGCAAGCAGGGGGCATCTGACGATCTCCCTCTTCCCGGCGGGAGAACGCTCTTCGGCCCTTGACTTCGCCGCCGCTACCACGGGGCAGATCCACCCGAGCCCGGCGCCGCAACCGCTGCCCTTCTCCGGCACCCCGCCGGTCGCGCCAGCGCCCGCCCCGGGCAGCGCCTCGGGTGGGACCAGCTCCGGCGGCCACGGTCCCGACCAGTACGCGGTGCTGGCGCTCGTCGCCATCCTCCTTTTGGGAGGCAAGGTCGCGTGGTGCGTCCGCGATGCCTTCGAGCCCAGTTCCGCCTTCCAACTGCTCATCAACCAACCCGGCTAGTCCTCCTTACCGGGGACGTTCTCTTCGCTCCCGGCGAAGAAAGAGCGCTTCCCAGAAGCCTTTGGCCCTGTCCTCAACATGGGTAGCAGGGCAGTAGGTGACTCGCTCTCCACGGAGAGCCAAGCAAGGAGGACGAAACAAAGTGAGTTCCTTGAGCATGAGGCTCAAGCTGCGCGCCAGGATACTGGCGGTGGGGTTGACGCTTTCGGCGGCGACCCTGGCCGTGATCCCCGGCGTGGCCGCGGCCCAAAGCAACCTGGCCACAGAGTCTATAGGGACGGTGCAGGAGGTAAACGCCGACCCTGACCTGAACACCCAGGCAGCCGCCCTCGACAGCACCAACAATGCTACCTACACACAGCCGGACACCACTTACGCTCCGGCCAACAACACCGCAGACAACTCCATCGGGACGGTGCAGGGCGTGAACACCGACCCCGATCTGAACACCCAGGTCGCTGCGGTCGATAGCACCAACGACGCCACCTACACGCAGCAGCGCAACGGTGGCGCAAACAGCTACGCACCCGCCGACAACACTGCCGACGATTCCATCGGGACGGTGCAGGGCGTGAACGCCGATCCCGATGCGAACACGCAGATTGCGGCAGCCGATAGCACCAACAACGCCACCTACACACAGCCGGACACCACTTACGCTCCGGCCAACAACACCGCAGACAACTCCATCGGGACGGTGCAAGGCGTGGATGCCGACCCCGATCTGAATACCCAGGTTGCCGCGGTCGATAGTCAGAATAACCTCAACGATGGCACGGCCAACGATCCCGCCAACGGTGGCTCGACCAATGCCGGCACTAACACTGCGGACGATTCGATAGGGACGGTTCAGGGCGTGAACGCCGATCCCGATACGAATACCCAGGTTGCGGCATTCGATAGCCAGAACAACCTCTCCGGGTCTAACGGCTCCAGGAACGATACGGCCTCCGACGCTTCGTCTAATGAGGCAGATCAGTCCATCGGGACGGTTCAGGGCGTGAACGCCGATCCCGATGCGAACACCCAGGTTGCGGCGCTCGATAGTCAGAACAACCTCGCTGATGGTACGGCCAACGGTTCCACCAATGGTGGCTCGACCGACGGTGGATCCAACACTGCGGACGATTCGATAGGGACAGTGCAAGGCGTGAACGCTGCTCCCGATACGAATACCCAGGTAGGCGCTCTGGACGGCAACAACAACCTTTCCGACTCTAGCGGTTCTAGCAATGGCGGTGCCTCCGGCGCCTCGGACAACAGCGCCGATGATTCGATCGGGACGGTGCAAGGCGTGAACGCCGATCCCGATCTGAACACCCAAGTCGCAGCGCTCGATGGTCAGAACAACCTTTCTGAAGGTCCGGCCAGCGATCCTGCCAACAGCGGTTCCACTGAACCCAGCGGTGGCTCCAATACCGCGGACGGATCGATCGGGACAGTCCAGGACGTGAACGTTGCTCCCGGCGCCAACACCCAGGTAGCAGTACTCGACGGCGAGAACAACAGCACCTCTGGTTCCGGCGACAACAACAGCGGCAACACCGGTGGCGGCACCAGCCAGCCGAACGGCGATTCCAACACCGCGAACGATTCCATCGGGACAGTCCAGGGCGTGACAATCGCCCCCAACACCAATACCCAGGTGGCGGTACTCGACAGTGAGAACAACCTCTCAGGTGGCGGCACCAGCGATGGTTCGGGCTCTGACTCTGGCAGCACTGGTGGATCCAACACTGCAAATGACTCCATAGGTACGGTTCAGGATGTCGACCTCTCGCCTAGTCTGAACAATCAGATCGCCGTGGGAGATAGCACCAACAACAGTAATACCGGCTCCGGCGACAATACCGGTAGTTCCGACAACGGTGGCTCCGGTGGCTCTGGCAGCTCCAGCGGAGGCTCCAACACCGCCGACGGATCAATTGGAACGATCCAGGACGTCAACATCGGTCCCACCCTCGACAACCAGGTCGCCATAGGTGGTAGCCAGAACAACGCCACCACGGACAGCGGGAACGGTGACGGCTCCGGCTCTTCCGATGGATCCGGCGGCTCCAACAGCGCCAACGGCTCCATAGGAACAATTCAAGATGTCGACCTCTCACCAGGGCTGAACAACCAGGTTGCTGTGGGAGACAGCACCAACAATAGCAACACCGGCACCGACGGTAACACCGGAAACGGTAGCTCTGGCGACGCCAGTGGCGATTCCAACAGCGCCAACGACTCCATCGGGACAGTCCAGGGCGTGACAATCGCCCCCAACACCAATACCCAGGTGGCGGTACTCGACAGCGAGAACAACCTCTCAGGTGGCGGCAGTTCTGGCAACGATGGTTCCGGCGACACCAGCGGAGGCTCCAACACCGCCGACGGGTCCATCGGGACGATCCAGGACATCAACCTCAGCCCAAACCTCAACAACCAGGTCGCTATAGGCGGTAGCCAGAACAACACCGATACCAACGGCAGCAACCCCGACGACGGCAGCAACCCTGACGACGGCGATAACGACAATCCCGACGACAACGGTGGCAACCCCAACGATGGCGGTAATCCCGGCAACCCTAATGACGGCGGTAACGGCAGCGATCCCGACGACGGCAACAACCCCGGCGACAACGACAATCCCGGCGATGGCTGTAGCTGCAACCCCGACGATGGCGACAACGGTAGCAATCCCGACGGCAACGACGGTGGTACCCCTGGAGACGGGAACGGTGGAAACCCCGGCGATCCCAACGATGGCGGCAACGGCGGTAGCCCTGACGACGGCGATAACGACAATCCCGGCGACGGCGACAATGGCGGCAATCCTGGCAACCCTGATGACGGCAACGACAACGATGGCAACCCCTGCGACGACGGCAACGGCAGCAATCCCGGTAACCCCGGTGATGACGACGGCAACCCCGGCAATGGCATTGACGACGGCAACGATGGGAATCCCTGCAACCCCAACGATGGCGGCAACGGCGGCAACCCCGCCGACAACGACGATGACAATGGCAACGAAAATCCCGGCGAGCCCGGCAACGGCAACCCCGGTGACGGTGGCAACTTCGTCCACGGTGGCGGCTGCAACTCCGGCAACGGCAACGGTAACGAGGGCTGCGATCCTGGCAACTCTGCTCCCCAGAACAAAGGAGGCGACGAAACGCTGGTCTACCGCAATAGCGACGATAACCCGGGAGGCAACAACGTCTGAGCTCCTTCGGGAAACGTAAGGTCTTTTGGATACAGGGAAACACGGGGGTGGGATTTTGTTCTCACCCCCGCTCCCCTTAAAAGTCTTGTGGAAGGAGCGATGAGTCCTTGGATATCGCAGCGGTGAGACAGCTTGCAGAACTGGCGGAATCCAATCCCAAACCGTTGGGAACGGTGGGTCTGGAGTGCCGCTACCCGGTGGTAGCCCTGGCATTGAAGGAGATCCTCAAAGAACAGGCCGATGTCTACGAGCAGACCGGGCAGCCCCCAGAAACGGAAGAACCATCCTGCATCGTCCTGTGCTCCGACGACAGAGATGTCGCCTCGGAGGTGAGGCGCCTTGGGATCTCAAACCCTCAAGCCGCCATACTGGTCTTCGACATGCGTGACGACGCGTGGCTCGTGCAGAAGGCTCTCCAGGCGGGGGCTCGCGGGTTCCTGCACGCAGGAATGTATCCCGAGCAGATCTTGCATACCATCCGGCAAGTCTCCGAGGGCAAAGCAGTCGTTCCCGAAGAGTTGCTCGAGAGACCGTTATCGGAAAAACAAGAGGAGCCCGCGAGACCAGATCCAACGGCACTGACCTCGCGCCAGCGTCAGATCCTGGGGCTGGTCTGTGAGGGGTTGAGCAACGCCCAAATAGCGAAGCGCCTGTTCCTTACGGAGTCCACCGTGAAGCAGCACCTGCGCGCGACCTACAAACTGCTCAAAGTACGCAACCGCGTCCAGGCGGTGAAACTTCTAGAAGGGAAGTAGAGTCCAGGCCGGGGCAAATGCGACGAGAGGAGTGTCCTGTGGTGGCCTGTGAGATGCGCGCCGCGATCTGGATCTGGGCGTAACGCTGATGTTAGTGTTAGGGTAATGAGCAGCACTACATCCAGAAAGATCATGCGGCGGATCGGGAAGGCGCTCCTGTGGTTAGTCGTCGCCCTGTTGGTCCTCGCCGTCCTCGGGGCGATCTACCAAGCTATCGCTACCATGCGTGCCGAGCGAGCCTAT